>MWWF01000236.1_pt1 | contig 11167 bp, 9 predicted proteins | sample 1047351 | NCBI WGS metagenome assembly MWWF01 (sample SAMN06349970, study PRJNA376086) | soil metagenome | isolation source: MGM-3 sample Antarctic (ecotone) soil | place: Antarctica
GCACTAATTGATAGCCATCATTATAAAATGGATAAGGCCCGAACCAGTGTTCAAAAGCACGCATCGTTTGCTTTACCTGCTCAAATTGTTTTTTTGGCTTTTTCTACTTCATAATCAAGTACCCAATAGTTCAAGTCCAGTATTCCTTTTTCACCAGATAACGTATCACTCCAATTACTATAATATCCAATGTAAGGGATGATATTATATGCATTGATGGGAGATTCAACTTCCCAACGATATGCAGCAGTGCCATTTATAATTGATTTGTTTTTTAATCGTCCATTAGCAACAACATTCATGGCTTCCGGAATTGTTACAGTTAAGGATGCGCCGCCATCCGGCTCATCGCTCCAGCTATCCTTGCAGGGATACCAAAGCGATGCGCCATCATCTTCACAAGCCACACTTATCCAGGGCCGTCCTTGTTTATCTTTTGTCCAAATCCAACCGCCCTCCCAGGGGGGATTTGTGGCCTCTTTTGGCTTGCCATGATAAACTATTGTAAGTGATTGTGTAGAACCTTTAGCTGCCTTTGGCAATGGAATAAAATAATGATCGCCATCCTTGTAATATGACTTTGCCGGATAGTTTATATACATCTTATCATTATAATAAATAGAATCAATCTCTAATGGTTTTTGCAGATCAACCTGCAGATAATCGTTATGCTTATCGGTGATTACAGTATAGGTAATTTTGTTTCGTCCCCTAATCGTTTTTGCATCGTAATCCGGTGTAACAGCGATATCATACCGTTGCACATCCCACCAGGAACGCTGTGCTGTATTGCTGCCGAAGAGCGTGTCTTGCCGTGAATATTTTTGCTGCGCAGAAGAAGTAATATGCGATAAGCAATAAGTAATAATGAAGAGAAAGAATAATTTCATAAAGATGTTTTCACTTTTGAAGAAGGGAATACTTCGCTAATTTAGACGGTTACTTTCAATATATGATTCGCTACGTAAAACATTTAACCATTCCCGCCATAATAGTCTCTATTCTTTTTTCCTGCTATAGTGGTGAGAAGGAGAACATAACTGTTTTTCATTACAACGAAACTACCGGCATTGCTTCTATTGATCCTGCCTTCGCCAAAAATCAATCTATCATGTGGGCCGTTCATCAATTGTACAATACATTGGTTGAAATTGATAGCGGTTTACATATTGTTCCATCGCTCGGAAAACATTGGGAAATTTCGGACGATAAAAAAACGTACACTTTTTTTTTACGGAATGATGTGTTTTTTCATAACGATGCCTGCTTCCCAAATGGAAAGGGCAGGAGGATGACAGCGAACGATGTATTGTATAGCTTCAAGCGCATTCAGGATAAAGCAACAGCAAGTCCGGGGTCCTGGATATTTAATGGAAAGGTTGATAGCATGGAAGGATTTAAAGTAATTGATGACACCACCTTTCAATTAAAATTAATAAGGCCATATCAACCTATACTTGGCATTCTTTCTATGCAATATTGTTCTATTGTTCCGCACGAGGCAGTAGAGAAATACGGTAATGATTTTAGGCGTCATGCAGTAGGTACAGGGCCATTCCAATTTGTAGCATGGGAAGAAGGACAAGCGATGGTATTGAAAAAGAATTCGTCTTATTTTGAGAGAGATGAAAATGGAAACAGCTTGCCTTATTTAGATGGGGTGAAGATTAGTTTTTATGATAGTAAGGCTACCGAATTTTTGTTATTCCGGCAAGGCAAGCTTGATTTTATAAATGACATAGATGCAAGTTTCAAAGATGAAGTGCTTACCAAAAAAGGAGCACTTAGAAAAGATTGGGAGGGCAAGATTCAATTGCATACCAGTCCATATCTGAACATTGAATATTTTGGAATTTTGGTGGATACGACCAATCCTGTTTTGAAAAATTCGCCGCTTCGTTTGCAGAAAGTTCGCCAGGCTATTAATTACGGTTTTGACAGAAGAAAGATGGTTTTGTATTTACGTAATTCATTAGGCATTCCGGCTGAGTCAGGGTTTGTTCCGGCAGGACTTCCGTCATTTGATTCAGCGCATGTAAAAGGGTATCAATACAATCCGCAATTAGCTAAAAAACTGATGCAGGAAGCCGGCATTACTTCGTCAAATTCACCGGTGATTAAATTGCTCACCATTCCTATTTATTCTGACATTGCTTCTTATATTGCCCGGCAGTTAGAAGAGATTGGTTTAAATGTGCAGGTAGATGTTTTACAAAAATCTTTGTTATTGGAAATGACTTCCAGTTCAAGAGCACTCTTCTTTCGTGGAAGCTGGATAGCCGACTATCCTGATGCTGAAAATTATCTTTCTGTTTTCTATTCAAAAAATCCGGCACCCCCTAATTATACCCGGTATAATAATCCTGTGTTTGATGCCTTGTTTGAAAAAGCCATTGCAGAAACTAATGACTCCCTGCGTTACGAATTATATAAACAAGCCGACCAGGTGATGATAAAAGATGCGCCAGTGGTGCCGCTTTGGTATGATGTTGCAGTACACCTGGTGCAAATGAATGTTGCAGCTTTTCAACCAAATGCTTTGAATCTTTTGGAGTTGAGGAGAACGAACCTCACCCCCGGCCCCTCTCCAACAAAGTTGTAGAGGGGAGTAAGACTCTAATGAAGTATATTTTATTACGATGGCTGTATTTGTATTATTGTTTCAATGAAAACGAAAATGGAAATGAAGAAATTGAAACGACACTAAAACTACAAACGACCTGTTCCCCTCTCTCAGCTTTGCTGGAGAGGGGTTAGGGGTGAGGTCTTAAAAAGGTTTCTTCTGCACCGTTTTCAACGCAGGCAATTTATAATTATCCAACACACTTTTTTCAGCCATCATCTTTTCAATTTCTGCGATAGAACGGGGCGCAAAAGCAGAAAGTAATTCATATCCGTTTTCTGTAATTAGCGCATCATCTTCAATTCGCACCGCAATGCTCCACCATTTTTTATCGCAATCACTATTGGGCGAAATATAAATGCCGGGTTCAATTGTAATTACCATATCCTTTTTTAAAGTCTGAGACACTCCTTTATCATGTACATCCAAACCAATGTGGTGCGACAGTCCATGCGGATAATATTTGCCTACATCTTTTTTGTCTTTAATGATGCCGAGTTTGAACAAACCATCAGCGATTGTTTCCCTTGCAGCAATACTGGCATCGCTCCATTTGGCGCCATCTTTCAAAAGCCTGAATGCCGCTTCCTGCGCATCGTACACAAGCTGGTAAATGGTTCTTTCCTCCTGCGAAAATTTGCCTTTGGCAGGAATGGTTCGTGTTACGTCAGAACTGTAACCATGATATGAAGCGCCAACATCCATCAGGAGCATATTGTTACCGATTTTTGTTTTACTGTTTTCCATGTAATGCAGGATGCAGCCATTTTCTCCGGCGCCCACAATAGACCCATAACCTACTTCTTCTGAACCATATTTTTTATGAACAAATTCATGCAGGCCTTGAATTTCCAGCTCCGACATATCAGGCCGCATCGTTTTCATCATTTCGTTTTGTCCCATACACGAAATTTCAACAGCCTTCCGAATCAGGTACATTTCTTCCGGTGTTTTTATCTCCCGTAATTGCCCTGTAATTTGCCGGAAAGTTTTTGTATCAACTCTTGGGTCTTTAGCCTCCGTAATAGAAGCTTTGGTTTTAAATTGTTGAATGAGGTTATATAGATCGCCATCACTCCTTCCTTTCTTTACATCATCTGGTAAAGGGTCCATAATGATCTTTGAAAATGAAGTCAGATCAAGTGTGTAATTTTTAAACTCATCGCCTGTATAAACTGCCTGTATAAGCAATTTTTCTTTTGCACCTTCTGCACCTAATCTCCTGCCTGTCCATTGCTCGCCCCTGGCATCTTTCTTTTGTACAAAAAATACTTCATTATAAGTAGAACCATTGGCTGCTTTTTGAGCTTCTTTAAAAAGAAATAAAACCGCATGAGGTTCTTTATAGCCAGTGAAATAATACAAGTCTGGATTTTGATGATAGAGATAATCAACGTCATTGGAGAAAGTGCGCATTGACGCCGCAAAAACTACCAGCACACTACTATCAGGCATTAGCTCCCGTGCTGCATCCCGACGCCCTTTATGAAATTCTTTGGAGAGATAATCCGTTGGTAAATCTTTTTGTGCATTTGAATAATGAAAAGCGCAGGAAAAAAAAGTGGCTATAAAATAACACCGCAAGAATTTTGGTTGCATAGAAAAAATTTATTTAAAAGTAATGATTCCAGCCCACGCGGTGAGGGGAGGTCCAACCACAGTCCTGGCTTATGCAAGACACAAACAACGATAATCATCTTGCTTAAGCCAGTAGTTGTGCGGCTGATGGCCTTCCCACCGGGAAGGTCGGGATGGGCATTACTCCTCATCCTCTTCATAATACGACTCCTCATTATTATTATACTGCTTCTGCCAGGCTTGCGCTTTTGCATCGCTCAGGCATTCTAAAATATCATGAATAGAATCAGTCCTGCGCTTCCATTGAGTTACCAATTCATCGCCGTACTTAAAAATATACATACAGTGGTCAGTTTCCACCGTAACTTTTAATAGTTCAATTGCGGAATCATTTTGTTCCTGCACCAGGTAATAACATCCGGGTTCCAACAGTCCATACGAATACATAGTCATTCCTCCGTTTTTTGGTGGTGATTAAAGTTTCTGTCAAATAAAATGGGTAGTAAAATCTAATGGGGTAAGTAATACCGTTCTTCCTAAATCCTCAAATAATCGTTCCTCTCATCTGACAAATGTAGTCCTTTTGACTATGCAAAAAAGATTACTGGCATAAAAAAATGATAAGGTTTTAAAACGTTGTAAGTCAATAGCAGAAAGGATTTCATTCAAAAATTATTTTTTTTATAGGACTAATTTCTTTAGTAAAGTCAGTTCATTTCCTTATATTTGTTTGCCTTGTCATTAAGCGGTTTCGGCTACTTTTTCACCAATATTTTTTTTCAATTTAAATCATAGAGCACCGTTTATTCGGGATGTTATTGATGGAATTGTGACTTCAATCAATTGGTTTCAGATAACTTATTTTAGCATCCCCAGATTAAAAATTCTATGCCGGAGATTAAGAAAACCCTGTTTGAATACACCGAAGAAAGCATTAAAAGCCTTGACTGGAAAGAGCATATCCGCCTGCGCCCCGGTATGTATATTGGTAAGCTCGGCGACGGCAGCAGCCCCGACGATGGCATTTATGTAATGGTAAAAGAAGTGATTGATAATTGTATTGACGAATACACGATGGGTTATGGCAAAACCGTAGAAATTACAATAAAAGATAGAACCGTAAACATTCGGGATTATGGCCGTGGTATTCCGCTTGGAAAGGTAGTTGATGTTGTAAGTAAAATAAATACCGGCGCCAAGTACGATAGTAAGGTATTTCAAAAAAGCGTAGGCCTGAATGGTGTAGGTACTAAGGCTGTGAATGCCCTGAGCCAATATTTTAAAGTATCTTCTTTTAGAGAGGGCAAAATGAAGGAAGCAGAATTTTCAAAAGGTGTTCTGGTAAAAGACCAAAAGGAAACAAAATCAGATGGGGAAAACGGAACCCTGGTAAGTTTTATTCCTGATGAAACCATCTTTAAACATTTCCATTTTATTTCTGAATATCTTGAAAAACAAATTTGGAATTATTGTTTTTTGAATGCGGGGATGCGCATTATTTTCAACGGTAAATCTTATGTAAGTAAAAACGGCCTGCTTGACCTGCTGACAAGGGAAACCAATGCTGATACGAATCCTGAAAGTATTCGTTATCCTATTATTCATTTAAAAGGAGATGACATTGAAGTTGCTCTTACTCATAATAATGATTATGGTGAAGACTATCATTCTTTTGTAAACGGCCAGCATACCACCCAGGGCGGAACTCACCAGGCAGCTTTCAGAGAAGTGTACGTGAAAGTGATCCGCGACTTTTTTAAAAAAGATTACGATGCTTCTGATGTTCGCCAAAGTATTGTAGCGGCAGTATCGGTGAGGGTGGTGGAGCCGGTATTTGAGTCGCAAACAAAAACAAAATTAGGTTCGCTAACTATAGAGGAAGGCGGTGCAACCATGCGCCAGTTTGTTTATGAATTTTTATCAAAGCAGTTGGATAATTTCCTTCATAAAAACCCTTCTGTAGCTGATGCTTTAAAGAAAAAGATCGAGCAAAACGAAAGGGAACGAAAAGACTTAGCAGGAATTAAAAAACTGGCCAATGAAAGAGCTAAAAAAGCTAACCTGCATAATAAAAAGTTACGTGATTGCCGTGTGCATTTTAACGATGAACCGCCGGTTAAAGGCAAGCAGGAATTTTTTGTTACCCAAAAAAATACTACCATTTTTATTACCGAAGGTGATTCGGCAAGTGGGTCTATTACCAAAGCCAGACAAGTGGAAACGCAAGCCGTATTTAGTTTACGCGGCAAGCCTCTTAACTGTTTTGGCATGAGTAAAAAAATAGTGTATGAAAACGAAGAGCTCAACCTTTTACAACATGCCCTGAATATCGAAGAAGGGATGGAAGGCCTGCGTTTTAACCGTATAGTAATTGCCACCGATGCCGATGTGGATGGAATGCATATTCGCCTACTGATTATGACCTTCTTCCTGCAATTCTTCCCTGACCTTGTAAAGAATAACCACGTCTACATTTTAGAAACACCTTTGTTTAGAATAAGAAATAAACAAGAAACAATTTATAGTTACTCCGAAGCGGAAAGACAGGCTGCTATTAAAAAATTAGGTAACAAGCCGGAGATCACCCGCTTTAAAGGATTGGGCGAAATCTCCCCGGATGAATTCGGACAATTTATTGGCGAGGATATTCGCCTGCAACCTGTGATCTTAGATCATGGCGATCATATTCAAAACCTGCTTGAATATTACATGGGCAAGAATACGCAGGAGCGGCAGGAGTTTATTATTAATAATTTGAAAGTGGAGTTGGATACGGTGGAGGAGATGGTTTAAATTTGAAAAAATATTTTTTATGGAAGCGATACGGTTAAAGGCTACCGCCTTAGATGGAAAATTATCAATAGCTGTTCCCGATTCGTTTAATAATCAGGAGGTGGAGGTAATTGTTTTGATGCAGGCAAGAGAGACAGAAAACGATAACGATAATTCTTTAGCTGAACTCCATCGCAAACGGCTAAATATTATTGGGAAGGCACCATTGCCACATTTCCCCATAACAAAATATGACTCCTATAACCAATAAAATCTTTTTGGACAGCTCTGTTTTTGTTGAAGTTTTCAAAAACAATTTTGAAGATTTTTTTCATAATATCACGCAGAGCAATTCGCTTGATTGCTGTATAAGTGATATTGTTTGTAGTGAATATTGGTATCAAGTCTTGGGACTGGTGCGAAAGGCTTCTCCTCTTACAATTAAAGAAAGAGGTGATGTCGGCAAACACATTTCTCAGCATCAGGACGTGTTTAATTTTTTTGAAAACTACAAGCTTGTTTTCAGCACTCCCTCTATCATCCCTATGGCTCTTAAAATGATGCAGACGTATAATTTACTTTCCAATGATGCCCTTATTCTGGCTACCTGCAAAGCCTATGGTATAGGATTTTTAGCGAGCCATGATTCTGATTTTGAAAATCCTTGCCTTCAGGAAGGTATCAAGCTGATAACTCCAGCTAACTACACTCAATACTTAGTTTTATAAATCAACAATCCATTTTTTAATGATTCACATTGTTTTTCAAACAGCCGATATAGCCGTTCTGCAAAAAGCATTTCAACTGGATGAAACCATGGCTGGTGATATTGTAGAAATCAAAGATGATTACGCGGTCGGGCCAATTCAACATATTTATGAACCCGAAGGCTACCAGCAACGCCGCGAATGGTGGAAAGAGCTATTAGATTATTCTCCTTACAACCCTGACCAGTTAATGGGGCTGGTAGATGATCGGTTGGCTGTTCATCAGCTAAAAAAAGTTTTGGAGGAGAATGATACATTCGACGTATGGATTTGGATGGGGCAGAACCAACATGATGTATGCGGTTACTACTGGCTCATCTCGCAACTAAAAGAATACAGCGGAAGAGTATTTGTTCTCTATCTTAATAACCTTCCTTTTATCAATGAGAAAGGTTCTATTTTTTATCCAACAACCTTGCATCAAATTCAACCAAAAGAATTTTTAAAAGCAAAAAAGCTTTGCCGTAAAGTAACACTGAGTGAGTTTGAAATTGACCCGGATGAATGGAAGAAATTGATGGATGAAAATGGAGCCATTCGCATATTGGAAGGCGGCAAAAAGATAGCAAGCAAAGACGAAGACTTTTACGATCAGGATATTCTTACCAACTTAACTACCGAAGCGCAAAAGGGCAATAAAGCCATGCACCATATTTTGGGTAAGATGAAAATAAAAACCGGCGATGTCTTTCTTTTACAACGCATGAAAGCATTGACAGAACAAGACAAACTTGAAATTATCGGCGACCCATCAAAAGGCTGGAAGGAATTTGAAGTAAAAGTAAAATCTGAACAAACGCAACCAACTGAAACTATATAAAATGAAAAAAAATATTTTGATAGCGGTTGCTTTCACCTCCACTTTAGTGCTACTGGCTCAGGACAAGAATAAAAAAATGGAGGAACTGGTAACTGCTTATGCCGAACAGGGAAAATTCAATGGCAATGTAGTAGTAACTCAAAAAGGCGCAGTGGTTTATGAGGGAAGTTTTGGTCTTCGGGATGCAGAAAATAAAATCCCGCACCAGGCAAACGATATTTTCCTGATTGGCTCCGTTACCAAGCAAATTACATCTGCCGTCATTATGCAACTGCAGGAAGAAGGTAAACTTTCTGTTACTGATAAACTTAGTAAGTACTTTACCGGCTTTCCTAACGGCGATAAAATAACGATTGAAAATTTACTCACACATACGGCCGGTATTCATAATTATACCGACGATGAAAAGATAATGAAAGGCGATCTGACCAAACATTTTAGTCAACAGGAAATGCTGGCCATTTTAAAAAGTTATAAGCCCGATTTTGAGCCCGGCGCCAAATGGAATTACAGCAATTCAGGTTATTCTATTTTGGGTTACATCATTGAAAAGGTTACCGGCAAACCTTATGAAACAGTAGTTCGGCAACGCATCTTCACTCCGCTTCACATGACCACTAGTGGTTTTGATTTTGCTGATCTTTCATCTCCCAATAAATCGAAAGGCTACTTTTCTTTAGCAGATAACAAGATTACTCCTGCACCCATCCTTGATTCTTCACTTCCGTTTTCTGCCGGGGCAGTTTATACAACTCTTAACGATCTGGCCAAATGGGAAAGAGCCATTACAACCGGCAAATTAATAAAGCCTGCTTCCTGGAATAAAGTGTTTACACCGTATAAAAATAAATATGGTTATGGCTGGGGCATTGATAGCCTTTACGGTAAGTTAATGACAACACACGGCGGTGGCATTCCTGGTTTCAGTTCGTACATTATGCGGTTTCCAAAAGAAGAAGTGGCTATCATTGCTTTTGATAATGCTTCTGGCAGACAACTGGCCCTTATCAGTAACGGTCTTGCGGCTATCATGTTCGATCAATCTATCAACAAACCATCAGCCCATAAAGAAGTTACAATTGATTCATCCATTTTACAACAATATGTAGGAGAATATCAATTGGCACCAACGTTTTCAATAACGGTAACAGAAGAGGGTAATAACTTAAAAGCGCAGGCAACCGGCCAGCCGCAATTCGACATCTACGCAGAAAAAGAGGCGTTCTTCTTTTTAAAAGTTGTAGATGCGCAAATTGAGTTTGTAAAAGATGAGAGCGGGAAAGTGACTGAGTTAATTCTTCATCAAAACGGCGCACATCAAAAAGGTAAAAAAATAAAATAAATCCAACCTATGAGGTCTTTAATACCTGTTAGGACATCTAAATAAATTGAGCACTACGATACATGAAAAACAAAAATTTCGAACACGTTCAAACAGATCATGGCATTAATGGCCAATACAAAACATGGTTTCTTGATTATGCCTCCTATGTAATTCTTGAAAGAGCTGTACCCGCCGTGGAAGATGGCTTGAAACCCGTTCAGCGCCGCATTCTTCATGCCATGAAAGAAATGGACGATGGCCGTTTTAATAAGGTCGCGAATGTCATTGGGCAAACTATGCAATACCATCCGCATGGCGATGCATCTATCGGCGATGCGTTGGTGAACATCGGGCAAAAAGATTTGTTGATTGATACGCAAGGTAACTGGGGTGATATAAGAACCGGCGATGATGCAGCGGCCGCCCGATACATTGAAGGCCGCCTTAGCAAGTTTGCTTTGGAGGTTGTATTTAACCCGAAAACAACTGAGTGGCAAGCCAGTTATGATGGCCGGAAGAATGAACCTGTTACGTTGCCCGTTAAGTTTCCATTGTTATTAGCACAAGGTGCAGAAGGTATTGCTGTTGGTTTAGCAACTAAGATATTACCACACAATTTTATAGAGCTTTGCGACGCTTCTATAAAATATTTAAAGGGCCGCAAGTTTGACTTCTATCCGGATTTTTTAACCGGAGCTATGATTGATGTTTCCGATTATAATGGCGGCCAGCGTGGTGGAAGAATAAAGGTTAGGGCACACATAGAAGAACTGGATAAAAAAACGCTTTTGGTTAAAAGTGTACCCTATGGTGTTACAACCTTAGGCTTGATGGAAAGTATTGTAAAAGCAAATGATGCCGGCAAGATCAAGATAAAAAAAGTGGTTGATAATACGGCTGCTGAAGTAGAAATACAAGTGGACTTAGCACCGGGTATTTCTCCTGATATTACCATAGATGCTCTATATAAATTTACCGATTGCGAAGTATCCGTTGCACCAAACACCTGCGTTATTATTGATCAAAAACCGCAGTTTGTAAGCGTTAGTGACCTGCTGCGGCTCTCTGCCGATAACACCAAAAATCTTTTGCAACGTGAGTTGGAAATTAAGCTGGAGGAGTTAGGGGAGAAGTGGCATTTTACATCGCTTGAAAAAATATTCTTTGAAGAAAAAATTTATAAAGAATTAGAGAAGAAACATGAGACCTGGGATAAAGTGATTGCAGGGATTGATAAAGCATTCGGTCCTTTTAAAAATAAATTGAAGAGAGAGATTACAAGA
>MWWF01000237.1_pt1 | contig 11143 bp, 6 predicted proteins | sample 1047351 | NCBI WGS metagenome assembly MWWF01 (sample SAMN06349970, study PRJNA376086) | soil metagenome | isolation source: MGM-3 sample Antarctic (ecotone) soil | place: Antarctica
GGCGTGCAATTAGAAGGAGTGGAGATAGTGAAGGATAAAAAATCATTCTTTTGGAGTGGCAAGTACCACATGGATATGAACACCCGTGATACCTTGGTTACTGATTTAAATGTGCTGGCTGATTTTAATCCTCAGATACCGGAAAGCTATCAAGGTGCGGAGTTTTTAATGCTCGGTAACCTGATGCCCAAGTTGCAGCAAAGTGTTATTGAACAATTAAAAACCCGTCCGAAATTAATTGTGTTAGACACAATGAATTTTTGGATGGAAAGCGCCTTAGATGATTTGAAAGAAGTGCTGACAATGGTAGATGTGCTGATGGTGAATGATGCTGAAGCAAGAGAACTAAGTCATGAATTTTCTTTGGTAAAAGCAGCCAAAAAAATTATAGCCATGGGGCCTAAATATCTCATTATTAAAAAAGGAGAACACGGTGCTTTACTGTTTCATAACGATGAAGTTTTTTATGCACCTGCGTTACCTCTTGAAGATGTATTTGACCCAACCGGCGCCGGGGATACCTTTGCTGGTGGCTTCATTGGCCATATTGCCCGTACAAAAGATATATCATTTGAAAACATGAAAACGGCTATTATCGTTGGTTCTGCCATGGCAAGTTTCTGCGTTGAAAAATTTGGCCCTGAACGATTGAAGGAAATCACCAAGAAAGATATTGATAAGCGATTGACGCAGTTCCAGGATTTGGTGAGTTTTGATATAGAGTTGGTGTAGAACTAAGATTTTTTGGATTGCAAAGGATTAGTTAGGAAATGAAATTTATAAGTAAAAGCCTTCAGGAATGGAGGCTTCTAAGCAACATTAATTTGCCTTTTGGTTCCGGTATCGGCCTCCCTAAAGATTGGGCTGTTTCAATCCATTCACTCATAACTACCTGAACATTTCTAATGCTTCTACATGGGATTTTCCATCAGACATACATCCTGGCAACTCTGGTACTTCGGCAATAAAGCATTCATCCTCCTTGCTCCAATAGATGATAACCTCGTATTTATTATTCATGCTCGTTATTTAATTTATACTTTAAAATTATAGTTCTTACTTGCTTTACCTGATAAGGCTTCGTCTGATGATTGATAGGTTGAAGATTGATAATTTCTACTCCTTCTTTGAAAAAGATAGGGTGGCTGCCTTTTATTCTTTCATCAAATCCAAGACCGGAAAGTAAGTTACATAATTCCTGAAAGTCAATATTTCTGTCAGATGTTCCCGACAAAATTTTTTGCAATAATTTTTCAAATTTACTCATTTGATTCAGTTTAACTTTCTCGCCAGCACCACCACATTTTTAATCTCCTTCCGTTTTCCTCGCAGGTTAAAAATCTCTGTATAAATAATGTAAGTTCCTATCGGCAGCTTCCTTTGTTTTTCATCTAATCCATCCCAGTTCCACTTGCCAGATAATCCAAGCAAAGCATTGCGCACTAAATATTTTACGATCCGGCCGCCGGCATCAAAAATTGTTACGTTGGCCACGTAACCGCTTTCCTCTACTTTGTAATTAATGGTTGCTATATCATCAATGCCGTCATTATCCGGCGAAAAAATTTTGGGCAACACTTCAATCGTAGCCTTGGTGCTTTCTACTATTTTGTATTGGGAATTTTTATATGTTGGCGTTCCGAAACCCGCTGTGGAAGCAGCAGAGTGCCAGTTGCTCTTATCACCTGATTTAGCAGATGGATCAATCCTTTCCAATGCTACGCCATCGGCAGTAGAAATCAGCCCAAAATGCCAATCATCTTTATAGGGCACTTCATCTAATATGCTTCCATTAATATCTATCAATACTACATTGCCTTCATCATCGGGGAAAGAAGGCAGTGAAGGAAGCTGTAATAAAGCATCTTCATTTTTTACGAGGTATTGCATTTTCACTACCGCTGCATCATCGGTAACTGTAATATATTCATCCGGAAAAATATAGAAAGGCTCTTCGGATATTTTTTTTAATGAAGCCACTGCACCGGTGATGTTTCTGTTGGCAATATAAAGTTTAGATGCATCAATTATTTTCTTACTCTTATTATAAAATTCTACATAATCACTGCCCGGCGTTTTTGGGTTAAAGAGGATTTCATTCACTACTATATCCTGCACATCCGGCGTTTGCGGCAACCCGGTTTTTGATTTATTATAAGCACCAATTGCGTTGCCTTTGCAATCCGTAACATTGGTAGCTGTGATATTATAAATAGTTGATGACTGCAACGGCGACGAAAGCTTTAGCTGCACTGTTTGAAACTGCGGAGCCATAGTAATTGCGGAAGCAATAATAAATCCAGGCAAATTATAATTGGCAGCCGCCGCTCCTGTGGCACTATCCAATGGTTCATTAAAAACCAGAATAATGGTTACACTATCAACAGCATAAGCTCTTTTTAATTGGGGTGGTGTAACATCGGCATTTACACCGTTTACCGAATTTGTTTTACCAGGTGTGCCACCTAAATTATTTACACTCGCCTTCCAATTGTCCTTTCCGCCACAAGGGTTTTTTGTATCAATCATCTCTAAACTCCAGCCGCCGTCTTTCTTTGCTTCGTTGCCATACCAATCGATTGTATAGGCTACAGTATGTATAGTTTTGTTTTGCGGAGAACGTAGTGCAAGCGCATCGCCATCATTATCAAGCGAAGGAAAAGAATTCACACCAATGGTTCGGCCATAAACAGAAAAGGCAGCTACATTACTGTTGGCGCAAAGGATTAAAATACTATCCGGCTGCAATACAAAATTTGTGGTGATGGTAGCGGTGCTGGTGGCGTCGCTCAACTTCCATCCATTAATATTGAATGGAATAGAAGAAACATTTTTTACCTCGATGTATTCTGCATTTGGCAAGCCAACAACCGGCGTTGGGTCGGCCATGATTTCAGTGATCACTACGTCAAAGCGGGATGCTGTTTGTGCCGATGAGCAAATAGAAACGACAAGAAGAAAAAAAGTAAGCAGTGTTTTAGTAAGGCCCATGTATCTAATGTAGAAATAATTTTATTTAAACTGAAAGCAGATTTGGCTCTAATACATTTAGCTCTTATTTTCGCTGGAATGAAATTGATAAAACATACAAAGCGCACAAAGAAACAGTTCCGATATAAGGAAGGTGTGTAACGTAAGCGTATGTTCAACATAAATTACAAGCCTTCCCTAACCGGAAGGCTTTTTTGCCACCATCCCTCTAAAGGGGATTCTTATAGTAAATCAAAATAGGTAAAGCCTGACACCTCCATCAGGTTCTCAAAAAATCTCCGCCTTAGGCGGAATGGGGGTTAATAAAACAATGAAAGTTGCTGTTGTTGGCGCTACCGGCCTTGTAGGTACAAAAATGTTACAGATTCTTGCAGAGAGGAACTTTCCGGTAACGGAACTTATTCCTGTTGCTTCTGAAAAATCAGTTGGTAAAGAAGTAGAATTCAAGGGAAAGAAGCATACAATAGTGAGCATGCAAGATGCTATCAATGCAAAGCCAGTTGTTGCCTTGTTTTCTGCAGGAGGTAATACTTCATTAGAATGGGCGCCAAAGTTTGCGGAGGCCGGTATTACCGTGATTGATAATTCATCAGCATGGCGTATGGATCCTGCCAAACCGTTAGTTGTTCCGGAAGTGAATGCTGATGTATTATCTGCTAACGATAAGATCATCGCCAACCCTAATTGTTCCACTATTCAAATGGTGGTTGCGTTACAACCTCTTCATAAAAAATATAAGATTAAACGTGTAGTTGTGTCCACTTACCAAAGTGTAACAGGCACAGGAAAAAAAGCTGTTGACCAGTTAAGAGGTGAAAGAGAAAAGGAATCGAAGGGAATACAAACTGAATATCCCATGGCATATAAATATCAAATTGACCTTAATGCTATTCCGCAGATAGATGTTTTTTTAGAAAACGGCTATACCAAAGAAGAAATGAAAATGGTGAATGAGACCAAAAAAATTATGGGTGATGATTCTATTAAAGTTACTGCAACAACCGTTCGCATTCCTGTAATAGGTGGACATAGTGAAAGTGTAAACATAGAATTTGAAAACGATTTTGATATAGCTGAACTAAAAGAGCTTTTATCTAAAGCCCCAGGTATAATTGTACAAGATGATGCTGCCAATCAAATATATCCTATGCCTTTATGGGCACATGAAAAAGACGAAGTGTTTGTTGGAAGATTGAGGCGTGATGAAACCCAAGCCAATACATTAAATATGTGGATTGTAAGCGATAACCTGCGTAAAGGAGCAGCAACCAATGCGGTGCAGATAGCGGAATATTTGGTGGAAAAGCGGTTGCTATAGAAATTCCTGGGTTCCATAGTTTAAGGGTTCACAAGTTGAGCGGAATAGCCATAAGCATTGTTCACCGTTTTCAGTTTAGCGTTCTAAAGTATTATATTTCTACATTCAGTATTGCGAAGCACGAGACCAACTTGTGAATTCTGGCACAAGTGAACTTATAAATGAAAATCACATACACCTGCTTATTCTTCAATGGTTCGGTTAATGAAATATAAAAATGGTTGTAAAGTTTTAAATGCAGCAGCCGTTTTTTTGTGAAGTGTCGCCTTCGTTAATTCTTCATCTCTGATTATTGTTTCGCCAATAAAGCTTTTCAGCTTAAGGTAATCTATTGCCGGATTATCTTTTTCATAACCCTTCGGCACCGTGCTTAAACTTTGGTCGGGCCCTTTATAAACATCTTTATAAGTTGCCTTAAATTCTTTAGCAGAAATGATGTTTTTAAATTCATCCCAGTTGTAGTCTATTTCTTGCCGCACTTTTTTTAACGCAGGTGATTCCGGCATCCACAAACCGCCGCCAATAAAGCTTTTACTCCCAGGCTCTAAATGAAAATAGTAACCTGCAAACAGCGATTTCTTTCCGCCCCTTTTTACGCTGGCTCCAAAGTGAGCTTTGTACGGTGTTTTGTCTTTCGAAAAACGTATATCGCGGTTAATGCGGAACATACAATCCTTACCAGTTAAACCCGTAATTGTGGTATCGCTTTTCTGCAGTTCATCAATCACCAGTTGCATAAAATTGGCAAAGTCAATCCGGGCCGCTTCGTATTGTGGCCGGTGTGCATCAAACCAGGGTTTATTATTATTCTTTAATAGCCCGGTTAAAAATTTGAGTGTTTGCGGTTCAAGCATAAAACTGTTTCAGGTTTAGGGTTTTAAGTTTCGGGTTATCGTGCTAATGTAAATGGTTTATGAATAGTAAGTTGTTGTATATACAAGCATCAAGGAATGTAAAAGAGAAAAGTGAAAGACTGAATTAAAGAACGCAAAACCCAAAACTTCAAACCCGAAACTTCTCAATACCCTCTCTTGTTCTTTCCTTCCATATAATTCATAAACGCAACATTCACTACGCGATTACCACCGGGAGTAGGATAGTTACCGCTAAAGTACCAGTCGCCTAAATTATTGGGACAAGCTTCGTGCAACGATTCTATTGTTTGATAAATGACTTCAACCGGAACAGTTAACTCAGGTGGTGTTATTAATTCGGAAATCTTTTTTGTTATTTCATCGTTGGTAAACGATTTGTAAATCTGCTTTACCACGTTTACGGTGTGCAACTGGCTATTGCGATGAAGCTCTTGACATTGCTCATGCAGCTCTTTTAAAACATCTTCTTTACCTCTTTCTTTTAGTAAAGATATTGCCGCATTGAAAGCAATAAAATCGCCTAGCTTACTCATGTCAATTCCGTAACAATCGGGGTAGCGTATTTGGGGTGCTGAGGAAACGACAATGATTCGCTTTGGGCCAAGCCGGGACAACATACGAATGATACTTTCCTTTAGCGTGGTGCCGCGAACAATAGAATCATCAATAACCACTAATGTATCTATATCCTTACGCACGGTACCATAAGTAATGTCATAAACGTGCTGCACCATTTCATTCCGGTTCACATCTTCGGTAATAAAGGTTCGCATTTTTACATCCTTAATAGCAATCTTTTCCATGCGCACCCGACGTTTTATCATTTCCTCCAGCTTATCAGGATCTACATTATTTCCCCAGGATAAAATGCGTTCGAGCTTTATTTTATTCAGGTAATCTTCGCAGCCTTTTATTAAACCATAAAATGCTACTTCGGCTGTATTAGGAATGAAAGAGAATATGGTATTTTTTAAATCGTAGTCAATGCTGTCAAGTACCTGCTTACTTAAATTATACCCAAGGTTGCTGCGTTCGCGGTAAATTTTTTCATCGCTGCCACGGGAGAAATAAATGCGTTCAAACGAACATGCCTTACGTTCTTTCGGCTCCAAAATCTGCTCAACCTTTACTTCCCCATCTTCCGAAACAATTAGTGCATGCCCTGGCATTAGTTCCTGCACTTCGTTTTCCCCTACGTTAAACGCAGTGCGTATGGCCGCTCTCTCCGAGGCCGCCACCACCACATCTTCATCCACATAATAATATGCTGGACGGATGCCATGTGCATCGCGAAAAACAAAACCGGTTCCATTACCTATAATACCACCTACATGAAAGCCGCCATCAAAAAGCGGCAGTGCTTTTTTTAATACTGAAACAATATCTAACTCATGTGGCTGCGCCTCGTCTGCCTTTACTAAAAAATGATGAATTACTTCCATCATCGCTGCCAGGTCGCTTTGTTGTTGAAAGGGGCCGGGGTCCATATTTACCAATTCAAATAATTCATCGGTATTCACTAAATTAAAGTTGCCAGCCAGCGCTAAATTTCTTGCAGGAATGGTATGCCGCTTCACAAAAGGATGACAGAAATCTACGCTGTTTTTTCCCTGGGTGCCATAACGTAAATGACCAAGTAATAATTCTCCTAAAAAAGAAAGATGGCCTTTCATTAATCCGGGATAGTGGCTGATTTCAGGATTGAATTTTTGCAGCTCGGCAAATTCTTCGCCTATCTTTTTAAAAATGTCGGCTATGGGTTGGTTCACACTGCTGCGGATACGGGATAGAAATGGATAGCCTGGTTCAACATTCAACTTTACGGTTGCTACGCCGGCGCCGTCCTGGCCGCGGTTGTGCTGCTTTTCCATTAGCAGGTAGAGCTTATTTAAACCCCAGAGTACAGAGCCATATTTTTGCTGGTAGTGTGAGAAGGGTCTGCGAAGCCGCAGGAAAGCAAGGCCGCATTCGTGTTTAATTGCATCGCTCATGGAGGAGGCAAATGTAAGTCAGAAACAGAATGGGAAGGTAGGGTAAATTTAGAGCAGGGAGTAAGGGAGAAAGTAGGCAGTAGGCAGCAAGACAGGCGGCTGGCAGTAAGCGATTGTAGAAAATGAATATGAGAAACGGGGCTCTTTATAAATCTCCTAAAAATGCAAAATTGCTGTAACTATTATCAGCATTACTGCCTACTGCTTACTGCGCACTGCTTACTCACCACTAATTCGACGCATACACCTTTGCAGCATCTGCCCATTTCTTTAATTGAGGGCAGCTTGCTTCTTCGGGGTCCAACATAATATAGTGGCTGCTAATATGGGTAGATAACCATTTGTCCAGTGTCTTAAACTTTTTCTCTTCTAAGGCAGCCGTTGAAATACGATTGTAATCGTCTTTTATATTCATGCGGTGGGGATCCGATTTAGATTTCAAATACAAAAGACGAACACCTTTTTTACCCTGGCGCTCATCGGTATAAGGCATCGGTTGCGAAAAGCTTCCAACTTTTAATTGATCTAAAACACTCACAACTGTTTTGTCCATTTCATCAATGCTTATCAAAGTTTCGCCACGGCTGTTTAATAGGTAAGGGCCTGCAAATTTTGATTGTTCATCATCGCTGTATTTACCGGCGGCCGTATTAAAGTCCATTACGCCTGTAACTAATTTCACCCGTGCAGAATCTAACCTAACTGTTGCTGCTGCAATTTCTTCTTCGTTTACAGGAGGCACACGGAGAATGTGGCGCACGGTAGCTTCATCGCCATTGCGCTCTAATAATTGTAAAATATGGTAACCGAATTTTGATTTGAATGGATTAGAAACCTGTCCTTCTTTTAACCGGAAGGCGGCTGATACAAAAGCCGGATCCCAGCTTTTATCTACACGGCTTATCTGGTATTGGCCTCCGCGGTCTTTAGAACCCGGGTCTTCGGAGTATCGCTTGGCCAGGGATTCAAAGGTGGCTGTTTTGGCTTCTATCTGGCGTTTGTAGTTGGCTAATTCTCCAACTACATACGTTTCCATATCGCGGGATGCTTTTGGAAAAATAATAATTTGCCCTATCTGGTATTCGGCTTCAAAAAATGGAAGCGAATCTTTTGGTGCCCTATCAAAATAAGCTTTCACTTCGGCAGGAGTAACTTTTACACCGTCAACAATTTTTCGTTGCATGCTTTGCGCCAGCTTTGTTTCTTTTACTGACTCACGGGCATCATCTTTAATTTGATAAATGGATTTACCGGCCATAGTCTCCAGGGCTTCTTTACTACCATACGTACGAATAAATTCACGAACCCTTAAATCAAGGTCGGCTTCTACTTCATCATCTGTAACAGGTAAGGAATCTTTTAGTGCCTGCATCATCAGCACCTTTGAAACAAGTGCCTGATCAAGTATAGCGCAGTTAGCATTTTCAGGTACTGTAGCTCCCTGGCGGGCCATATCAGAAATAGCATTGGTGATGTCGGATTTAAGAATGATGCGATCACCAACTACTGCAATGATTTTATCGGCTACTACTTTTGCCGGCTGCTGTGCAACAGAAGTTAAAACAGCTACACTTGCGGCAAAGAGAAAAGATAGTTTTTTCATAAATGAAGTATTGCCAAAAGTAGCGGTAATGAGGAAGAATCATGAGAGGCAAAAGATGGGATTAACAAAGGTTTTGCAGCCCATCCAACAGCTACTCTGATTATCGTAGATGGTGCTAAAGCCCTTCCCGGTGGGAAGGGGGATAAAGAGTTTTAAAGCAGTACGAAGCGCCTACTGCTTTCAGCGAAACTGACACTTGAAAGTTGTTGCGACAGGTAAGGGCCTGTGAAAGGATGGCCTTCCCACCGGGAAGGTCGGGATGGGCTGTTTTATAGCGTCCGCTTCACTTCTTCTTCTTCATACGCTTCCACAATATCACCGGCTTTAATATCGCTAAAGTTCTTAATGGTTAATCCGCATTCCATACCCATCAGCACTTCTTTCACGTCATCTTTATACCGCTTCAAAGAAGCTAATTCTGCCGAGGCGCCTTCCGCCGTTGGATAGACCACAATACCATCACGGATCAAACGTACTTTGTTGTCACGCTTAATTCTACCATCTATCACAACGCAACCGGCAACGGTTGCTTTATCAAATTTGAACACTCCACGTATCTCCACATTGGCAACAATTTTTTCCTGCACTTTAGGTTCCAGCATGCCTTCCATAGCACTGCGTATTTCGTCAATAGCCGTGTAAATAATAGAGTAGGTTCTGATTTGAATACCGGCATTATCAGCCAAACGGTTTGCCTGCAAAGAAGGCCGAACGTTAAAGCCTATAACAATTGCATCTGATGCTTCGGCCAGCACTACATCACTTTCATTTATCTGGCCTACACCTTTATGAATAACACTCACTAAAATTTCTTGTGTAGATAATTTTTGTAAGGAGTCACTTAGCGCTTCTACCGAACCATCCACATCACCCTTAATAATTACTTTCAATTCTTTGAAATTACCCAACGCCAAACGACGGCCAATTTCTGCCAGCGTAATGTGCTTCTTGGCTCGCATACCTTGCTCACGTAAAATTTGTGCGCGGCGGTTGGCAATGTCTTTTGCTTCGGCCTCATCATCATACACACGGAACGTTTCACCCGCCTGCGGTGCGCCATTCAAACCAAGAATTAAAACTGGTGTAGAAGGACCCGCTATATCAACTCTTTTGTTGCGTTCGTTCATCATAGCTTTTACACGGCCATAGTGCTGACCGGAAACCACAAGGTCGCCTGCTTCCAAAGTACCATTTTGTACAAGAATGGTGGCAACATAACCACGGCCTTTATCAAGTGTAGCTTCAATGATGGTGCCGTTTGCCTCTTTTTCAGGATTCGCTTTCAGGTCAAGCAATTCAGCTTCCAACAATATTTTTTCCAGGAGTAGCTCAACATTCAAACCTTGCTTGGCTGACAGTTCCTGGCTTTGAAATTTACCGCCCCACGCTTCTACTAATATGTTCATACCTGCCAACTGCTCATATATTTTTTGCGGATTAGCGCCGTCCTTATCAATTTTATTAACGGCAAAGATCATGGGCACATTAGCTGCTTGTGCATGCGAGATTGCTTCACGGGTTTGTGGCATGATAGCATCATCTGCCGCAATTACAATCACGGCAAGATCAGTAACCTTAGCACCGCGGGCACGCATAGCGGTAAAGGCTTCGTGACCCGGCGTATCTAAAAATGTAATGTCTTTTCCGTTTGAAAGATTTACCTGGTAAGCACCAATGTGCTGTGTGATGCCGCCGGCTTCTCCGGCAACTACATTGGCTTTACGTATATAGTCAAGCAAGGAAGTTTTACCATGGTCAACGTGACCCATGATAGTAACTATTGGAGAACGTGGTTTCAAATCATCGGCATCATCTTCGTCATCGCCACCTTCTTCCATCTCCATTTGCTTTTCCATGTCGATGAACTCAACATCAAAACCAAACTCAGATGCCACCAGTTCAATTACTTCGGCATCTAAACGTTGGTTGATAGATACCATGATGCCGAGGCCCATACATTTGCTGATTACTTCGGCAAAGGATACATCCATTAAATTGGCCAACTCACTTACCGAAATAAATTCAGTTACCTGCAACTTATTGCTTTCGCCTCCATCAGCTGTATCAGCCATTTCATTTCTGCGGTCGCGACGTTTAGCTTTCATAGCTCTGCCTTTGCCCCCGCCGCCTGAAAGCTTGGCTTGCGTTTCCTGTATTTTGCGTTGAATTTCTTTTTCGTCAATTGTCTTGTCGTCTTTGCGTACATCGCCCCGACGGGTTGGTGTAAACCGCCCACCACCACCTTGCTGCCCGCCCCGATTAAAGCCACCGCCTTGGGCGCCACCGGTAGCTTTTTGCGGTGTAAACCGTCCGCCACCGCCTTGTGTGCCTGGGGTTATTTGTGGGCCTGTCCCCTGCCCGCTAC
>MWWF01000238.1_pt1 | contig 11089 bp, 7 predicted proteins | sample 1047351 | NCBI WGS metagenome assembly MWWF01 (sample SAMN06349970, study PRJNA376086) | soil metagenome | isolation source: MGM-3 sample Antarctic (ecotone) soil | place: Antarctica
ATATTGTTTATGGAGGAAATTATGGTGGTTTTATTTCAAGATTTGATCATAAAACTGGTGAGAACCGCGCTGTAAGTGTTTGGCCTGATAATCCTTTGGGAGGAGGTGTTGATTTTATTAAATATCGTTTTCAATGGAATTTTCCCATTTTTTATTCACCTAATAATCCTAAAAAAATATATGCTGCTGGTAATGTATTATTCTCATCGGAAAATGAAGGTGCAAGCTGGACAGCCATTAGCGGAGATCTGACAACAAATGATAAATCAAAACAAAAGTCAAGCGGAGGGCCTATTACACAGGATAATACAGGGGTAGAAGTATACTGTACCATTTTTACCGCTGGTGAATCGCCTTTAGAAAAAGATCTTTTATGGACGGGGAGTGATGATGGTTTGATAAATGTTAGTAAAGACGGTGGTCAACATTGGGATAATGTAACGCCTCCCGATGCCGGCAAATTAATGATGTGGAATTGTGTTGAAAGCGATCCATTTAAAAAAGGGACTGCTTATTTTGTGGGTACAAAATATAAAGTAGATGATTTTTCTCCATACATATTTAAAACAGAAGACTATGGAAAATCCTGGAGCAAAATAACAAATGGTATTCCTGCTTTGCATTTTACAAGATGTTTACGGGCTGATAAAAAAAGGCCGGGACTTTTATATTGCGGTACTGAATATGGAATGTATATAAGTTATGATTATGGAAATAACTGGAAACCATTTCAATTGAATTTACCAATGGTGCCCATTACCGATCTTACCATAAAAGATAATGATCTTGTTGTGGCAACACAAGGCAGGGCATTTTATGTGTTGGATGATCTCACACTTATACAGGAAAATCAATCCGGTATTACACAAAGCAACTTAAAAGTTTTTCCTATAAGAGATGCTGTGCTTATGAGAGGCTCTCAAAATTTAAATGCAAAAAATGCAGGTATAAATCCTCCTAATGGGGTATTAGCAAATTATTATCTTAAAAACTTTGCGGACAGCGCACTTCTGACTATTAAAGTATTGGATAAAAATAAAAATGTTATTAAAACTTTTAGTACCAAAGCCAAACCTACAGGTGATACCGTAAAAATAGATGCCGCTAAAGGGATGAACCAATTCGTTTGGGATATGCAATATCCGGATGCCGAAAAAGTAGAAGGCATGGTATTATGGAATAATATAAGAGGAGGCTTAAAAGCAGCACCCGGAAAATATTATGTGCGGGTAATCAATGAAAAGAAAGACAGCACAGAAAGTGAGTTTACCATCAAAGCAAATCCTAATTACAAAACAACTCAACAGGAATATGAAGAACAATTCAGCTTTCTTTCAACAGTGAAGGATAAATTCAATGAAATTCAAAAAGCAATAAAAAATATCAGGGATGTTAGAAAACAAATAAGTGATTTTATGTCGCGGCAGGGAAAAGATACTGTTGGTGAGATAAAGCAACTTGCCGATTCAATCAATAAGCGAATGACTAAAGTTGAGGAAGCATTGTATCAGACAAAAGCAAAAAGCTCGCAGGATGTTTTAAATTTTCCTATCAGGCTTAATGATAAAATTGCAGGCTTATATAATTATGCAGCTTCTGGAAATTATGCACCAACAGCACAGGTTAAAGAAGCTTATACTGTTCTTTCTGAACAGGCAGATGCTCAACTCAATAAATTAAAAACAGTTTTTAGTGTTGATGTACCTAAATTAAATCAATTAATAAGAGAAAAACAATTGCCTGTAATTGGAGTTAAGAAAGAATAAAGCCTCACCTCCTGACCTCCTCTCCCAAAGAGAGGAGGCAGCACTTCGATAAATCGCTCAACATTATTTCTTCCAAATTTAGCTGCTACACCCATAAACAATCAGGCATTTGGTGATTAGAGGTTCTTTTGCTGATGTGGAAGTTGGAATGTTTATTATTTGGATGAGGCACCGCTCCCTCTCTATTGGAGAGGGAGAAGGAGGGTGAGGCTTTATTCCAACATATCAGGCCTTTTTTCCTTCGTTCTTTTCAGAGATTCTTCATAGCGCCAGGCTTCAATTTTAGCATGATTGCCGCTCAATAAAACATCCGGCACTTTCCATCCACGAAAGGCTTCCGGCCTTGTATAAACAGGAGGAGCTAATAAATTATCCTGGTAACTATCAGTAAGGGCAGATGATTCATCATTTAATACACCGGGGAGTAATCTGCCGATGGCATCAACCATCACAGCAGCTCCTAACTCACCTCCACTTAAAACATAATCGCCAATTGAAATCTCTTTTGTAATAAAATGCTCCCGCACTCTTTGGTCAATTCCTTTATAATGGCCGCATATCAAAAGCAAATTATTTTTTAGTGAAAGTTGGTTTGCAATTTTCTGAGTAAAATTTTCTCCATCAGGTGATAAAAAGATCACCTCATCATATTTAGTATTTTTTTGCAGGCTCTCAATTGCATTTACCAATGGCTCTGCCATCATTACTAATCCTGCACCTCCGCCAAACTGATAATCATCTACTTGACCATGTTTGTAATTAGTATAATCTCTAAGGTTAAAAAGATTTACATCAAGCAATCCTTTTTCTTTTGCTCTTTTTAAAATAGAATGAGAAAAAAAGCTTTCCATTAAATTAGGAACAACAGAAATTATGTCAATTTTCATACTGCAAACTTACAAATTGAAATGTTGTAATGCTTATACTTATGTTTATCTTGATGGGTTGATGAGACGAATTTGTGCGTTAGCAAGTCTCCCCTATTGGGGGAGATTTAGAGGGGGCTGATATAATCATCCAGCTCTCTTTTTTGTTTTTTTGTAGGCCTCCCCTGTTTACTTTGTCTTTTACCAGTTTGAAAAATAAAAGCTGTTTCCTTTACTTTTTCCTTTTCCTCATCCGGTGTATGATCAACATAATATTTTACAGCTTCAGAATATTGAAGGCGGGTATGTAATAAACCGGTAACTTTTATAATCCATTTTTTTGCTTCAGTGTTTATCGCAAATTCATCTCCAATATTTACTGTTTTTGAAGCTTTTACATTTACATCTTTACTCTTCACTTTATTATTTACGCATGCTTCAGAAGCAAGGCTCCGTGTTTTATACAACCGGATAGCCCATAAATATTTATCAACACGAAGTTTTTCTTGTTCGGCCATAGCCAAAGTTAAAATGTTTTAAATAGGGCTTATTGGATTATTTTTAAACTCTAAAAAATTATTATGCCGCACTTCACAAAAAGATTGATTTTTCTTATCGCCGGTACTTTTATTTCGTTATTGGCTTTTTCACAATTTACTCCGGGTGAAGTCAGCTGGACCGCAGACGGGAAAGGTTTTACGACTTTTAAAAATGGCAACCTGGTTAAAACAGATCTTACAACATACGCAGAAACTATACTTGTAAAAAAAGAACAACTTATCCCTGCAGGTAAAACAACTCCTCTTTCCATTGATGTTTATAAATTTTCAACTGATAATACCAAACTTCTTATCTATACAAATACTGCTAAGGTTTGGCGATATAATACCCGTGGAGACTATTGGGTTTTAGATATTTCTTCCAATAAATTAGTTCAACTGGGAAAGGGAAAACTGCCACAATCATTAATGTTTGCAAAACTTTCTCCTGATAATAAAAAAGCTGCTTATGTGAGTGAGCATAATATTTTTGTGGAAGATCTTGCAACCCATCAAATCAATCAACTTACAAAAGATGGTACCCGTAAATTTATTAACGGCACCTTTGACTGGGCATACGAAGAAGAATTTTTTTGCAGGGATGGCTTTAGATGGAGCCCGGATAGTAAACAGATCGCCTATTGGCAAATAGATGCAAGAAAGGTAAAAGATTACCTGATGATAAACAACACTGACTCAATTTATCCTTTTATTATACCCGTTGAATATCCAATCGCAGGAGAAGCGCCATCGCCTTTTAAGATAGGGATTGTAAATATTACAACTACAAAAACAAAGTGGATGAATATTTCTACTGATCCCGTTTTACAATCTTATGTACCGCGGATGGAATGGGCTGCCAACAACAGTGAACTAATCATACAACACCTTAACCGCAAACAAAATAAAAGTGACATCGAGCTATGCAATGTTACTACCGGAAACACAAATACCATCTACACTGAGAGGGATTCTGCATGGATAGATATACTGCCGTTATGGGATGAGGATTATTCCAATGGAGGCTGGGATTGGTTAGATAATGGAAAAGAATTTTTGTGGGCAAGTGAGAAAGATGGCTGGCGTCACCTGTATCGCATCAGCAGGGATGGAAAGAAAGAAACACTTATAACAAATGGCAATTTTGATGTAATGGATATCAGTGCAATAAATGAGTCAACCGGATATATTTACTTTTTTGCATCGCCTGAAAATGCAACACAAAAATATTTATACCGTACAAAACTTGATGGAAACGGCCAGCCGGAAAGGGTTTCGCCTGTTAACCAATCAGGTACACACAATTACAATGTGTCACCATCAGGGAGTTTTGCAATTCATACATTTTCCAATTACTATACACCAAATAGTACAGAATGGATATCGTTACCTAACCATAAATTCCTGAATGGAAGTAATGTAAATGATGCGGCTTCAAAAGCAAACAAATCGAAATCAGGCATAGAATTTTTTAAAATTAAAACAGAGGAAGGCGTTGAAATGGATGCATGGATGGTAAAACCAACACAGTTCGATCCTTCAAAAAAATACCCTGTAGTATTTTATGTGTATACAGAACCGTGGGGCCAGGAAGTAAAAGACCAATTTGGAATAACGCGTAATGCAAACTATATCGGCGATATGGCCAGGGATGGTTACATCTATATTGCAATTGATAACAGGGGAACTCCGGTACCTAAAGGCAGGATTTGGAGAAAAAGTGTTTATAGAAAAATAGGTTTGGTAAACATTCACGACCAGGCAATGGCGGCAAAAGAAATCTTAAAATGGAACTTTGTAGATAGTTCACGCATTGCTGTTTGGGGATGGAGTGGCGGAGGTGCTGCGACATTGAACCTGATGTTTCAATACCCTGAAATTTATAAAACCGGGATTGCTGTAGCCACTGTAGGCAACCAGCTTACTTATGATAACATATACCAGGAACGTTACATGGGCTTGCCTCAGGAAAATAAACAGGATTTTATTAATGGTTCCCCCATAACTTATGTAAAGAATTTTCATGGAAACCTTCTATACATACATGGCACAGGCGATGATAATGTCCATTACAACAATGCTGAAATGCTGTTGAATGAAATGATAAAATACAATAAGCAGTTTCAATTCATGTCTTATCCAAACAGAACCCATAGTATAAGAGAAGGTGAAGGTACACGCAGGCATTTATCAACGTTATATACTGAATATTTAAAAAAGAATTGTCCACCGGGACCAAGATAATTTAATACAAATGAAAAAACTCATTGGTATATTTATTTTGATTTCTCTTTTTTCATTTAATAAAAAAAATGATAATAGCAATACATGGATAAGAATAAACCAACTTGGTTATACACCTTCGGGAATTAAAGTCGCAGTGTGGTGTAGTAAAAATGAAAATGCTATTTCTTCGTTTTCATTGATTGATTCTGCTACGGGCAAATCAGTTTTCATAAATACAACCGGAAAAAAATTTGGCGCCTACGGGCCTTTTAAAAATACATACCGTTTAAATTTTTCTTCTTATAAAAAATCTGGTGTTTATTATTTAAAAACAGGCAATGCAACTTCTCCTGTTTTTAAAATTGGGAAAGATGTTTATAAAGGCAGCGCAGACTTTTGTTTGCAATACATGCGGCAGCAACGTAGCGGTTTCAACCCTTATTTAAAGGATAGTTGTCACACCCATGATGGATATACATTGTACGGGCCAATGCCTGACAGTACTCATATTAATGTTAGCGGCGGCTGGCACGATGCATCCGATTATTTACAATATTCTACCACTTCTGCCAATGCAACGTATCATTTGCTGATGGCTTACCGTGATTTTAAAAATGTTTTCACAGATGAAAAACTTGCCAATGGGTTAGATGGAAAAAACGGAATGGCAGATGTTTTAGATGAAGCAAAATGGGGACTGGACTGGCTTTTGAAGATGCATCCGAGGGAAGACTGGATGTTTAATCAGATTGCTGACGACCGGGATCACATGGGAATGCGAATTCCCAAAGAAGATTCATTTTATGGGAAAGGATTTGAGCGGCCAGTATATTTTATTAATGGTTTGCCACAGCAAAGAGGAAAGTTTTTAAATAATACAACCGGCACCAGTTCCACTGCTGCAAAATTCTCTAGCGCTTTTTCATTGGGATTTGAACTTTTTAATAAGGTTGATACATTTTATTCTAATTTATTATATGAAAAAGCAGGATCAGCATATGTGTATGCGTTTAAAAAATTTGGCGTAACACAAACAGCTTCGGTGAAATCTCCTTACATATATGCAGAAGATAATTGGGACGACGATATGGAATTAGCTGCAGTAATGTTAGATAGAGCTAATAGAAATATGAATCATAGAATAAAGAAATCTGCAATCTCTCAATATCAGGTTGATAATGAAAGGAAGATAAATATTGTTGACGAAAAAATTACTCCATGGCTAGGTACAGATACTGCAAAGCATTATCAGTGGTATCCCTTTATTAATATTGGCCATTATGAGATGGCAAAAGAACTTAAGACTTGGGGTAGAGATAGCTTGACTGGTTATTATAAACAAGGCATTGAAAAAGTATGGAACAAAGCAAAGAACAATGCGTTTTTCAGAGGCATCCCTTTTATCTGGTGCAGCAATAATCTTACAACATCATTTGCTATTCAATGTTATTGGTATCGTGAGTTAACCAATGATAAAACTTTTGAAGAATTTGAACAGGCAAATATTGACTGGCTGTTTGGCTGTAACCCCTGGGGAACCAGCATGGTGTATGGTTTGCCTGTATGGGGCGATACTCCTATTGATCCGCATTCGGCCTTTACTCATTTAAAAAATTATCCTATCAATGGTGGATTGGTTGATGGTCCCGTTTATACAAGCATTTATAAAAGCCTTATTGGCATCACTTTAAAAGATGCGGATGAATATGCTGAATTTCAAAGTAACCTTGCGGTGTATCATGATGACTATGGGGATTACAGCACCAATGAACCAACGATGGACGGTACTGCTTCGCTGATATATTTATTGGCAGCAAAGGAGAATGAAGCAGTCTCTAAATCCCCTCCGAAAGAGAAAGCCCCCTCTAAATCTCCCCCCAAAGGGGAGACTTACGAAGCTTCTTTTCCAATGTTGGATCATGGAGCAATCGTTAGAGGTAATCAAAGTAAAAAACAAATTGCCCTGGTTTTTACTGCTGATGAATTTGGAGATAGAGGAAGCGTTATAGCAAATGCACTGCTAAAAAACAATGCCAAAGCATCTTTCTTTTTTACAGGAAAATTTTATCGCAATCCTATTTATAAAAATATCATCACCCAATTAAAACAACAGGGACATTATTTAGGTCCGCATAGCGACCAGCATTTGTTGTACAATGACTGGACCAAGAGAGACAGTCTCCTTATAACAAAAAAGCAATTTAAAGATGATCTAAATACTAATTTAAATGCAATAGAAAAATTTGGAGTTAAGAGAGCAGAGATAAAATATTTTATTCCTCCTTATGAATGGTATAATGACAGTATTGCAAACTGGACAAAACAAATGGGAATACAACTGATTAATTATTCGCCCGGCACTATGAGTACCGCTGATTATACAACTCCTGATATGAAGAATTACAGGAGTTCTAAGGAAATTTACCACTCAGTCTTTGATAAAGAAAAAACTATAAATGGATTGAATGGATTTATCTTATTAATTCATTTTGGAGCTGACCCTAAAAGAACAAATAAATTTTATAATCTGTTGGATGAGCTTATAACAACGCTAAAAGAAAGTGGTTATAAATTTACTTCTATCGATCAGGTTTTAAAATAAAACCGCATAGAAAGAGTTAATTGAGGGTTCGCTGAGATCCTCCGCGAATCCCGATAGCTATCGGGACTGATTCTCATGATCCTTGCGGTGGTTTTTTGATAACTATTTATTCTTCCCGCTCACATATTTGTTTCCTTTAATATAAAAACGATAAGGCAATTCAGAATCAGGGAATGCACTTTCAACACCAATACGTTTGCTTATTCCAATCTCATTAACTTTTGTTTTAAAACCATCTTCTGCCAAATAGATCTCATCATCCAGCAAATGCAACCCGGAATGCTTTTTAAAAATTCCTAATGCCTTACCAACATTTCCAGGCCCTTTGGTTAATGTGAAATCTAATTTTGGTTTCCCCGTTCGTTGCAACATAATACCAATTCCTTTCAACGGCTCTACAGCTCTTATCAGCACTGCATCTGGAACATCTTTGTCATTGGTTACTACATTCAACATTTGGTGCATACCATAGCAAATGTAAACGTAAGCAGTTCCGGCACTTGCATACATATGCTCATTTTTTGCAGTCCTTCTCCCGCCGAATGAATGGGAGGCTTTATCAATATGCGCAACATACGCCTCTGTTTCAACTATTCTTCCCGAGGTGATTGAACCATCAAACTGTGTGACAACTATTTTGCCTACCAATTCCTTTGCAATTCCAACAACATCTTTTCTTATATAAAAACTAAGAGGTATTTTTTTCATTTTTAAAATCACAAATGGAGGTTTTAAACGCATAAAATTATATTAAATGTTTATCTGCATTACCAAACACGGATTAAATTTTTTAAGTTTGAACAAACCCAACTGCCTACGTATTGCTTAAAGAACTTATTATAGCTATTCAAGCCTATTTTAAAGCACATCAGTTTATTGTAAAAAACAGATTGTGGAAGTGGATCCTGATACCGGGAATTTTGTATGCTATTTTGTTTTGCGCAGGCATCTATTTTTTCTGGCATTCATCTGCTGAGGTTATAGATTACGTTTTTTCAAAAACCGGATTAAAAGCCCTGATGGTAAAAGAGCAGGATACCTGGCTGCGTTTTATTTTTATTTTCGGACAATTAATTCTGCAACTGATTTTACTTTTATTCTATTTTTCATGGTTCAAATATTTATTTCTAATTATCGGCTCACCGGTGTTTGCCTATATAAGCGAAAGAACAGATGCGATCATAAATGGAAAAGATTATCCTTTCGACTTAAAACAGTTTGGGAAAGATGTTATCAGAGGTATTGCCATTGCACTTAGAAATACACTGTGGCAAACGGTTTATATAATATCAATTTTTATTTTATCGTTTATACCCTTAATAGGTTGGGCTACACCCGTGCTTGCATTGTTTGTGGAATGCTACTATTTTGGATTTTCAATGTTGGATTACAGCAGTGAGCGCCGCAAACTATCTGTTGCGCAAAGCATTGATTTTATCGGTCATCACAAGGGCCTCGCCATTGGTAATGGAATGGTGTTTTATTTAATGCATGCCCTGCCAATAATCGGTTGGGTACTAGCTCCTACTTATGCAGTAATTGCAGCCACATTAAGTTTGCATCCTCAACAAAAATCATGACATCCAAAAGCATAATTTATTTAATACCTGCATTTTTATCAGAAGATGCTATTGAAACCATCCCTAATTACATTATTGATGCAGTAAAAGATTGTAAAGTAATTTTTGCAGAGAATGAAAGAACAGCAAGGCGTTTTTTAAAAAGCATTTGTAAACAAATTATAATTGATAATTATGAGTGGCATACAATTCACAAGTCTGAAGCAGAACAAATTTCAATTTTCAAACAAAAAATAAAAGAAGAAAAAAATATTGCCATTATAAGTGAAGCCGGCTGCCCCGGCATTGCTGATCCGGGTCAGATTTTAGTGCAGGCAGCACAGCAGATGAATATTACGGTAAAACCTTTGGTAGGACCAAGTTCAATTTTATTAGCACTTATGGCAAGCGGTATGAACGGTCAGCAATTTCAGTTTATTGGTTATTTACCCATAGATGCACAAGTAAGAATTTCTAAAATTAAAGAGTTAGAAGAAGAATCTGCCAGAAAAAAATGCACCCAAATATTTATTGAAACCCCTTATCGCAATAATCAAATATTTGAAGCAATTTTAAAAACATGCAAGCCCTCAACCCGGCTTTGTATTGCTGCGGAACTCACTTCCAAAAATGAATTTATTAAAACAAAAGCAATTGCAGATTGGAGAAATGAAAAAATTGATCTGCATAAAAAGCCGGTGATATTTTTAGTACAAGCAAGTATTAAGTAGCCAAACGCAAAATGATACTTCTTACTACTTACTTCTCACTACTTACTTCTTACTCCTCACAACCCATACTCACTCACTAACCAAACAAGCGCCGCCATATTTGCTGCGCCTAATTTTAATTCTCTCTCACTTACATTTTCAAAAACATCTGTAGCTGCATGATGAATATCAAAATAGCGTTGACTATCCGGGCTTAGCCCCGCTAATGCTGCACCGATAGTTTTTAATGGGCCAATATCAGAGCCGCCACCACCAACAGCAAATTCATAAACGCCATAAGGATAAAAAAGATTTTTCCATTGAATAACTTTTTGCATTTGCGATTCCGTCATATCCAAACCAAATCCTCTCGGTGTAAAACCACCGGCATCACTTTCCAAAGCAAATATGTGTTTTTCATTTTTGAGTTTTGCTTCTTCTAAATATTTTTGAGCCCCACGTCCGCCATTTTCTTCATTAGCAAATGCCACCGCACGAATTGTTCTTTTTGGTTTTATACCAAGCGCCTTTAATGCCCGCAGTACTTCCATTGCCTGTACAACGCCGGAACCATCATCGTTTGCTCCTTCGGCAAGGTCCCAGCTATCTAAATGTCCCCCAACTGTTATTATCTCTTCAGGAAATTGTGAACCTATGATCTCCCCTACAACATTAAACCCCAAAGTATCAGGCAACATTTTGCTGGTAGTTTTGAAATATCCTTTTACAACATTTCCCATTTTTATTTGTTTGCTTAAAAATTCTGCATCATTTGTACTAATAGCAACTGCAGGAATTTTTGGGAATGAATCATTATAAAC
>MWWF01000239.1_pt1 | contig 11079 bp, 12 predicted proteins | sample 1047351 | NCBI WGS metagenome assembly MWWF01 (sample SAMN06349970, study PRJNA376086) | soil metagenome | isolation source: MGM-3 sample Antarctic (ecotone) soil | place: Antarctica
CACTTGATGTAAGTGTGCAGGCCCAGGTGCTTAACCTTTTGAACGACCTGAAAAAATAATTACCAGCGATTCTACCGGCGAAAAGATTTATGTAACTTTTTATAAACCTTCGCAATATTTTCAACAACGTAAAGAGCAAAAAGAAGATTCAATACGATTTTCGAAAGAGTGGGTAATCAGGCATAAAAAAAATGATACGCTTGCCAATAAAATGGAAGTTGTTACTTATGAATTAAGCGGTAAAAACAGCAGCCGCATGCTAAAAGGAAAGCTATTTACAAAAGATGGCGCCACTTATAAAATAGAAACAGAACTTGATACATTGTCAAAACCAAGCAGCTTTATCACTTCTTTTTTTGATACGTTTACACCTGTTAATTTAAAGGAAGGCATAGATGTAAGACAGAAAAAAGCGGCGTTTTTCTTCATTCAATTTTTTAGCAACGATTCAGTACAGCATAAAAGAGCAGTTGCCAATATTAATAGCGTGGTGGTAGATTCAACCGATTTTATAAATTTAAAAAGCGGCATTGAATCGCTTAGCTGGAAAGAAAAAAAATACATAGATGTAAAAAAAGATTTTATTCGTAAACTATCGTCTATGGAAACGGCTGCCAGTGCCTATTATTTGTCAACCCTTTATTATGCTGCGGCTGATACGGTAGCGTTACAATACACAATTTTAGAAACTTTATTACAGCAGAAAACAGCATATGCCTATACTGTCTTTAGTAAAATTTTGCAAAATGATCCGCCAGTGCTGAATGTTGATAAGCCAGCCCCTGCCTATAGTACACGATCGTATAGATCGTGTGAAGATTATGATTATACTGATGCATCGAACTTTAGTGATGGCTCTTTTTTAGACAACTTAACCGATACCTTGCAATTAACAGCAGGCATTTATAAAGCCCTCCTGACGCTGATTAATAGTAACGATTATGAGCAGCCAATTATGAACTTAACCGCTAAGTTGATTGACAGCAATTTGATTGCGCCAAAAGACTATGAAGCCTATCTTCCTAAATTTATTTTAGAAGCCAGGCAAGCATTGAAAAAGCAATTGATCAAAGAAAAATCAAAATCTATCGAAAAAAAAGCTGAGGGTGATGAAGAAAAAAAATCGTACAATTATTATGGCCGTAACAACCAGGATAATGGCAACAATGGCTTGAATTTATTTGCGACACTACTTCTTCCTTTTTGGAATTATAACCCACAGGTACCGCAAATTTTTAATCAGTTATTACAAAGTTCGGATAAGCGTTTGAAGTATAATACCGCTCTTCTTTTACTTCGCAATAAACGTTCGTTGCCCGATACTTTATTGCAATACCTTGCTTCATTAGATGATTATCGCTACGAGCTATACACTGATCTAAAGAGAGTGGGTCAGTTGAATCGCTTTCCTGGTGCTTATAAAAACCAGATGGCTATTGCCCGTAGCCAACTCTTAAGCATACAATCATACACCAGGCCGGATACAATTGCATTTATGCAGAAGGTCCTTTTTCAACATAAAAATCGCAGCGGCTATATTTATGTATTTAAGTACAAAGAAAAGTCTGAAGACAATAGCTGGAAGCTGGCTACCGTAGGCATTTTGCCCAAAGATGAAAGCTTGTACGAGTTTGAAGAAAAAGGCAACCCTGCTTATAATGAATTCGACTTTACCGATGTAAACGGTGCGAAGCTGACTAGCGATACATCAGAGACCGAACAATTGGAAAAACTGCTAAAACGATTGAAATACAGCAAGCGAAAAAGTGCTGCACAATTTTATAATGATGGCGGCAGGTATAAGGATATTGATTTCTCCCGCATCAGGCAATGATCTGTGGCACGGCATTAATTAAAGTTTTTGTATAGTTGCTTTGCGGATGAAGATATACTTGTTCTGCGGGACCACTTTCGACTATGCTTCCTTCCTGCATTACAATCATGCGATCGCACATGTAGCGAACAACCGAAAGGTCGTGTGAAATAAACAACATGGTTAAACCTAATTCTTTTTTCAGGTCGTTCAAAAGGTTAAGCACCTGGGCCTGCACACTTACATCAAGTGCAGAAACCGATTCATCGCAAACTAAAAAATCTGGATTCAATCCTAATGCCCTTGCTATTACAATGCGTTGCCGTTGGCCACCCGAAAATTCATGCGGATAGCGGCTCATCAACTTTTGAGGAAGGCTAACTTTTTCAAGCAGTTCAGCTACCCGCTTTTTTCGCTCTTTTGCAGAAGATTCAATGCCAGCAACCTTCATTGGTTCTGCAATGGCAGCCCCAATTGTTAAACGGGGATTTAATGATGAATAAGGATCCTGGAAAATCAGTTGCACATCTTTGCGCAACTCTTTTACCTTTTCTTTTGAAAGCGTGGTAATGTCGTTGTCCTTATAAATTATTTTTCCCGATGCAGGTTCTATTAATCGTAGTAAAGCCCGGCCTAATGTTGTTTTACCGCAGCCCGATTCACCAACTAATCCAAGGGTTTCATTCTTATAAATTTCAAAGCTTACTTTATTTACTGCCGTTACAAAACTTAATGGCTTTCCAAACAAAGAAGTTTTATTTGGAAAGAGAACAGATAGGTTTTCAATCCGCATTAGTTGTTCGGCATTTTGTGCTGGCGGATGTGCAGTTATTGTAGCCCTTTTTTCTTTGCCATTATTTAAGTAATTGCTTATGGTAGGTAAAGGCTCTCCTTTCGGATGCAGCGATGGCCGGCAGGCAATTAATGCTTTTGTATAAGGGTGAAGTGCATTTGTAAAAATGGTTTTCACAGTGCCCTCTTCTACAATTTCTCCCTTGTACATTATTGCCACACGGTCAGCAATTTCGGCCACTACGCCTAAGTCATGCGTAATAAAAATAACACCCATATCCAGCTCTTGCTGTAGCTCTTTTATCAGGCTTAAAATTGTTTTTTGAACCGTTACATCCAATGCTGTTGTAGGCTCATCACAGATCAGTAATTGTGGCCGGCAGCATATGGCCATTGCAATAATTACCCTTTGCTTTTGACCGCCGCTGAGCTGGTGCGGATAGCGGCTAAAAATACTTTCAGGATGCGGCAGTTTTACTTTGTCAAACCATTCAATAGTTTGCGCCTTCGCTTCGGTCTTTGATAATTTTTTATGTACAAGCACCGCTTCCATTACTTGTTTGCCGCAGGTCATTACAGGGTTAAGAGAAGACATAGGCTCCTGGAAGATCATCGAGATTTTATTGCCTCGTATTGACTGTAATTCCTTATGGGAAAGTTGTAAAAGGTTGCTTGTTTTATCTCTATCCGTAAAATTTATTTTTCCTTCCGGATAATGCGCAGGAGGTTTAGGGAGCAGTTGCAAAATTGATAGCGCCGTAACTGATTTCCCCGAACCACTTTCCCCAACCAATGCTACCAACTCTCCTTTGTTTATAGTAAGTGAAATTTTTTTGACCGCAACGGTTTTCCCTTCTTCAGAAATAAAATCAACCGATAGGTTTTCTATGCTTAATAAAGGTTGCATAGTTTGCTATTTACAAGGGCCGCTTATTACCTTGATGTTTAAAGCTCTTGCCGGGTGCGGATAGTAGGCCATGCAAACGGAACAATTTTGCACTGCGGAATTTAATACAAAATAAAATTCATCGCCTGCATTTATAGTAGAGGGAAAAGAACAGGGACTGCCCAAGCCAAATACATTGCTGTAAGACTTTCCTGTTGTTTCATCCGTCCATGCAGCCACAATTTTTGATGTATCAATACTGCCTTCTAAAAGTTTAATAGTGTAATTGGAGCAAATACCTTTTATCTCTAATCTTGCTTTGTAACAATTATTGCTCTCCTTGTTTTGCAGTTTTTTATCACTGCAATTTTTTTGGCTCATTGCCACCACTGCTAACGTTGCTATCAAAATTATTTTCATCCTTTACAATTTTCTTTATTGACACCTATCTGCCGAAAGAAAAAATGAAATGATAATGAATCTATTATTCACCACTCACCATTCATTATTCACCATTAAAATCTCAAATGCCTCACCGTCTGCCCGCCATTAATTAATTGCTTTAGCGAATCAATACCTATTTGTAAATGACGCTCTACAAATTCCGTGGTTACTTTCTTATCGCTTTCTTCCGTCTTAACTCCGTCCGGCGTCATTGGCTGATCACTTACCAACAGCAAAGCGCCTGTTGGAATTTTATTGGCAAATCCCACCATAAAAATTGTGGCCGTTTCCATATCAATAGCGTAAGCCCTTACTCTTTGCAGATATTCTTTAAACTCTTCATCGTGTTCCCAAACGCGGCGGTTAGTGGTGTAAACAGTACCAGTCCAATAGTCTACGCCATACTCCCGGATAGTAGTGGAAATTGCTTTTTGTAAAGCAAACGCAGGCAGTGCAGGCACTTCGGCCGGCATGTAGTCATTAGAAGTTCCTTCACCACGGATAGCTGCAATAGGAAGAATGAGATCACCTAACTTGTTACGTTTTTTTAACCCGCCGCATTTGCCCAAAAACAAAACGGCTTCGGGTTCAATAGCGGTTAAAAGATCCATTACTGTTGCGGCCGTAGGACTGCCCATCCCAAAATTAATAATGCTGATACCATTGGCTGTGGCGCATTGCATCGGCTTGTCGCTGCCTTCAACTGTAGTGTTGTTCCAATCGGCAAAAAGCTTTACATAGTTGCTAAAATTTGTAAGCAAAATATATTTCCCGAAGCTATCCAATGTCTGCCCGGTGTAGCGCGGCAACCAGTTTTTTACGATGTCATCTTTCGTCTTCATGACCACGAATTTAATGATTAGGTTTGACCCATGATACGGGTGCAGTTTCCGGAGCCGCAATTCAGCATAAAAAAAGAAGGAGAGAAGCGCTATATTTTTGATGCGATACGTAAAACGTGGTTGCTGCTAACACCGGAAGAGTGGGTGCGGCAAAATTTTGTTTCTTACTTAATAAACGAGTTGAAGTATCCTGCAGCATTCATAGCGTTGGAGAAAGGGCTTGTATTGAATGAATTAAAAAAACGGTTTGATATTTTGGTATATGATAAAACACATCAACCGTGGATGATGGTTGAATGTAAGGCACCTGAGATAAAATTGAGCGAAGATGTTTTGCAGCAGGTGCTGCGTTATAATATAACGGTGCCTGTGAAGTATCTTGTTATTACGAATGGTGATGCTACTATTGGATGGGAGAAGGAGGGAAGTGTATTGAAACTTTTAGATAATTTGCCTGAGAGTTGCTAACGTTAACGGCTTGCTGCTTTGCAGTTATTTTATAACTGTCAGCACGTCAACTGAAGCCCCTTTTAATAAAAAAATGATAGTAGTGCCGCCGATTATTTTTCCGTCTGCCTGCAAAGCAGCAATCCGAACGTTAGCGGTTATTTTATTGAGACATCTTCAATTTCCAAAGCATGGATTATTTAAATAAAATTGTTGGTGAAATTGAAACACATTCTGTTGACGGCATCAAAGAATGTTTCTCTAACGGCGTAAACCCAAATGATTTTTTTAGAAATGAACCACTTATTTACGAATTGACAAGCGAATATCTGAGAAGTTCAAGATTCAAAGATTGTGTTCAGGCATTTGTAGATTATGGTTTAATATTCGATGATAAAATATTATTATCAGTATTATTAGACGATGACCAATCACTCGAAAATCAAATAAAAGACACTCCTGCAATAATTGATAAAAGATACACGCTTCGTTGCGCATTTACACCCTTATATGAAGCTACGTTGCTACATATTTGTGCGGAATTCAATCATGTTGCTTGTGCGGAAGTTCTTGTTAAGAATGGAGCGGACATAAATGCGAAAGCAGGTTTTGATGAAAATGGTTTTGGCGGACAAACGCCAATTTTTCATACTGTTAATCAAATTTTGAATCACTCAATTGATATGTTTAATTTTCTTTTAGAAAAATCTGCAGACTTAAAACATTCAGTTGCAGGACTTATTTGGGGCAAAGGTTATGAATGGGAAACATTAATTCCTTCAGTTAATCCAATCAGCTATGCAATGATGGGACTTATTCCACAAATGCACAGAAATGAAATTGACATTTCTAAAATTGTTTCGTTACTTCTTAAAGCGGCTTATAGAATTAATTACATGTCACCAAATATTCCTAATAAATATTTAAAGCATTAGTGTGGAAGGACAAAAACAAACCGCTAACAAAGTATTGCTACCAGCTTTCGGTATAGAGAAAATATTTCTTAATAAAAGAATTGCTCTGATACAATTTGACCGTCTTTTACTTCATAAAGCATTACCTGGTTGATTTGAATTCTTCCCAATCCTTGCACAGTAATATCCACCTCTCTTCCGACCGCAAAATGATTGCCGCCCACAATCGGTTCGGTTGTATGTCTTCTATGAGCAGCCTCTACCCGTTTCACCCAGTCCTCCCCTTTTTTGCGAACAGAAGCCTTGCCTTCCGCATATCCAAAGTATGGGGAATTTGGAGGGTCTATGCTTTTTACATTGTCTGCAAAAAGTTCGTCCTGGATTTCAAACCATTTTTCTTGTTTGGCAAGCTCGTTGAATTGTGCTGCAACTTCATGAATGGTATATGCTTTTTCTTTTGAGTTGGGTTGCCCTTTACCTGTATTAATAAGGCTCGGCAGGCTTTGCGTTATATATTGTGTCCATCCATTTACACAAGCGCTGTAACATTCATATTCCGGAACTAAACCCTCATGAGTGAAATGGAGTTGCGTTTTATTATCCTGCCCGGAGATTTCAAAGATAATTTTCGTTCCTATCCATTCGCTTTTGTCTTTAGTAAAACTAAAATAGTTGTCAAGAACAAGCCAAACTACTTTTTTGTCAGGAACGACTTCTATTAATTTCATTTTGCAATTATGGACGTCCTGGTAGTGATAGGTAAATTCATCATTGAGTTTGTCTGTATCGCCTTCAATTTCTTCTGACCACCATCCACGAACATTATTGATGGCATTGAATACTTCTTTCGGAGTTTGGTCTACCAAAATGGTAGTTGTGAAATTTTGATTGTGCATGCTTATTTTTTTATTGATTTATTATACATTGCTATCGGCCTTTATCTCGCTTTCTTTTTTGTTTGGCTGCCCTTTGCCAGTAGTTATAAAGTTCAACAAACTCTGCAAATAATAATTCCATCCGTTTGAACAGTCTTTGAAACATTCAATTTGGGGAACTAAACCTAAGTGCGTAAATACGATTTTAGTTTTGTCAACTTCTTTAGATATTTCAAAACTATTTTTGGTACCATTCCATTCGCTTTTGTTTTTGAGAAAATTCAATTGGCTGTCTGTAACAAGCCAAACTACTTTTGCATCTGGAATTACCTCTACCAGTTTATGTTTGGAATAATGCACTTCGCCAAAGCGAACCTCAAATTCATCATTTAGTTTTTGTGAACTCCCTTTAAAATCCTCTGACCACCATCCACAAATATTATTGATGGCATTAAAGACTTCTTTCGGAGTTTGCTCTACTAAAAAGGTAGCTGTGAAATTTTGTTTATTCATGGTCTTATTTTTTTTAAGTAATGTTTTTTAATTATCTGCCGACAGATTGTAAATTTTGTACAGCAAATGTATTGTCTGAATATTACTTGCCTGGGGTGTAAAATGGACTTTGTTGTGGGTTGATTTGGACACAATAGTTTTTTACCTTTGCGTGGAGATTGGTTGAGGCAATGGGGGTTAGCGTTGCCATAAAAACAGAACGTACAAGTGAGTGACACAACAGACGATGCCATGAAAAACTTGAGCTTGTCACATAAAATAATTACTTAAAAACTTCAAAAAAATTCAATGAAACATCTTACCATAATAGTTCCTTACGGAGAGGGCAACAACCTAAGCAGTATAGTAGGTGCTTACAAAATATTTACAAGAGCCAATGCGTATTGGAAGGAAATCAGGAGAAAGGAATTGTTCACAATTCAGTTAGCCGGCATTTCAAAAGAAGTGGAATTCTATGAGGGCTTATTTACTGTGAAGCCGCACACCAACATTTCGGCAATAACAAAAACCAATCTCATCATCATTCCGTCATTGAATCATAATTATCAAAAAGCCGTGAAAGAAAATGCGGCACTTAGCAATTGGATTGCAGAGCAATATAAAAACGGTGCTGAAGTGGCAACTGTTTGCACAGGTGCATATCTTCTTGCATCAACAGGTTTGCTTGATGGAAAAAGTTGTTCTACACATTGGGCTGCTGCGGATAATTTCAGAAGCCTATTTCCAAAAGTGAATTTACAAACTGATAAATTGATTACTGATGAAAATGGAATTTATACGAATGGTGGTGCTTATTCTTTCCTAAACCTGATGATTTATCTGGTAGAGAAATATTATGACAGGCAAACAGCAATTTTTTGTTCCAAAGTATTCCAGATTGAAATGGACAGGCAAAGTCAATCAGCATTTATAATATTTAAAGGACAGAAATTGCACGGCGATGAAATGGTGAAAGAAGCACAATCTTATATTGAAAATAAGCTTCACGAAAAAATCTCTGTTGAACATTTGTCTTCCAGGTTTGCTGTTGGGAGGCGCAACTTTGACAGGAGGTTTATCAAAGCAACCGGAAATACCCCTGTTGAATATTCGCAAAGAGTAAAAATTGAATCGGCAAAAAAAACATTTGAAACCACTCGTAAAACAATTAATGAAGTAATGTATGAAGTTGGCTATTCGGATGTGAAAGCGTTTCGTGAAGTATTCAGAAAAGTTACAGGAATATCGCCATTGGAATACAGGCGCAAATATAATAAGGAGACAGTACTTTAATAGTGCGTATCCATACGTGCTATCATTTCTCTACAAAATCTTTCAGCGATGTGCCAATAATTTGCGACCAGCCTCCTTCAAAACTTTCCCTTCTAAAGTTTGGATCGTTTTGGGGGAAGGTTTCCAAACCATCGTGTGTAAGTTTGAGTCTCGTTGCACCGCCTTCTTCAAATAGTTCAAATGTTACATGCGACATTCCTTCTAACCCTTGATACCGCCAGCTATAAGTAAGCTTTTTAAGAGGAACTACTTCTGTTATTTTACACAGATGTATGTATTTGGTATGGTCATCGCCGCCTTCAAACGTAAATTCAAAACCCACTTGTGGTTTAAATTCGGCAATATTAAAATACCATTGTTTCATTTGTTCTTTATCGGTGATGGCTTTCCATACCTTTTCAACCGGGGCATTAAAGGTGCGTTCAATAACAAAAGGTTCTTGTTTCATTTTATTTGCGTTTAGTTGATTTATGTTTTGTAGCTACCCGCTTTTCTTTGGCTAAAAATTTTTGAAGCGCATCTAATTTACCGGTCCAAAAAGTTCGGTATGGCTCTATCCACTCCGATACTTCACTCAGTTGTTTAAGATTGGCTTCACAATATCTTTCCCTGCCTTGCTGGTTAATAATAATAAGACCACACTCGCTTAAAATTTTAATGTGCTTTGAAATAGCTGGCCGACTGATGTCAAATTTTTCTGCAACGGCATTCAGGTTTAACGATTGACGGGCAACCATGTTAATGATCTCTCTTCGTGTCGGGTCGGCTATTGCCTGAAAAACATCTCGCCTCATAGTCAAAACTTATTTAGGTAACCAATCGGTTACAAAACTATAAGAAACCATTTGGTTACGCAAAAATTTGTTTACTTATTTTTTTCGATGTGCTTGTACTTTAGCTCGGTCAAAACCTTTATGGCGGTTCCTATTTTTCTCAAAACGGGCTTTCAATGAGCTGAGTAGTTCTTCACGCTGTTCGGATGACAATTCCTTTTTATTTTTCTTTGGCATAAAGTATTATTTTAACCCGGCCAAGCAGGTTTGCTTATAATGTCTTGCAATTGGTTATTGCCATGCCCGTCCGAGTGGTCGTGGAGTTCGCCAACGTCAAGGCTTTCTGCTGTGGCGGTATTTCGTGTTACGTCAGCCGGGAACAAAAGTAAAAATTGAAATTCGATAGTTGAAGGCATTTATCCAAAAGCTCAATAGAGTTAGTTAAGCTGGTATTGGTGGTAATCAGTGATATGCAGTTAAGGATTTGCGGGTCGCCCATTTTACCAAAGCCAGTTGTTAAGGGTTGTTCAACTTTAGTAAGCTTTGATTATATCTCCTGAATTAATAATTCCATTTACCACTTTTCGTTTTTCAAAGTCCACAAAAGAAAAATTACTGAAATATGAAGGAAGCCCTTCCGCTCCATGTTGTAATGAATTTTGGATTTCAAAATGTAAGTGAGGAATAAAAGAGCTTCCGGAAACACCTATAGCTCCTATTCGTTGCCCCTGTTTTATTTTATCTCCAATTTTAAGGTGCAAAGAAGAGTTTTGTTGTAAATGCCCATACAGGCTGTATATGCCTTCGTGGTGTTTAATGACCACATAGTTGCCAAATAAAGCGAGGGGATTTTGCTTTAAATCTTCAATGTTAAATTCCTTGTTATCCAATTTCGAAGAAACTATAGCTACTATATTACCTGCTGCTACGGCTCTTACCTCTGCTTCCCATCCTAACCAGTCTTTGTCATTTTTTCCATCACTCCTGAATTTTTTCCCATTGCTGTCAACCACAATGAAGTCATAAGCATAGCGCATCATATTACTGGTGAATCCCAAATCTTTAATGAATTTAAATTCTGTATCAAACCTCCGGTGATGAGAATAGAGATCATGTCCGTCATATACTAATATGGTTTTTTGAAGTGGAAGTATGAAAGGAATATTTTGCCTGTAATCGTAAAGTGTAACCGTGTGGTTGACTACAAAATCGCTATCCTTTGCATTTTTAAAAGTGAATGAAAAATGCAATTGATCAGTATTAGCATATTTCAGTTCTGGAAAAGGATTAAAAACGGTAATTCTTGTCTTTCCATTCCAGCGGCGGTTTGGAATCATTAACATGCTGGGCGCAGTTCCATTATTGTCTAAATATTTCTCTTGTAATAACTTGTTTTGCTTATTGAAAAAGGCGACCTCTATTTTTTCAAGCGTAAGTGTATCAGCACTGACATTTTCTATAATTATATCAAAGTTTGCAATTGCCTGCTTCCCCATTAGTTCTTTTAA
>MWWF01000240.1_pt1 | contig 11079 bp, 10 predicted proteins | sample 1047351 | NCBI WGS metagenome assembly MWWF01 (sample SAMN06349970, study PRJNA376086) | soil metagenome | isolation source: MGM-3 sample Antarctic (ecotone) soil | place: Antarctica
TTTTTACCCAGCATATCGGCATACTTACCTGGATGCAAGGGTAAAAACGGTGCACCAAAGCAGGCACTGAAAGTTGGTTTTGGTTCTGTAATGCCGGTTTCGGTGCCGGCCACTTTTGCCGTGTAGCCAGAAATGAATTGATACATGGCTTGCCCCTTCGTTAATTTAGAAATAGGAGGCAACACACCATAAGCATCACAGGTAAGAAAGAAAATATTTTTTGGAATATTTCCAACAGATGGTTCTTGAGCATTTGAAATAAAATCCAATGGATAAGAAACCCTTGTATTTTCTGTTATTGATCCATCGTCAAAATTGATCTTGTTTGTTCCGGGGAAAAAACCTGCATTTTCTACAATAGCACCCGGACGAATGGCATTAAATATTTCAGGTTCTTTTTCTGCCGAAAGGCCAATAAGTTTTGCGTAACAGCCACCTTCAAAATTAAAAACATTGTCTTCCGTCCACCCATGTTCATCATCACCAATTAATTTACGGTTTGGATCGGCACTTAAAGTTGTTTTACCTGTTCCGCTCAACCCAAAGAAAATAGCAGTGTCGCCATCTTCGCTCATGTTGGCAGAGCAATGCATGCTCAATACATTTTTTTCGTGTGGAAGAATATAATTGAGGATGGTGAAAATGCCTTTTTTGGTTTCTCCGGTATAGCCGGTACCGGCAATCAAAATAGTTTTGTGCTTGAAAGAAACAATGGCGCCGTTATGTTGCCTTGTACCACATTCGGCCGGATCTAATTTTAATCCGGGTGCAGAAATCACATGCCAGTCGGCCTTAAAGTTTTCCAGTTCGTCTTCTCCGGGACGAAGAAACATGTTGTAAGCAAAAAGATTTGTCCAGGGTTTCTCGGTGATCACACGAATATTCAAACGGTAACGTGGATCGGCGCAAGCATAAGCATCACGAACCCAGATCTCTTTTTTTTCATTCAGGTAGCCGGTAATTTTTTTATGAACAATGTGAAAGTACTTGTCTTCAATAGGAATGTTGAAATTGTTCCAATCCACCGAATCTTCTGTGGTCTCATCTTTTACCGTGAATTTGTCATTAGGAGAACGGCCGGTGAATTCACCGGTGTTGATGGCCAGAGCTCCTGTTTCTGTTAACACACCTTCTCCCATCCGCAAAGTATCCTGTACCAATTCTTCCGGTGAAGATTGATAGTGAATGTTTTCACTGTGCTTTAATCCAAGTTTTACTAAGTTCTCTGTTGAGAACAAAATTGTAGGTACTGACATAGAAAGCAATCGTTTTTTGTTAGAGGGCGAAGGTAAGGCATAAAAAATTTTATCCCTATAGTCTGGTGTAACTGGTACACAATATTATTTCTATTTCTTTCAAATAATAATTGGTGAGAAATTTCATCATTTCGGTTACTTTGCCCGGTAGATAAAAAAGAATTAAAATGAAAAGTCTTCCACTAAACCCGGAATTGTTTGTAGCCAACAGAAATCGTTTTATAGATAAAATGAAACCGGCATCCATTGCCATTTTTGTAAGTAACGATGAAGTGCCAAGCAATGGCGACGCTATTTATACTTTCAAACAAAACAGCGATCTGTATTGGCTTAGTGGCATTATGCAGGAAGACTCAATGGTGGTTTTATTTCCAGGTAATCCTGACCCGAAATACCGTGAGGTATTGGTGTTGGTTCGTCCAAATGAGCTTAAAGAAAAATGGGATGGCAAGCGTTTGCGCAGAGAAGAAGCAATAGCCATGAGCGGCATTCAAACAATAGTGTGGCTTGATAGCATTGATACTTTGTTGCAACTATGGATTCATTTGGCAGACGCTATTTATTTAGATACAAATGAAAATGACCGCAAGGCAAATTTGGTTAGAACAAGGGACTATCGCTTTGTAGATGAAATGAAGAGCCGCTATCCATTGCACCAATATGAAAGAGCTGCAAAGCTGATGAAAGAGTTAAGAGGTATAAAGACTCAATTTGAAATTGATGTAACGCAAACGGCAGTTGATATTACGCATAATGCTTTTGTAAGAGTAATGAAATTCATAAGGCCGGGTGTAATGGAATACCAAATTCATGCAGAGATCATCCATTCTTTTTTGAGCCAGCGGGCAGAAGGTGAAGCTTATGGAAGCATCATTGCCAGCGGGGACAGGGCAAGAACTTTACACTATGTTAGTAATAACCAGGAGTGTTTAGATGGTGAATTGATATTGATGGATTTTGGTGCAGCCTATGGCGGTTACAATGCAGATCTGACAAGAACAATCCCGGTGAATGGAAAATTTACACGCAGGCAAAAAACAGTTTACAATGCCTGTTTGCATTTACATGATTATGCAAAAAGCTTATTGAAGCCCGGCATTTCAATTGTTGATTATACAGAAATGGTTGGCGAAGAAGCGACACAACAATTTTTAAAAATCGGGTTGCTGAAAAAGACAGATGTAAAAAATGAAGACCCGGAAAACAGGGCTTACCGCAAATATTTATATCATGGCATTTCGCATCATTTAGGAATTGATGTACATGACCTTGGAACAAGAACTGAACCCATTAAAGCAGGAATGTTATTTACAGTGGAACCCGGAATTTATATTGAAGAAGAAAAAATGGGCATTCGCATTGAAAATAATATTTGGATAGCAAAGAAAGGAAATATTGATTTGTTTAAAAACATTCCAATAACCGTAGATGAAATTGAAACGGTGATGAAAAAATAATTTGCTAATGTGCTAATTTGCTGATGTGCTAATGAAACAACTCCCAAACTTATTTACTTTATTAAATCTTTTTTTTGGATGTATGGCTATTGTGGCTGTTCTTCAAAATGGAATTGTAATTACAGGTGATGAACAAACCGGTCAGCAATTATTAGATGTTCCCGAAAAGATTTACATGGCTTCCCTTTTTATTGGAATTGCTGCAGTGATAGATTTTTTTGATGGTTTTGTCGCAAGGTTGTTGAACGCTTCTTCAGCAATGGGAAAACAATTGGATTCTTTAGCTGATGTAGTAAGTTTTGGTGTGGCTCCTGGCATGATTATCTATCAATTTTTGCGCTTAAGTTTTGCGCAGCATGAAAATGGATTAGACACTTCCATGATTTGGTTGCTGCCTGCTTTTATTCTTCCATGTGCAGGTGCGTATAGATTAGCGAGGTACAATATTGATACAACCCAAAGCAAGGTTTTTAAAGGACTTCCAATTCCAGCGGCCGGTTTATTGGTGGCTTCTTTACCGCTTATTTATTGGTCTGACAGCAATCAATGGGTCATCAAGCTTTTTATCAATGAATGGTTTTGGTATGGATTGATTTTGCTGTTAAGTTATTTGATGGTGTCCCGCATTCCAATGATGAGCCTTAAGATGCATAATTTTTCTGTAAAAGAAAATCTGGCAAAATATATCTTGGTTATTGCTTCCATTGCAGCTTTCATTCTTTTAAAATGGCTCGCAGTTCCTTTGGTGTTTTTCCTTTATGTTGTTCTTTCATTCTTTTCAAAAGAAACTGTTGATACTAATACAAGAAAGGAAGCAATTGATATTTCAGTTTGACAGAGGAATTCAAAACTGTAAAGGCCAACTTTAAACCTCAAACATTGAACCTTAAACTTTCCTTAGGTTTGCGCATAAATTCAGAAAAATGAAATTCACTGCACAGGTAACTGTTATGCCATTAAAAGAATTATTAGATCCACAGGGAAAAGCAGTTATTACCGGCTTAGGAAATTTAGGGTTTACAAATATTGAAGATGTAAGAATTGGTAAGAACATCAATCTGCAAATAGAAGCCGCATCAAAAGAAGAAGCGCAAAAAATTGCTGAAGAAGCAAGTAAAAAATTATTGGCAAATCCTGTGATGGAATTTTATGAAATCAATATAAATTAAGTACGAAATACGAAGTTAGAAGTACGAAATCAGCTTCGTAGAAACATTTCGTTCTATTTCGTACTTCGTACTTCTAACTTCGTACTTATGTTATTTATTGTTCCAACTCCCATCGGCAACTTAAAAGACATTACACTTAGGGCATTAGAAGTGTTGAAAGATGTTGATGTAATACTTGCCGAGGACACAAGGAACACTTCACGACTCCTGAATCATTACCAGATCCATAAACCGCTTTCACCATATCATCAGCATAACGAACACAAAATCCTTCAACATTTAATAGACCAATTATTAGAAGGGAAAAAAATGGCGGTTGTAACAGATGCAGGAACGCCGGGCATTTCTGATCCTGCATTTTTATTGGTAAGAGAATGTATCAAGAACAATATCAAAGTTGAAACACTTGCGGGTGCAACGGCTTTTGTTCCTGCATTGGTCAATAGCGGATTAACCACCAACCGTTTTGCATTTGAAGGATTTCTTCCTTTAAAAAAAAGACGCCATACTTTATTGACTCAATCAGCCACCGAAGAAAGAACCATTATTTTTTATGAATCACCTGTTCGATTAGTAAAAACTTTAGAAGACCTGATGAAATATTTTGGAGCAGAAAGACAATGCTGCGTAAGCCGTGAACTATCAAAAATGTTTGAAGAAAATAGGAGAGGCAGTTTGCAGGAAGTACATGATTATTTTAAACAAAAAACAGTGAAGGGTGAGATTGTGATTGTGGTGGAAGGGAAAATATGAACAATATAAAATAGCCAACATTAACGTTAGGCGAAGTAGGTTGGTGAAAAATTAAAATTAAATTTGTTTAAAACGCAATGGCAATGAATACTACAGCAATACGTCAAAAGCTACACAGTTACCTTGAAATAGCTGATGATAAAAAAGTAAAAGCTATTTATGCCATAATGGAAAATGATATTGAAGAAAGTGCAGTTGACTACACCGATGAATTTAAAGCGGAATTGGATAAACATTATGCCGATTACAAAACCGGTAAGGCAAAAATGATTACAGCAGAAGAAAGTAAGAAACGGATACAGAAAATATTAAAATCTGCCCGTAAAAAATGAGTTATAGTTATACGCTTCATGAAGTAGCGCAACAGGATTATGAAGTTGCGTTGAATTGGTATGCACAGAAAAATATACAAGCTGCGGAGAATTTTGTTAGTTCAATTGAGAATGCAATTCAGTTAATTTGCAAGCATCCCACAAGATGGCGGAATGAATACAAGCATTTTTATGAATTAGGCGTAAAAAATATCCTTACACTATTATCTATACAATTGAAGAACCATTGAAATTTATTGTTGTAACTTCTATCTATCACCACAAACGAGATCCAAAAAAAAAGTACAAGAAATAATAAGGACGGTGCAGGGTTAGGTAATGATTGTGGTGGAAGGGAAAGAATAATTTTTTAAAATTGATAATCCTAATTAGCAAATCGAGGATTACTACTTGTATTATTTTTTTTAAAACCATTCTGAAATTTCCCCCAACTCTTTCCTCTCTAAATCCGGCACCCAACATTCATCAGCAGCATAGCCAACAGGCAACAGCAAATATGGTTTTTCATTTTCTGGCCTGTTTAATAATTTGCTTAAAAAATTCATTGGCGAAGGCGTATGTGTAAGCGCCGCCAAACCTGCATGATGAATAGCTGCCAATAAAAAGCCACAGGCTATGCCGCAACTTTCCACTGCATAATATGTGTTGCGCTTTTTATTATTCACCATCTCATAACTTTTTTTAAAAACAATAATTAAGTAAGGCGCTGTTTCCAAAAAATCTTTCGTCCAGTCTGTTTGCAAAGGTTTTAAATCTTCCAACCAATCAGCAGGCAATCGGCCATTATAACTTTCATATTCTTCTTTTTCTGCAGCTTCTCTAATTTGTTTTTTCAAACCGGCATCGCTTACAACACAAAACGTCCACGGTTGTTTGTGTGCACCGCTTGGCGCTGTTGATGCTGTGCGTAAAATATTTTCAATCACATCTTTTGCCACAGGTTTATCACTAAAATCTCTCACTGTTCTGCGTTCATTCATCCAATTATAAAAGTTCTCGCTTCGGCTTAACATTTCTTGTGCTTCGAAGCTTTGTTTAGAATATGTTACAAATGGATAACCATCAATCAACTTTCTTGTTATCATAACAGCTATTTTACGATTTTTACGAAGTAAGAGAAATTTGCCACTAAGGCTCTAAGGCACAAAGGATGTACTTCTGATTTCAAAAAAAATTAGAAGCAGGATTTGTTTTTTACTTCGTGTCTTTGTGCCTTAGTGGCTAAAAAAAATTCTTATTAGATTACAATAAACAATGTACATGAAAAAATCCTTACTCATTCTTGCAATGCTTCCAATGTCTCTTTGTTTCTCACAAGATATTTCTTTTGCAAAAAAAATGGTTGACACACTTACCTCTCCAACTTTCTGGGGACGTGGCTACACCAACGATGGCATGAAGAAAGCCGCTGATTTTCTTTCATCACAATTTCAAACTTATGGCCTGAAGCCGATGGATGGGAAAAGTTTTTTGCAAAATTTTTCTTACCCTGTTAATACATTTCCGGGCAAGATGGAACTGAGCATCAACGGCAAAGAGTTAGTTGCAGGTAAAGATTTTATTGTAAGCGCAGAAAGCAAAGGCGTAAAAGGAAAAGGAAGTTTGGAGCAGGCAGACAGTGTGCAATTCATTAATCGTGAAAATAAATTTATTGTTAAGCTGGAGAATAAACTCACAATGGAAGTGGCAGCAGAAGAAGTGAACTTCACAGTTGTGCAGGTTGATAAAAAAGTGTTGAATGATTTGCCTTCAGGTTTTAAAGTAAATATTGAAAACAAACTCGTCTCCAATTTCAAAGCAGCTAATATTTGCGGCCTTGTAAAAGGAACTTCAAAACCCGATTCTATTATTTTCATTACCGCACATTACGATCATCTTGGCGGCCTTGGAAAGGACACTTATTTTCCCGGGGCAAATGACAATGCAAGCGGTGTTTCATTGTTGCTGAATCTTGCAAAATATTATGCAACCAATCCGCAACGATATTCCATTGGCTTTATTCTTTTTGCGGGAGAAGAAGCAGGATTGATCGGCTCAAAATATTTTACTGAAAATCCATTGGTACCACTGAAAGAAATTCGTTTCCTTATCAATACGGATTTAGCAGGTACAGGTGAAGATGGCATTACAGTTGTTAACGCAACAGAGTTCCCAAAAGAATTTGAAATGATGCAAGCCATCAACAAAGAATATCATTTTTTAACTGCTGTCAATGCAAGAGGAAAAGCCGCCAACAGCGATCATTATTTTTTTACAGAGAAAGGCGTTCCTGCGTTTTTCTTTTATACACTTGGCGGCATCAAAGCCTATCATGATGTTTTTGACAAAGCCGAAACCTTACCGCTGAATGAGCATGAAGATCTTTTCAAACTCGTTGTTAAATTCAACGAGAAATTAATGGGTAAATAAAAAATCAAGAGCTATTTAAAATGAAAAAATTATTATTTGGATTCATTATTCTTTTGCCATTTTTTGCATTAGCACAATCATCAAAAAATGTTTCATCTTCTTATTGGCAGCAAAGAGTGAAATATGATATGAACGTAGATGTAAATGCAGAAGCAAATCAATTTACGGGAACACAAAAATTAGAGTATTGGAATAATTCTCCTGATACGCTGACGAAAGTTTATTATCATTTGTACTGGAATGCTTTTCAACCCGGCAGCATGATGGATGAAAGAAGCAGGCGCCAGGGAACGCAGACAAATGCAAGAGGTAGTGCCGATTGGGATGGAAGAGTGAAGGACAGGATTTCTAAATTATCTCCGTCAGAAATTGGCTATCAAAAAATTCTTTCATTGAAAATGAATGGAAGACCACAATCTTTCAAAATATTGGAAACAATTTTAGAAGTGAAATTGGACAAAACAATCTTACCCCGAACAAAAGTTGTTTTTGATTTGGAGTTTGAAGCGCAGGTGCCGGTTCAAATCAGAAGAAGCGGAAGAGATAATGCAGAAGGCGTTCGTTTTAGCATGAGCCAATGGTATCCCAAACTTTGCGAGTATGATAAAGATGGCTGGCATCCAACACCATATATTGCCCGTGAATTTTACGGCGTTTGGGGAGATTATGATGTGAAGATTTCTATTGACAAAAATTATATTCTTGCCGGCACAGGTTATTTACAAAACCCAAACGAAATTGGTTATGGATATGAAACAAAGGCAGGAAAATTTTTAAGATCATCAGGCAATAAATTAACCTGGAAATTTTCTGCACCTAATGTTCATGACTTTGTTTGGGCGGCCGACGTTGATTACATACACAATACAAAAACGGTGAGAGATGGATTGGTGCTGCATTCTTTTTATAAAATAGATCCTGAACTTTTGAAAAAGCAATACAATGGTTTTTCTGATAAAAGAAAAAAAGAAGAATTTGAAAACAACGCTGACAATTTTGTTGCTTTTTACAAACAACAATGGGAAGAAATTTTAGACATCGCCGCCTTGGTCTTGCCTTACATTGATAAAACGTTTGGAAAATATCCTTATAAACAATATTCATTTATACAAGGAGGTGATGGCGGTATGGAATATCCAATGGCAACTTTAATTAAAGGTGCAGGACCAGATCTTTTTATTCACGAATGGATGCACAGTTGGTACCAGGGAATGTTGGCTACTAACGAATCTATGTACGCATGGATGGATGAAGGGTTAACCAATTATGCTGAAGCGAGAATAACTGCAAACTTTACAAAGGACACAGGTTTTGCACAGACAGATAATTATGCCGGTTATTTTGCATTGGCAAAAAGCGGCAAAGAAGAACCATTGGCAACGCATGCCGATCATTTCAATACTAACTATGCTTATTCAAGCGCTGCTTATTTAAAAGGATCTGTTTTTATTGAGCAATTAGGTTACATCATTGGCGCACAAACAAGGGACAAAGTTTTATTGGAATATTATAATCAATGGCGTTTTAAACATCCTGATGTGAACGATTTTATTCGACTTGCAGAAAAGACAAGCAGTATAAAATTAGATTGGTACAAAGAGTATTGGGTGAACACTACAAAAACTGTTGATTATGGCATTGACAGTTTGTGGAGTGCAGGAGATGCAACTAATATCCGGTTGAAAAATACAGGCATGATTCCAATGCCCGTTGATGTAAAGATCAGTTTCAAAGATGGCAGCAGTGAGTGGCATTACATTCCAATGTACCTGATGTTTGGAGAAAAGAAAGCGGAAGAAGGACAGGAAAGCAGGAAAGTTTATGATGCATGGAAATGGACACACCCAACCTATCAAATTTCAACAAACAGAAAACTGACGGACATCGTTTCGGTTGAAATTGATCCATCGAAACGCATGGCTGATGTGAATAAGAAGGACAATAAGTTGGAGTTAAAATGGTAACCTCACCCTAACCCTCTCCAACAAGTTGTAGAGGGAGGATGCTCCCACACATATGCCAGCTTATCTGACTATTCATTATTCTTTTTCTACAAAAATATTATTAACGAAAGGAAAGGGATCAACTTATCCGATTGATTGATGATTTAAGTTTTACTTGCTTTGAGGATTTGGTGCGTTGGCTTTTCCCCTCTACATCTCCGATGGAGAGGGGTTAGGGGTGAGGTTTAAAGTCTTGTTTTCATCACCGGTATCATTTCAGCCTTCCAACTTAAAAAAGTACCCGCTAAAATTTGTTTCCTTGCTTCTTTTACCAACCATAAATAAAACGCAAGGTTATGAATGGATGCGATTGTCATCCCCAAAATTTCACCTGCTTTAAATAAATGCCGAACATAAGCTTTGTTATAATACTGGCTTGTTTCGCAATCTAATCCATCATCAATTGGAGAAAAATCTTTTTCCCATTTTTTATTGTCAATGTTAATGATACCTTTTGTGGTGAACAACATCGCATTTCTTCCATTGCGGGTTGGCATCACGCAATCAAACATGTCAATACCCAAAGCAATGCATTCAAGTATATTCCATGGCGTACCAACGCCCATTAAATAACGTGGTTTATCGCTTGGTAAATTTTCACAACAGAGTTGACAAATCTCATACATTACAGGTTCGGGTTCGCCAACACTTAATCCGCCAATTGCATTTCCGGTTGCATCTTTCGACGCAATGTATTCGCATGATTGTTTCCTGAGATCATGAAAAACTGCGCCTTGAACAATTGGAAATAAATTTTGTGTATGCCCATATTTATCCGGGGTTGCATTGAATTGAGTAAAGCACCTGTCGACCCAGCGGTGCGTAAGCTTCATTGAATCCTGTGCATATTTATATTCTGAATTGGCAGGCGGACATTCATCAAAAGCCATCATAATGTCGCCGCCAATTATGCGTTCAATATCCATTACTTTTTCCGGCGTAAATAAATGCCGGCTCCCATCAATATGGCTTTGAAAAAGAACGCCTTCTTCATTTATTTTTCTGTTGGCAGCTAAAGAAAAAACCTGGTAGCCGCCGCTATCGGTAAGTATGGGCCTGTCCCAATTAATAAATTGATGCAAGCCGCTGGCAGCTTCCATTATTTCCATTCCGGGGCGTAAATACAAATGATACGTATTGCCTAAAATAATATGCGGATCTACCTGTTCTTTTAATTGCTGTTGAGATACAGCCTTTACACTTCCTATTGTGCCGACCGGCATAAAGATCGGCGTCTCAATTATTCCATGATCTGTGCTGATCTTTCCTGCACGGGCTGCACCTTCTGTTTTTTCTAAATTAAATTTTAAAGCGGGCATAAGCTGCGCAAGATACAAACTCAGTTTTTCGGAATTGTTGTCATAGTTCAATAAATTGGCAAGTACAAAAAAGAAAAAAATATTTCTATGGTTAATATTGTTTCAATAATAAAAGCAATAGGCAATTGCACCTAAAATTTAAAATATCGAAAGAATAAAAAAAACGTTTGCTTTTAATAAATGCAATTTGTTATTTGCATCAAAATTTTAATGATTTATGAAAAACAAATTCTTAGTAAAAGCACTAACTGTATGTATGCTAAGCTTGAGTCTTGTATCCTGTAAAAAAGACGATGAAAAAGCAAACGAAATTGAAGATGCAACCGGATTAAGATCCACGTTAACCTGGACAATGACCAATGGTTCTTGGCCTGCAACAAA
>MWWF01000241.1_pt1 | contig 11070 bp, 9 predicted proteins | sample 1047351 | NCBI WGS metagenome assembly MWWF01 (sample SAMN06349970, study PRJNA376086) | soil metagenome | isolation source: MGM-3 sample Antarctic (ecotone) soil | place: Antarctica
CACCAACACCCAAAGCAGAAGAACCACAGGCCAAAGCAGCAGGCAAAGGCATCATTGATATTATGGTGCCTTCAATAGGCGAATCGATAAGTGAAGTAACTCTCTTGAAATGGGTAAAGAATGATGGCGACCTGGTGAACCGTGATGAAGTAATAGCCGAATTTGAAAGCGAGAAAGCCACGTTTGAAGTAAATGCCGAACAGCCTGGCAAATTGAAGCACAACGCAACGGAAGGTGATGTGCTAAAAATTGGTGACTTGCTGGCCACGATTGATAGCGATGTAGCCGTAGATGCACAAAGCGAGCCGACACCGTCTACTGCGCCAGGTGCAGAAGCACCAAAAGATGCAGCGCCGGCTTCTTCTCAACAGGGTACGGCCGCATCAAACGATGTTAAAGCATCGCCTGTAGCAGCAGCTATGATTGCCGACAAGAAAGTAGATCCTACAACCATACAACCTACCGGAAGCCATGGCAAAATAATGAAGAATGATGTGCTGGAAGCCCTGTCTAACCCGGGCCGTATACCAGGTAAAACCTTGTTTGGCCGGGAAGAAAGACGCGAGAAAATGAGCAACCTGCGCAAAACAATTAGCCGCAGGTTGGTAGAGGCAAAGAACACTACGGCTATGCTCACCACCTTTAACGAGGTGGATATGGGCAACATCATAGAGATCAGAACAAAAAACAAAGAAAAATTCAAGGAGAAGCATGGGGTGAACCTTGGCTTTATGAGCTTTTTTACCAAAGCTGTTTGCTTTGCCCTGCAGGAATGGCCTTCTGTAAATGCATATATAGATGGCGACTCACTGTTATACCATGATTTTTGCGACATCTCCATTGCCGTATCTGCACCAAAAGGGTTAGTGGTGCCGGTAATAAGAAACGCAGAAAGCCTGAGTATGGCCGAAATTGAAAAGAAAGTAGTAGAGTTGGCTACCAAGGCCAAAGAAAGCAAGCTGACCATGGAAGAAATGCAAGGCGGTACGTTCACCTTAACTAACGGTGGTGTCTTCGGTTCACTAATGTCTACCCCTATTATTAACATACCGCAGAGTGCTATTTTGGGTATGCATAAAATACAGGAGCGCCCAATGGCGGTAAATGGACAGGTGGTAATACGACCAATGATGTACCTGGCATTAAGCTACGACCATCGGATTATTGATGGGAGAGAAAGCGTCAGCTTCTTAGTAAGAGTGAAAGAATTGCTGGAAAATCCAGAACTATTGCTTTTTGGAAAAGACCCGCTAAAAGCATTGCTGGAATTATAGTAAGCATTAATAAATAAATAAAAAATTAAGGCTGCCGTTTACAATGGGCAGCTTTTTTTTACAACAACAGGTCAACTACTTTTGATGATTATTTTGCGTTTCCTTTCATTGTTTTGCCTGGCATTTTGCGCCGTAGGTTGCCAGAAGTCTGGCCGGTAAATAGCAACGCCACGGGTCCATCCTGCAGGTTCAAATACACGATACACGTTTTATTACCAATAACCCTTGGCAACAACCCTGTTGAACCAACAAATTTGATTAGCGGATATCAGCTAGCTTACTCAAAATATAAAGACTTAAACTACTGCTGCAACAAAGGGAAAGCTGCAATTGAAAGTTGTGGTTGAGTTTTATTGTCCAAACCTTTGAATAAATATTTGGCATTGTTGCTACCTGCCCCGTCACACTTGCGGGGTCGCACTCTTGTACTTGTGTAATTTTTATTCAGCATCCCACCTTATCATATCTCAAATACAGCAGATGAATTTTAGTTGCCATGTAACAGGTTAACCAGGTGTCAAAAGGGGTTGTTTATCTTTACTGTCCTCAATACACTATGTCAAAATATTTCTCTCACCTTAATACGGCAACACGAATTGTACAGCAGTACAAGGGAGAAATGCCCCTGGCAGCTTACTTAAAAAGTTTTTTTGCAAGCGAAAAAAAATATGGTAGCCAGGATAGGCGCTCCATTGCAAACATGTGCTATGCTTGTTTTAGAACGGGCAATATGCTGCCTCGCTTGCCCATAGAAGAACGTGTACGATACGGGTTGTACCTAACGAATACTTTGCCTGCAGTATTAGAAACAGATCGTCTCCATAGCAATACACACGATGCTTATATTACGCTCGAGGAGAAGCTTAACATACTTGAGCGTGACGTTCAGTCCATATTTCCCTGGAAAGACCAATTAAGTATTGGGGTAGAAAAGGACAAGTTCTGCCGTTCTTTTCTTCTGCAACCCAAACTCTTTATACGCCTGCGGCCCGGCAAGCTGTTACTGGTAGAACGGAAGTTAAAAGAAGCAAACGTGGAGTTTGAAAGCATGGGTAAACATTGCCTGGCCTTTGAAAATGGAACACGTATAGAAACGATACTGCACAATAACCAGGATTACGTAGTGCAGGATTACAATTCGCAACAGGTGTTTACATTATTATCGCCGATGCAGCACAATACATCGTCGCTCAATGTTTGGGATTGTTGCGCAGCAAGCGGTGGAAAAGCAATTTTTGCGCACGACATTTTTCCTAACCTGCAGCTTACCGTTTCGGATGTTAGGCCCTCTATTTTACACAACCTTAGCAAACGACTGCAACAGGCTGGTATTAAACATTATCATTCGTTTACCGTCGATCTTACCAACGAAGAAGAAGTAAATAAAAGATTTTCGGACAAACCGTTTGACCTGGTAATTTGCGATGCCCCCTGCAGTGGTTCAGGAACATGGAGCCGTACACCCGAGCAGCTTAATTTTTTTTCCCTACCCGAAATAGACCGGTATAGCCAGCTTCAGAAAAAGATTGCAGCTAACGCTTCAATAGCTATCAAACAAAATGGGTATTTGCTGTATGTAACCTGCTCGGTCTTTAAAAAAGAGAACGAAGAAGTAGTTGATTATTTACTTAAGTATTTTCCGCTTGAACTGGTAGAAATGGTATTGTTTAAAGGGTATACGATGCAGGCCGACAGTATGTTCGCGGCACTCCTAAAAGTTATTTAGCTTGATTAATAATTGATTGTCATACAACCTGCCGACAAAGCCGCACAGCAAAGTAAGCATCGGAATAGACAGTATTCATCCTCGATTAATAGAGCGTTGTAATAAGTGGGAGCGGTAAATATTTAAAAGGTAGATAGTGAAAAAAATTCCTGGGTACAAGGCGCATGAAGTTCAGGCTGCGTGATAACTGCTAATAATAAAGAACTCCAATACTTTGAAATTATACCTGAAGTTCAGCAACGATATAAGCAGTTCTACAGTGTGGTAAGCATTCATACAAGGCCACTATAGCTTACTTACTTCTATTATATTTGGCAAGGGATAAAATAGTGACAAATACTCAATGATCATTAAGGAAAAAACTGTACAAGAGTGCGACCCCGCAAGTATGATGGGGCAGGCAACGACTCATAAGTGATTTACAGTCTGATACCAAAAAAATAAGCTCACTTTTTTACCCATTGCGTACAATGTCGTTAACCTAAAGCTGTATAAATATTATTTTCTATGAAACTAGCATCTGTATTTCATTGCGACAAATGTTGCGACGCTCCGTTCGACCACATCTTATCATGGCATCCATTATGCAAAAGATTCCATGAAAGTATATGGTACAAGTGAGTGACACAACCGGAGCTGAATGAACGATAAATGTTCGTTCCCAAAAAATTTCTTAAGTTAATTACATTGCCCTTGCGTAGTAGAATAACCCATTGTGCAGTAATTTATTTTCAGCGCACATATAGTAAGTTGTCATTACATCAATTACTCAAATCGAGCACAAACTGGTCTAGAGTCGGTCTATCGAAGTTTTTCCAATCCATACTATACACCTTTTTTACTACGGCAAGCATTCCCTCAAAGTCGTCGGGCTTAATAAGGTAAAGGTCTGCGCCTTTTTCAAAGGCATTCTTAATAGATGTGCTATCGGCGGTTATAGAATAAATAATGATGAAGACATCTTTGTACTTCGGATTAGAACGGATTTCCTCCAGCGCTTCAATGCCATCTTTATATGGCATATTTATGTCCATAAGAATTAAATCGGGCAACGGCCCTGTATTTAACGCATTAAGCAATTGGTTACCATCATGTGCGCGGGAAAGAAAGATTGGAAGTTCAGACTGTTCAAGTGCCTCGTTAAACAGGTACGACTCATCTGTGTCGTCATCCACAAAAAGTACTTTTAGGGAGCTTGTAGAAGCCATTTTCATAGGTGGATAAAAATATTGAATAGAATTGGTTTAGTGGTTTAGCAAAGTAAAGTCATTTTTTAAATAATAGAACCGGGTGAAAAATAACTTTTAAAGGTGAAAACTTTAAGCGCTGTACAACTATGTCTTACACTTGCACTATTGTACACGCATTATTTTTAGCCTCATTTATAGCAAGTTAGCCTTTAAAAATACACCGCTTGCGCTACATGGCACAAATTTTTAACCAGCATCAATCATTCATCAATCTAAAAAATGTTATTATGAAAAAGTTTTTGATTCCCATGATGGTATTGGCTGCTGTAAGTTTTACTTCGTGCGGCGATAGCACCGAAAAAACTGACACCGCTGAAGTAGCAGAAGAAGCTAATGAGCAAAAGTTTGAGGACAACAAAATGGAGAAAGACCGGGAGTTTTTAGTTGAAGCTGCAAGTGGTGGCCTAATGGAAGTGGAACTTGGTAAGTTGGCTGCTGCCAATGCAGCTTCACCCGAAGTAAAAAAATTTGGTGCGCAAATGGTAACCGATCATACAAAGGCCAATGAAGAACTAAAAGCACTTGCTGCGTCTAAAAATGTTACTATACCTGCTGCACCCGGCGAAGATCACATGAAACATATAAATGACTTGCGCGAAAAAAAGGGCGCTGACTTTGATAAAGCTTACATGAGCTTAATGGTAGATGACCACCAGGAAGATGTGAATAAATATGAGGAGCAGGGCAATAATGGTAATGATGCAGAAATAAAGGCGTTTGCCGCAGGCAAAGTTGCCACCCTAAAGAAACACCACGAAATGTCTAAAACATTGAATGATAAATTAAAGTAATCAGTTCGTCCCCGATTAGAGAACGCTTTATTTTTAAAGCGTTTTTTTTATCCCTGATCTATCGCCGGAAGTACCTTTTAATACACGCGTCAGAAGATAATAGGCAAAGTCATAATTTGCGGGACGTTAAATACAAATAAGTGAAAACAATTTTTGAACAGGCAGTTGAAGACAGTAAGAATTTAAAATCGAAACCCAGTAATGAGAGCCTGCTGCAACTGTATTCGTTTTACAAACAAGCTACGGTTGGTAATGTAAGCGCCGAGGCCCCACCTAACCCATTTGACTTTGTAGCAAAGGCCAAATTTGAAGCCTGGCAGAACTGCGCAGGAATGGACTATCAAACAGCAGAACAGGAGTATATTAATCTTGTAGAAAAACTGAAGGGCTAGGATTTTATGTACTGCTGGTACACTGTGTTTATCTTTTCTCCAATAGCTTGATAGCTGAAGGATGCCATGGCACTTTCAGCTATTTTTTTTGTATTGAATGTCTGGTTGTGTTCGTATACTTTTACTAGTGCTTGTAACAGTGCTGCTTCGTCGCCATTATCCAGCAAAATGCCATTTGCAGCATTTATCACCTCATCAATACCGCCCACACGGGTACTTACAACCGGCATTCCACAACAGAACGCTTCAAGAATTACGCAGGGCAAATTTTCGAACCTGCTAAACAATACAAGCGCATGGGCGCTATGCATCAGAGCAGCTACCTCCTTGTATGAAACCGCACCCGTAAAGTGTACCTGTTCTTGGCTTAAACCAAGCGATAAAGCATACTCTTTTACAGCCGTATCGTAGGGCCCTACCATTGTTAAACTGGCTTGGGTATATCTTACAGCAAAGGCTGAAAACCCACGCAAAAGTCCTTCCGGGTTTTTTTGGTAAGTCATAGTGGACACATGTATAAACCGGAAAGTGGTATTGGGCAAATGCCGGGACTGAAGGTAAAATGTGCTGGTATCAACTACATTAGGCACTACCACAAAAGGCACGGGGTGCAGCAGTTTGCTTGCTTTATTGTTCAAATTATTTGTTACGGGCAAAAAGGTTGCTACACTATTAAATACCTGCTTAACTACCCACCTGAATACCATGTTTCGCTGCGGCAAATAACCGGGGTCTTCCGGGTAGTAGATCGTCCAGTTTTCGGTAAGTACAAAAGGCAATTTCCACTTTTTACCCAGTAGCCAGCCTGCCACTCCACCTCTGATTACTATATAGCTGTGTAGCAAGGCAGGCTTTCCCCACTTGCTTTGTATAAGCGCGGCATAACGAAATAAAAGCCGGAGGAAATAAATATTTGACTCCAGTACATCTACCACCCGCACTTTGTTTTGTGGATATAATACACAGATCTCAATTACATTTTCGCGTAGCTGGTTATAGCGTGTTTCTATTGTGGTAATATTGCCTGTTGGGTCTTTTCCAATGTACAATACAATCTGTGGCATGTACAGCGATGCCGCTAAAATATGCCGCTGATTAAAATCACCCGGCAGCGGATCTTGCCAGGTGGGATACCAGCCGGGCAGGGCCAGCACATAATTGCTGTAGGGAAAATGAAGATCTTCTATCGATGTAATGCTGCGCTGATCCATTTAAAATCTTCTTTATTAATCTTCCAGTATTCTTTTATTGAAACCGGATGCTCTTTTTGTATCCTGTAAAATGCGTAGCCAAAATTGGCCAGGTACCCTACAGTGCTAATGATTGCTGCTGCTACAATGCCGTATGTCTTAATGAATAATACATCGCCAAGCAGAATAATTACCAGGCCTATAGCTGCACCAATAATGTTTGTTTTTACCTGGTTTGTGCCGCCAAAATAAGCACTTAAAACAAACAAATTACTCAGGGCCCAAATACCGGGAAGCAGCACAAGAAAGGGCAGGTACATCATATTATACGTCGGGCCAAATACTACCGGAAATATCCATTTGCCTGATAACGCTATAACAACAAAAAACAACAAATAAAGCAAGGTGGTGAACCTGCCAATACGAAGTATATTATCCTTCATCTCTACCCTGCTCATGCCCCCCGCCGTGTGCGGAAACACAACACTGGAAACAATGGTTGGAAAAATGAGCAGCATTTGGCCCAGCTTACTTACTTGTATATAATTGCCCAATGCAGCGGCAGAACAGTATCGCTCAACAAACCAATAATCTACCCTGTACACCAAAAAGAAAATAACATTGGCCATAAGTGCCAGCATTGCATAACGTACTAAAAGTTTTACCTGCAGCTTCGATGGAAAAACAATCTTTCTCCAGCTATTTGCATTCCATTTAAATGCAGCGGCCAGCACAATGCCTGTACCCACAAACAAACTAAAATACATAGGGGTAATAAAAGTTGCACGTGTGGAAGCATGCTGAAATGCGATAAGAAGAATAAAGACAACGTTGAGCGCCGTCATCAATACATTTGGCAAAACGAACTTCTTTTTGGCATAAAATAAGACCGTGAAGAAATTGGTGAGCTGAATACCAGCTACATAACTTACCCCGTACAATACATACCTGTTTTTATCGGTGTACGGCGCACCGGGTAGATTTTGGTAGAAAATCCAAAGGAAAATGAGCGCCGCCACACCTACTATAACCGACCAAATCAAAGAGAACCAGGCAAGCTTCTCCTGTTCCATTTCCTTATTAGAGGCGTAATAGTTCACCGCGTTTTCAATGGTAAGGCCTGCAAGTATAAGTATGAAAGAGAAGTTAGTAGAAATGTAGAATATCCAGCCTGTTTGTGCAGCACCCAGGTAGCGCGAAAGAAAAATATTGAGAACAAGAATAGATGTGAAATAGGATCCACGCCATAGCAAGCTTTGAACTATTTGTTTCTGAAAACTCATCTTTGTTATCCCGGTGTTTTGGGCTAAAGTACAAGTGTTTAAAGCTATGGCCTCTTTTACCTTTTTAACGAACAATGCTTCATAAGTGCAGCCGCTACATATCAAATTGTTCTTCCATCCAATGAATCATTTTTCCCAGAATTTGACCGGGTAATTCAAGCAATCTGAAGTATGTGCGTCATAGTTCAACACTTCTTGTATTTCCCGAAGTGCTTCTGCCGAGATCACTTTTTCAATGGAGGTAAAAAGTACTCTTTCCTCGAAACGGATATGCTGTTCAAGTTGGCGGCTCAGTTGTAAAACAATCTCTTTAGCAGGTGTCCGCTCAATTTGATCCATTAATTCAACCAACAGAATATGTTCGGCGTGCATTTGGTTGAGCAATGACTGCAGTTCGTTGTATTGATTTGCTAAAGGCATCAACAGCTTTTCTTCTGTAGCAAAATGACTGTCCAGGTCCTGCGCTTTAAACTGCTGAATAAATCGTTGCATCTCATTCAACGATGCATTCCGCCTGACCCCTTTACCCAGCAACAAACAAAACAATAATCCATTATGGTGTTGCCTTGATAATGTCTGTAGGGCTATGCTTCTTTTAATGGGCACGTCTCTTTACTTTTTTGATAAGGTTAGTTGCGCGGTGGTGGTTTGTTTGCCTGGTAAGTTAGTGTAGGTTAATGGTGGCTTCTGTTTTTTTGGGAGCCGGCAAACATACAAAAAGCAACAGTGGAGGCGACGCTCCGTTCACAGGTATCTTTTCATGGCAGCATTGAAAAGTCGATAGTTATGATTGCTTTTGTTTCGGCGGACTGCATCAGATTTAGGCCTGCATTGTGGCGGTTGTTACATTCGCCTGCCGGGCAACAGCCGGTATTGTACAATTCTTCACCATACAAGTCTTCGTTCCCGCCTTTCTTTTATCCTGGAGGGCTAACTCTTTTTAAATTCAGCAATCAAACTTTCTTCATCCCAGCCGGTGTCTTTCCGCAATACATTATCTATCGAATCGCTCTTTATCATTTGCTCCAGTTCTTCTATTACCTGTCTTGCTGTTAGTATGTATTCTTTTGAATTATCGCGAACAGAGGAAAGCTTCTTCAATGCTTTTTCATCATGGTGTAAAAACATACGTGCAGCCCTTTGGGTTTTGTACGACCGTCGCCCAAAAAACTTTAATGCATCAGATCCCATGCGTATGGATGTATTTAGGGTTTCGCGGTAGATGTGTAGCATACCCGCATCCATTAAGTCGTACGTGTCAGTATAATCGTAAGCTCGAATTAATAAACGCAGGTTAGGAAAATGTTTCTTTGCCGTTTCCACCACGCTCAGCGCTTTCTCCGGCTCCCCTAAGGTTACTACCATTATCTTGGCTTCTGCAGCTCTGGCAGCAAGCTATAGATCGTATAGAGTGACATCGCCGTATTTCACTTTAAGACCCAGCCTACGGAGCAGGTCTATCTAGTCGCTATCAATATCAAATATGATAGTACTGACTTTATTTGCTGCAAGGCTTTTGACTAACTCAAAGTATACCGGCTGAAATAAGATAATTTAGTAGCCTTAAAAAAATTATTTACGACCCTATTTCATTATCAATATGTCTTTGCTTAAAAAATTGAATGCACGGGCCACAGACACCAACCAGACCGGTTTTGGTACCAACAGCGAATACAGTGGAGGACGTTTTTACAACAAAAATGGATCACCTAATATGGGCCTGAAGGGTATTGGCCTATTGGAAAGTTTTAGTATTTACAACACCATGCTGAAGGTAAAAAGCTGGAAGTTCTTTACCATCATATTGTGTTTTTACGGTTTGGTTAACCTGTTGTTTGCAGGGTTGTATATGTTGGTTGGGGCAGAACATTTAGGCGGCATGGAAGGTACCAGCGATTTAAAACGATTTTGGGAGGCATTCTTTTTTAGTGCTCAAACATTGTCTACTGTAGGTTACGGCCATATCTATCCCTCCGGTATGTTGACGAATTGCCTTGCAGCGATAGAGTCTTTGATTGGTTTGTTATCCTTTGCTCTTGCAACGGGTATGATGTACGGCCGCTTTTCGCAACCCAAGGCGTACATAAAGTACAGCGCCAACACCTTGTTTGCGCCCTTTAAAGGAGGTACAGCGGTAATGTTTAGACTAGTACCATATAAGCACCGAAATCTGTCTGATGCAGAAGTAAAAGCAACATTGGCTATGAAGGTTATGGAAGACGGACAGCGGGTAAATCGCTTTTTTACCCTTCCACTCGAAATATCCAAAATTAATGCCCTAACGTTAAGCTGGACCCTGGTGCATGTTATTAATGAGACCAGTCCGTTTTACAACCTTACCAGGGAAGATCTAATAAGTTCCAGCGCTGAGTTGTTGATCTTTTTGAAGGCTTACGACGAAACATACTCAAACTTTGTGGTATCGCGTACCTCCTACGAGGCATCAGAATTTATTTATGGAGGCAAGTTCAAATTAATGTATCACCCCAGCGACGATAAGGAACATACTATTTTGGACGTCAACCTTCTCAGCCAGTATGATAAGGTGCAATTACCCGATGGTATTTATGCCTAACCTGTTAAACCTCCAGGTAATTCCGTAGCAAGTGCAATGCTACTTCAATGCTTTTACGATTTGTATAAAGTCCTGTGCTTTCAATGAAGCGCCGCCTACCAAACCACCATCCACATCCGGTTGGCCGAATATTTCTTTAGCATTCCCCGCGTTTACACTTCCGCCATAAAGAATGCTTATCGCTTCTGCCACTTCCGCTCCATATTTACCTGCCAATTGACTACGGATATGTGCATGCATTTGCTGCGCCTGCTCACTCGTTGCCGTTTTGCCCGTGCCAATTGCCCAAATAGGTTCGTAAGCAATCACAACCTGTTTTACTTCGTCTACAGTCAAGCCAAAAAGAGATTCCTCCAGCTGATTAGATACAAAATCATTTTGGCCATCTGCTTCTCTTACCGGCAAAGGCTCTCCGCAGCAAAATATAGGAACTACTGAATATTCAAGGCAAATGCGCACTTTGTCAGCAAGCAACTTATTGTCTTCATTAAAGTATTCCCGGCGCTCACTATGTCCAATCACCACATATTGTATGTTCATTGAGTGGAGCATTTCTACAGAGGTCTCGCCTGTAAAAGCACCAGACTTT
>MWWF01000242.1_pt1 | contig 11056 bp, 7 predicted proteins | sample 1047351 | NCBI WGS metagenome assembly MWWF01 (sample SAMN06349970, study PRJNA376086) | soil metagenome | isolation source: MGM-3 sample Antarctic (ecotone) soil | place: Antarctica
GAAGCTTTTTAATGATCTCTTGTTTACGACTCCCTGGTAATAGGGCAATTATATTTTGTGTTGAATGTTGAGTGTTAAGTGTTGAATGGTCAATGTTTTTTCTTTTAAATTCTTCAATTACTTCAACCAATGGATGCCCAACATACTCAACATCTAATCCGTGTTTTTTATAAAATTCTTTTTCAAATGGCAGGATCACCATCATCTTATCAACATATTTTTTTATTAGACTTACCCGACTCTCCTTCCATGCCCATACCTGTGGAGAGATATAAAAAACAACTTTCAACCCATATTTTTTCGCCCATTTTACAAGTCGTAAATTAAAACCGGGATAGTCTATAAGAATGAGTGCATCAGGATTATATTGTAATATATCCTGCTTGCAGAATTTTAAGTTTCTTAAGATGGTTGGTAGATTTTTTACCACTTCAATAAATCCCATAAATGCAAGATCCTTATGATGCTTTACCAGCTGGATGCCCAGTGCCTGCATATTATCTCCTCCCCATGCCCTGAACTGTGCGGCATCATCAATCTTTTTCAATTCTTTAATAAGATTACTGCCATGCAGATCACCGGAAGCTTCCCCTGCTATGATGTAGTATTTCATGCCATAAACAACTTAGGAGTAATAATTAAAGATATGTTTCTTGGAATTAGTTTATAAATATTTAAACAGCATCGCAATTACTGCATAAATAATCGTCATCACAAAAATGCCTTTTGCAGTTTTATCGCGATGCCCGTTAATGTAAATTGTAAATAATACGGCATTGGCAAATAATGATACACTGATAAAAACTGTAATAAGATTAGGATTGAGCCTGATCCACTGAAACATTTCTGAAAGGGTAAAAGGCCGAAATTTTACAAATTTATAAAGTAAAAAACCAAAGACAGGCGCTATAAAACCAAGCACTAAACCAAAAACAAAATTATCTTTTTTAAATATCATTTATTTTCCACTCTTTTTCAAGCTGTTTTTTTAATTCATAATTAGTAAGATCGAATTGAACAGGAACAACACTTACATAATTATTTTGTAAGGCCCATACATCGGTATCATCACCCTTATCAAAATTTACAAATTCGCCGGTGAGCCAGTAATATTTTTTACCATGAGGATCCAGCCGTTCAGCAAAATCCTCATCATATTTTGCATAAGCTTGCTTACAAATTTTTATACCTTTTATTTCTTCAAGCGGAACGGTTGGGAAATTTACATTGAGTAAAAGATGTTTATCCATTTTAGTTTGTAAAAGACTTTCTACTATTTTACGTACATAAAACTTTGCAGCTGTAAAATCTGCTTCCATCCTATAATCTAATAGCGAAAAACCAATGCTCGGAATGCTTTCAATAGAAGCCTCCATGGCAGCACTCATCGTACCGCTATAAATTACATTAATGGAATGATTTGCGCCATGATTTATGCCGCTTAAACAAATATCAGGTTTGCGATGCAGAATTTTATCCACAGCGAGTTTTACACAATCAACAGGTGTGCCGCTGGTATGCCATGCTTCCACGCCTTCAAACATATCTTCAACTCTGTAAAGCCTTAGCGGAACTCCAATGGTTATAGCATGCCCCATTCCACTTTGAGGCTTATCAGGGGCAACTACTATTATTTCTCCCAAACCTTTTACAGCTTCTACCAGGTTTTTTATACCTGGAGCAGTAATACCATCATCATTTGTAATAAGTATAATTGGTTTGTATGTTTCTTCAGGCATTTACCTTTTGTAAGTTGTTGGAATTGTTTTTAAATTATCTGGCGATTAAAACCCTCTAAATAAAGGCCGTGCAATCGCTTCTCTAAAAGGCCAGGGGATTGCTGCTAATATCAGTACAATGGCTAAACCAAAAAATAGTAAAGTGCGCTTATGTTTTGCAGCAGGTGTTACAGCTTTTTTTACAGATACTCTACCCACATGCACTAGTATGAGAGCAATTATCATCAGTAGCCAATGCTCCATTGTAAAAAACCGGTTGTTGGCATCTTTCATATTATTGCCAAGATCTTTTAATCTGTCAAACCACGAGTTAGTATAATATAATATTAACCCTAACAATAGCTGTATATCGCAACTAAGCATGAAAAAGAAATTGCTGCGATCATCAGATTTAGTATGACTTCTTTTCTTTACGATGCCAGACATTGCTGAAATTAAGGTCCATACACCAAACAACAATACCGCCCAGCGTAATAAATTATGAAGTACTAATACTATTTGCATAATAATTATTTGTACAAAAATAAGGTACAAACCTAAGCCTGCAGCAATACTTCACAGGCATTTTACATATTAGTGGAGGGAATTACCTTATACACTTTAGCCAAGGTATGTATATCCACAATATTACTACAATTAAGTTTTTCAAATATTCTTGCTTTGTGGGTACTTACTGTGGATATTTGAAGATTTAGAGTATTACAAATTTCTGTGGAGGATGTACCCTTTATAAAAAACATAAGTATTTCAAATTCCCTCGGGGATAATTTATCGAAAGGATTATCCGATCTCTTACCCAGCGCCTCTTCAGCAAGTGCCTTACTTAATAAAGGACTTATGTATCTCTTTCCATTTCTTACGTTATCTATTGCTTTTTTAATTTCCTCTTCTGAAGATATTTTATCCAAATACCCTTTTGCGCCCAGTTGCAAAAATTTTTTAGCGTAAATTTCTTCTGCATTCATAGTGAACATTAAAATGTTTGACTCGCCTTTAAAGGCTATAATATTGCTAACCAGGCCAAATGGATCAGTGCCAGGCATACTCACATCCAATATGATAAGCTGGTAATCTTTTTCTTTTATTTTTTTAAAGGCCTCATCTCCATTATAAGCTTCATCAATTACACAGTGGGCAATGTAATTAGTTATTAATAGTTTCAAACCAGTTCGTATTATTGAGTGATCATCAGCTAATAAAATATTCATTTTTTTTATTCAAAAATTATAAGATAGGATTATTATTGGAGGAATCTATTTTATTATAAGTCATTAACAGTGTTGTGCCGCTACCTAACGCTGATGTTAATTCCATTACGCAGTTGTTTAGTTCGCACCGGCTTTTAATATTGGTAATACCAATCCCCGGTTTTATTTTTTCAATATCAAACCCTATTCCATCATCAGTTATAGAAAACAAAATTCTATCAACACTTTCTTCAACATTAATGGAGATGTTTTTAGCTTTAGCATGTTTTAATATATTATTGATCTGCTCCTGAACTATTCTAAAAATATTAAGCTTAAATTTTTGGGATAGTCCTTCTTCTATAAACCCCCTGGCTGTAAAAATGATCTTTATTGGATGTACAAGCATTATTTCTTCTGTTACATATTTTATAGAATCTATTAAACCTACGTCTTTTATGGAAGGAGTTATAAGCGTTTTAGATAATTTTCTAATCTCCGTAATTGCATTATACGTATAAGAAGATGCACTGTCTAATAAAGCATCCCTGGCTTCCTCATTTTTTCTTGCCATATCAATATATAAATGTGTGGCTCCCAATAATTGATTTACATTATCATGGAGTTCTCTTCCAATGTGTGACCGTTCAATTTCCTGAGCCGTAAAAACGGCTTCTGTTATTTCTTTTTGCTTCATCAATTTTTCCAATTCTACCTGTTGTTCTAATTCCTTTTGCTTGGTAATATCAGTTATAATGGAAATATATTGTTTAAGAGTTCCGTTTTCATTAAAGGTTGGTTGAAGCTGTGCCTTCATAAATATTTTATTTCCCGTTTTTGTATAATTAAGTTTATCAAAAACAAAGGGTTCATTAAGATCTAGTTTTTCTTTAATAAAACTTTTTGTAACACTATCTGTTTCCGGACCTGAAAAAAACTTCAATGGACTTATTCCAACGATCTCTTTTAATTCATATCCCGTCATTTCTGTAAAAGCATTATTTGCCCAGGTTACTTTATACTCATTATTCAGTATCAAAATTCCATTGACTGTTTCTTTAACAATAAGGGAAAGGTTAATAAGTTCATCATCCGCTAATTTTTTCGCGGTAACATCACGGGAATTAAATACAATTCCTCCAACTGCAGGATCATCTATAAGATTTGTCAAATTACCTTCTATCCATCTCCACTCTCCTGACTTATTCTTAAAACGGAAAAGAGGGGCTTCAAAAAATTGTTTATGTACATTTTCTGCAAAAAACTCCTGCATTTTTTGATGATCGTCTTCGTGAATAAATTCGAAGCCATTTTTACCTTCTAAATCCTCAGGATCGTATCCTAATATCTTTTTTACAGAAGGGCTCACATACGTTTGAATTGCATTTGAATCTAAGATCATTAAGAGATCGGTACTATTTTGTACCAATGATTTAAATCGTTGTTCGCTAAATAGAAGTTTTTCGTCAGCCATTTTTTTGTCAGTTGTATCCCAGGTGTTTATAACTATACCCCCAACTGAGGGATCGTCTATAAGATTTGTCATCGTTCCTTCAAACCATTTCCAATCGTTCCAAATGGTTTTATTACGGAAAGGGGGTATTTCGGAAATTTCTTTATGAGCATTTTCTACCAAAAACCGCTGAATTTTTTCCTGGTCATCCTCATGCACAAACATAAAAATGCTTTTACCCACCATAAATTCCGGATCGTAACCTAATATTTTTTGAATGGAAGGGCTTACGTATTTGTATTCTCCCTCAATATTTATAATGGCAAGAAGATCACTACTATTTTGTGCTAATGATTTAAATCTTTTTTCACTCAACAGAAGCTTATCATCTGAATTTTTTTTATCCGTAACATCCCTGGCATTAATCACAATACCCCCAACTGCTGAATCATTTAAAAGGTTAATACCAGTGCTTTCTATCCATCGCCATTCCCCGGTACCATTTTTAAACCTATATTGAGTTATTTCTTCAAAGTTGCCGGATATTACTACCTGCAATGCTGCAAAGGCTATCTGCTGATCATCTTCGTGTATGAAAGTAAATGCATTTTTTCCTATAAAAAATGAGGCTTCAATCCCTAAGATTTTTTTTGATGACGGGCTTGCATAAATAAAATTTCCCTCAGCATCTATTACCGCCAGCAGATCAGTAGCATTTTGGACCAGGGATTTAAATCTCTGTTCACTAAATTGAAGTTTTTCGTCTGCTATTTTTTTCTCTGTTACATCCCGGGAGTTAAAAACAATGCCTTTAACGGCAGGATCGTTCAAGAGGTTAGTAATTGTACTTTCAATCCATCGCCATTCCCCTGCGGCATTTTTAAAACGAAATAAAGGAATATCAACAAGGGTGCTGTTGAGCACCTCCGCAAAACCGGACTTAAATTTAGGGATATCATCTTCATGTATAAATGAAAATACGTTTTTACCCATAAAAAGTGCAGGTGCTATACCTAATATTTTTTTAGATGAAGGGCTAACATTAATAAAATTTCCCTCAGCATCTAAAACGCCCAATAGATCAGTACCATTTTGCACCAATGATTTATATCTTTGCTTTTGCAATAAAACTTTTTCTTCAGCCAACTTTTTTTCCGTGATATCATGGGTAGCACCAATAATGCGGATGGCTTTACCATTATCATTGCGAATAACATATCCCCGGTCCTCAATATGGCCAATGGTTCCATCATCTCTTACTATTTTTAAATCCATTTCAAAAAGCTCCTGTGAATTTGAATTTATTATATCGTCAAACACTTTATTTGATTTTTCCAGATCATCGGGATGAATTTTTGCCCGCCAATGTTCTCTGGTTCCTATTATTTTCTTTTTATCAGTTCTAAATATTTTCTTCCAGCCTTCTGTATTTCTAAAAACTTCTCCTGTAACTAAATCCCAATCCCACACCATATCATGAGTAGCCTTACTTATCAAATTAAATTTTTCATTGCTTTCTTCTAATGCATCTAAGTTGCTTTTTCTTTCAATACTATATAGAACTGTTTTTTCCAATAAGCTAACGGTAAAATCTCCCTTAGTTAAAATATCCTGTGCACCTGCGTTGATAGCTTTTAGGGCAATCTCAGAATCTGATAATTTTGAATAAATAACAATAGGAACCCTGGAATTTATTTTAATTAATTCGGAAAAAGAATCTAACCCCATACTGTCCGGTAAAAAAAGATCAAGAAATATTAAAGAAATATCCAGTTGCTTCAAAAGAGAAATTCCTTCCGACAGGCTTTCTGCTGTTATAATGGTTGTTATTAATAAATTAGCACTTTTCAAATTTTCCTTAAGCAGTAATTGATCTCCTAGTTTATCTTCAATTATTAATATAGTTATGTTTTGTTGAGAAGTCATTTATTTGTAATGGGGAGTAAGTTATTCTGGCTGTTTGGCATTATACATCCAAAGTTAAACTTTTATATTTTGTCGGATTCATTCCCTTCGGTTAGCCTTTTTTAATTCTTTTTCTATTTTAATAGCTTCTTCTTTAGTTTCAAAATATTCCCAATAGATCACAAACCCATGGCCTGAATTTTATGGTCTACCCTTTGTTTGATAATTCATTATGAGAACGGAATCTTTGGATTAGATTTGAAGTATATCCCATATATATTTTATTATGCTTTTGAGAAAATAATATGTACACCGTGTAAAGCATAAACAAAAAAGGACTCAATAAAGAGCCCTTCGTAGCGTGAAGCAGACTTGAACTGCCGACCTTCGGGTTATGAATCCGATGCTCTAACCAGCTGAGCTACCACGCCATATTTTCACAAACATACTTAACGCCGTCCGCCTCAGTCGGATATGAATCCGATACTTTAACCACCTGAGCTACCACGCCATATTTTCACAAACATACTTAACTGCCGTCAGCCTCAGCCGGATATGAATCCGATGCTCTAACCAGCTGAGCTACCACGCCATATTTTTTTGAGGTGCAAAGATAATGTATTGAATAAATTACCTTAATATTTTTGCCTGAACAAAAATAACTGTTCTTAAACTTTATTAAAATAGCTTTCTATAAACTAATGCCATCAAATTTCCGATCTCCCGAGATGTACGCCTAAGATTATCGGCTGTGTGCTGCAAAGCAGTTGTTGTATCAAATGGTTCGTTTCCTATCGGGATAAGTACATCAAAATATTTTTGCAATTCTATATCTGGGTTTAAGGGAACCTTTCCGGCAATACCAATCACTGGTATTCCTTTTTCCTTAGCTTTTAGGGCTACCCCAAAGGGCCCTTTACCCTGCAGGGTCTGTTTATCAATACAACCTTCTCCGGTAATTACAAGATCACTGCGCCGCAATGCCTGCTCAAAGTTGGTAAACTGTAAAAAATATTCTATACCATTTACCGGTTTTGCATTAATAAAAGCAAATAAACCGGCTGCTGCGCCACCAGCCGTGCCTCCATATTCAATAGATGAAATATCCTTTTTGGTTTGTTGAAAAGTAACTTCAGCAAATGCAGTAAGTGAGGCTTCAAGTTTTTTTACTACTTCTTCAGTAGCCCCTTTTTGCGGACCAAACATTGTAGCTGCGCCCTTATCCCCCAGCAATTTATTATCAACATCACAAAGCACTACTACTTCACAATGTAAAATTCTTGCATCTATTTCAGTTACTTCAATTTTATGGAGTTCAATTAAACTTTCAGGCGTTAATAATTTTTGTTCTTCTTTATTTAAAAATTTTACACCAAGTGCAGATAATATTCCACAGCCGGCATCTACTGTTGCCGAACCGCCCATTGCAATAATAATTTTTGTCACTCCTTTATCCAATGCAAGTTTCATTAGTTCTCCGGTACCATAAGATGAAGCTTGCAATGGATTCAGTTCATCATGCATTAATAACCGTAAGCCGGATGCCTCCGCCATTTCTATAATTGCAGTTTTATTATTATCAATTAATCCAAATGATGCAGTGACCTTTCTTCCCAATGGATCGTGTACTTCTGCATTAACGACTTTTCCATTGCATTTCTTTATAAGCAATTCGCCGGTTCCATCACCGCCATCTCCAATTGCGAAACATTCACTGGTGCATTTTAATCTGCTTTGTTGTAAGCCTTCTGCTATTGCTTTGGCAGCATTTTCAGCGCTAAGGCTGTTTTTAAAAGCATTGGGAGCAATTAATATATGCATTTAGAATTTATTTTGTATCCAATAGAAATAACATATCACTTCTTGAAAATTTTAAAATTTCCAATAATATCTATTATAATAGTTTAGATAAAAGATAAACCATTGCCAATGATACCAATCCCATTAAAATAGTAGCAACTGAATAAACTTTCAGCATCGGTTTCATATCCAGTCCGGAGAATTTTGCAATTACCCAGAAGTAGGCATCATTTGCATGAGAGATCATCATAGAGCCGGCTCCCATGGAAAGAACACAAAGCAATTTTCCATCTTCATTATTTAACCCCAAAGCCGGAAGTAAGGGTAAAACAATAGAAGCGGCTGTTATTATTGCCACTGTAGATGACCCCTGTGCTGTTTTTAAAATAAATGTCAGCAAAAAAGGAAACAAGATTCCAAGACTTCCTAATGCCAGCGATTGGCTGAAGTGCTCCCCTATTTTTGTGGCAGCCAGTATTGCCCCAAAAGCACCGCCTGCACCAATGATAACTAATATGCCACCGGCTTTTTCTGCTGCATCTCTAAGCAATATGCTAACGGTATTTTTCTTCCACCCCCGTTTACAATTAAAAGCCAGCAAAACACCAATTGACAAAGCAATCACCGGATCGCCAATGGATAAAAATAAATGGAGCAACCAATTATCATTTGAATTTTCAATTGCTAAGAAAGATTTTAATGCAATTAAAATAACCGGAATTATAACAGGCAGAAATGCATTTATTACAGAAGGCCGATTGCTGTCTTCTGCAACATGTATCTCATCTTCTTCAACAACGGTTTTTATTTTTTTACCTGCACAGTTTGCCCACACATATCCAACAATAGTTGCAGGCACCGCCACAACCAGGCCTAATAAAATTAACTTCCCAAAATCAACTCCAATAATTCCGGCTGCAGCAGCAGCACCCGGGTGAGGAGGAATTAAGCAATGCACAGAATACAGCCCGGTGGCTAATGACACCGCCATTACCACCATTGAAGTTCCCGTACGTTTTGCCAACGACTTATTTAGCCCGCTGAGCACAATGTATCCTGAATCGCAAAAAATGGGTAAGCCTACAATAAAACCGGTAATGCTCATACCCAACGCTGCATAACGTTCTCCTGTTATTTTCAAAATAAATGAAGCCATCACTTTTGTACTGCCGGTATGCTCCAGCAAAATGCCAAGGGCTGTTCCCAGCACAATGATTAAACCCAGCGATTTCATGATATTGCCAAATCCATCTTTTGTAACAGTTATCACTTCATTTATCGGCAGGCCAACTCCCAGGCCTACTATAAAGCATGCAATGATCAATGCAAAAAAAGCATGTATTCTAAACTTGGCTGTGAGTAAAACAATAATTGTAATTCCGGCTAATAAGCAAATGAGTATATAAATGAATGAATGGGACATTGATAGAAATAGAACGGCTAAGCCTCAACTTATAAAAAATTTAAACACAGTTTACAATAAACACTCCTTTATTTTAAAATAATTACATTTTTATCTGCATTATTTTATTTTTCTTTCGACTTTCTTCTGCCATAAATCCCATGATGTGCGATTCGATTGATTCATCAATTGTGGAAGTAAGCAGTTTTGAATTTTGCTGAGCAACAGCCTGTACAAAATCTCTTGCCAATAACCAGTCGCCTCCTCCATGTCCACTATTCTTATAACCTTCTACATCTTCCGCTTTGGGAACCAGTTTTGTTTCTTTGCCTGTTCTAAAATCTGTAATTACCAAATCTGTCATATCGCCAACCATATCTCCCATCGCACCCATAATTCGTGTGCGCCTGCCTGCATAAGAAGTAAATGCTTCCATAGAAAAATTAGCGGTTACATTATCTGCAAAGCGGATGTTGGTGATGTAATGATCCGGCTGATCATTATCCATTCGATACACACATCGGCCATAATTAGTTGTTTTCAAACGATCCATTATTACTTCACCATGTTTGGATTTATCTTCGGGAAGATCTAACACGGAGATCCGTTCCCGCTTATCATAATATGCCCGGATAGCTGAATACGGACATTCCCTTTCTATCTTACAACCGTCCGTACAGCGATTAGTACTGCCTGCAGGTGCATTTTCTTTTTTAAACCATTTTAAATCTCCCATTGCAACAATTTCCTTACTTGGTTTATTAAGCACCCATTTAATAATATCAAGATCATGACAGGATTTTGCAAGAATGATTGGGGTAGTTTCTTTTGAATTGTGCCAGTTTCCACGAACATATGAATGCGCCATGTGAGTATGTTCAATCGGTTCAAGGTGTTGAACACTTATCACTTCGCCAACTGCGCCTTTTGCAATTAGCTCTTTCATTTTTACAAAATAGGGAGCATATCTTAGCACATGACAAACTGCAACAATTCGCCCCGTTTTTTTAGATAACTCCAGTATCTCCCGGCATTCTTTTTCTGAGGGCGATATGGGTTTTTCCAAAAGAATATCGTACCCCATTTGCAACGCTTTCATACAAGGAGCATAATGCAACCTATCAGGAGTTGAAATGATAATTGCATCTGCAAATTTTGGTTTTTGAAAAACATGCTCCCAGGTAACAAAACGATTTTCATCCGGTATTGTATGTGTCTTCGCATATTTATCATTTCTAAATTTAATAGGTTCTGCTACACCTACAATTTTTAATTCCTTCGGAAATTCTGCTGCAAAATTGCCATAAACAGTACCCCGATTACCTGCACCCAGCGTTATAGCAGTTACAGGCTTGCCTATTGGTTTGTGCAGTGGATTAGGAGGAATAGAATATTCATAAGAATTATCCGATAATCTTGCTAGAACTTGAGTGGATATTAGTGTACCGCCAATACTTATTCCAATAGACTTTAAAAGTTTTCTTCTGTTCATAAAAAAAGTATTAAATAATTTTTTTATTTTGATATTTGGGAGAAATATTTTCTGTGGATCTGTTTTGATTTTTCCACA
>MWWF01000243.1_pt1 | contig 11028 bp, 13 predicted proteins | sample 1047351 | NCBI WGS metagenome assembly MWWF01 (sample SAMN06349970, study PRJNA376086) | soil metagenome | isolation source: MGM-3 sample Antarctic (ecotone) soil | place: Antarctica
GACCGCCGAATAAACCAAATGATGATTTGAAAAAAGATTGATGATCGTCATTTAATATTTTAGAAATTAGAATAGAGATTTAGAATTTCTGAATTTTTGTTGCTGTTTTTAGTTTCAAAGAGATGATTAAAAATCAAATCATAAGAGTTGCATTTTGATTTTTTGAAATTCTCCTCAATCTTTTCTCAATCCTTTGTAAATTCTGATGGCGCTCATTAAAACAATTACAAAGCAAATCAATCCAACCAAACCCCAGACAAAACTTAGAGATTGTTTTACTGTTGCCAGCATTACAATGGCAACCAAAAATATTGTTGCCACTTCGTTCCAGATACGAAGTTTTTGAGAAGAATATTTGAACACACGATTCATCTGCTGTTTATAAATAAAGTGAAGTGAAAAGTGGTAAACATATAAAAGAAGAACGAAACAAAGTTTGATAAGGAGCCATGTTGCATCGCCGCTAAGCAACAAATTTCCATAAGCCCCATCTAACGTTACCCAGGGACCAAGAATTAAAGTAAGAATTGCAGAAGGCCAGGTAATACCAAACCAAAGACGTTTGATCATCAAGGAAAATTGTTTTTGTAAAATGCTTTTTTCGGGTTCATTTTTTTCAGCCGCTTCTGTATTGTAAATAAATAGCCGGACAATATAAAACATACCCGCAAACCAGGTAACGATGAAGATGATGTGAAGGGCTTTTATATAATTGTAGATCATTGTATAATCATTTCCTGATTACCATTTGCATATTCCTTTATCCATTTTGCCAATGCACTTATCCAAAGTGGGTACACATTCAGGCAAGGAATCAATTCAAAACTTTCACCGCCTGCATGCGTAAAAATTTCTTTCCCTTCTTCCCCCATCTCTTCCAACGTTTCCAAACAATCACTTACAAATGCAGGACAAACAACAAGCAATTTTTTTATTCCTTCTTTTGGCAATTCATCCAAACGTATTGCTGTATAAGGTTGCAACCAGGGATCTCTTCCTAATCTTGACTGGAAAGAAAAACCTCTTTTTTCTTTTGGAATTCTTAATTTATCTGCAACAAGGTTTGTAGTAGTCCAACACTGATGACGGTAGCAATAGGCATGTGCCGGTGATGGCACTTCGCAACAATTATCAACTTTTAAACAATGCTGCTTTGTTGGATCGCATTTTAAAATATGCCTTTCCGGTATGCCGTGATAAGAAAATAAAATCTGGTCGTATCCATTATCCAAATACGGACGGATACTTTCAACTAATGCGTTAATATAATCTTCATCATTAAAAAATGGTTTTATAAAACTGAGCTTGAATTTATATGTCCCTTTTTTATATTGCTCTTTTGCAAATTCAACAGCGGTTTCATAACTGCTCATAGCATAATGCGGATACATGGGCACAGCAATCACTTCTTCCAGGTCAGGATTTTTTTCAATCAATTCATCGTAAGCATTTTTTGGAGAAGGCTTGCCATATCGCATCGCAATTACAACAGGTTCCTTTATTTCTTTCTTTAACGCATCCCTTTGCTGTTTGGAAATAATAATTAATGGAGAACCTTTTTCTGTCCAGATAGACTTGTACGCTTCAGCAGATTTTGGGGCACGAAAAGGAACAATAATTCCTTTTACCAATAAAGCCCGGAGCAGCCAGGGCTTATCAATTACTCTTTCGTCCATTAAAAATTCATCGAGATAATGCTTTACATCTTTTACATCAGTGGAATCGGGAGAACCGAGATTCATTAATACAATTGCTCTCTTCATAATTATAGTTGCAAAAATAGTTACAACCGGTTCAACATTTTGTTCAACCGGTACAGCTTATTTGAAAGACTGATGAAAATCAGACCTTCAAATGACAGATGAATGACAGAGATTTTAGGATGGAGGCGTTAGCAAAATTACTTTTGCGCCGTGATCGTTTACTAAAGGAAATGGAAACCCAATATTTCAAAAACATATCGAACTTTTTTGTTGCAGGAATCAATTATAAAAAATCCGATGCTTCTGTAAGAGGGCAATTTGCAATAAGCAATGAGCAGTATGCAAATATTTTACAAGCAGCTTCTTTACAAGGATTAAACGAAATTTTCATTCTCTCAACCTGCAACCGCACCGAAATTTATGGCTTCGCAGATTGCAGTCATCAATTGGTTGATTTGCTTTGTTCCCAAACAATTGGCGATATAGAAACTTTCGAAAAATCGGCTTACATAAAAAATGGTGATGAAGCGATTGCCCATGTTTTTAATGTTGGTGCAGGATTGGATTCTCAAATTTTAGGCGATTACGAAATTGTTGGCCAGCTAAAAACAGCAGTTAAGTTCTCAAAAGAAAAAGGTTTTATAGGAGCTTTTACAGAAAGATTTATCAATTCCGTTTTGCAATCTTCAAAATCAATTAAGAACAATACAGCATTAAGCGGCGGAACAGTTTCTGTTTCTTTCGCTGCTGTTCAATACATCAGGAACATTGTAGTTGATGCTTCTTCAAAAAATATTTTGTTGTTGGGCATTGGAAAAATTGGTCGCAACACCTGCAAAAACCTTGTTGATTATTTAAATACCGATAAGATTACACTGATAAACCGGTCTCCGGAAAAAGCAGAAGAACTTGCCAATGAATTAGGTTTAAGATCTGCTTCAATTGAAAACTTTAGCGAAGAAATTAAAAAAGCAGACATCATTCTAGTAGCCACCAATTCTGCAAAGCCTACAATTTTAAAACAGCATTTAAAAGATGCCGGCGAAAAATTGATCATTGATCTTTCCATTCCGTACAATGTTGAAGAAGCTGCACAAAGCTTGCCCAATATACATTTGGTGAATGTGGATGAACTTTCAAAATTAAAAGACGAGACCTTAAAAATGCGTTTGGCCGAAGTGCCAAAAGCAAAAGCCATCATTGCAGCATTAAGGGAGGAGTTTGAAGAATGGTGCCAAATGCGGCAGCATGTTCCCCTGCTGAAGAATTTAAAATTAAAATTGAAAGAGCTTTACACACATCCTCAATGCCTGCATACCACAACTGTTTGCCCTAAAAGCTTAGATGTACAAATACAAAGAGTATTGAACGAAACTGCAGGAAAGATCAAGCTTCAAAACCAAGGCGGCTGTCAGTACATTACAGCACTGAATGAATTTATAAGCGCTAAAAATTAATGCAAAAGTCTTTACGCATTGGAACCAGAGACAGCCTGCTGGCTGTGTGGCAGGCAACATTAGTTCAAAATCTTTTGAAAAAATCCGGCTTTGCATCTGAACTTGTTTTTATAAAAAGCGAAGGTGATATTGATACCATAACTCCTTTGTATGAATTAGGTGTGCAGGGAATTTTTACAAAAACATTGGACACTGCATTGTTGAACAACAGGATTGATATTGCAGTGCATTCAATGAAAGATGTACCTACAAAGTTGGCAGAAGGAATTAAACAAGCTGCAGTTTTGAAGAGAGGATCGCATAAAGATATTTTTGTACCGAAAAGCGAGGATCGTGAATGGATCTCTTCCCCCACGGGGAGAAGCCGGATGGGGGGCTGTTATCGCAACAAGTTCTATCCGCCGCATTGCACAATGGCTGCATCGCTATCCAAACGATAAAATTGAAAACCTTCGTGGTAATGTGAACACACGTTTACGCAAGTTGAAAGAAAGCAATTGGCATGGTGCCATCTTCGCCGCGGCTGGATTAGAAAGAATTGGTTTACGTCCAGAAAATTCAATTGATCTGGATTGGATGTTGCCTGCACCTGCACAAGGCGCAATTATGATTGCATGCAGGGAAGATGATAATTTTGCATTTCAATCTTGTCAATCATTCAATGATCAAGAAACAGCATTGTGTACAAAAATTGAAAAAGATTTTTTGCGGATGTTGATGGGCGGATGTTCAACACCAATCAGCGCATTAGCGCAAATGAAAGATGCAAAAATTTTCTTTAAAGGAAATATTTGCAGTGTTGATGGAAAGCAAAGCATAAATGTTGAAAAAGAGATTGCGGTTGGTGAAAGTGAATCATTAGGAATTATAGCTGCACAGGAATTGCTTCAAAATAAAGAGGCGCAAAAAATTATGACTGACATACGGAATGCAAAAAACTAACAAACATATTTTAAGCACAAGGCCTCTTGCAAAAACAATTATTGCAGAAGCAGCGATGCATGATATTATTATTGAGGAACTTTCTTTTATTGAAACAAGAGCAATTCTGAATGCAGAATTATCTGAAAAAATAAAAGAGCTTTCAACTCAGAAACTTATTGTTGTATTTACCAGCATGAATGCTGTGGAAGCTGTTGCAGCAGAAATAAATAGCGAAGTTGACTGGTGTGTTTACAGCATGGGAAATACCACAAAAAAACTGGTTGAAGAAAAATTAAAGCCCAGGAAAATTATTGCAGCAGCAGAAAATGCAGAAGAACTTGCCCGGCATATTATAGATGACGATATAAAAGAAGTGATTTTCTTTTGCGGCAATATCAGGAGAGATGAATTGCCGAACAAATTGAAATCGCAAAAAGTAAAAGTGGAAGAAGTTGTTGTTTATGAAACCATTGAAATTGAAAATGTTGTCTCAAAAGCTTATGATGGAATTTTATTTTTTAGTCCGAGTGCGGTGAAGAGTTTTTTTAAAAATAATAAAGTGGCGCAGCAAACCCAATTATTTGCTATTGGAAAAACAACTGCAGAAACACTGCGGCAATTTGCTAACAAAAAAATTATTGTTGCCAATACCACCGACAAAATAGAATTGGCAAGGCAGGCTATTGCGTATTTCAGCAAGTAAAATTTTAAGATGACAGATTTAAAGAATGATTTATTATTAAGAGCATTACGTAAAGAAAAAGTGGAACGTCCGCCGGTGTGGATGATGCGGCAGGCTGGAAGATATTTGCCCGACTATATTAAGTTGCGAAATAAATATGACTTCTTTACCCGTGTGCAAACACCGGAACTGGCAACTCAAATAACACTGCAGCCAGTTGACCAAATTGGGGTTGATGCAGCAATAATATTTTCCGACATTTTGGTAATACCACAGGCAATGGGCCTGGAAGTGTTGATGGAAGAAGGTAAAGGTCCTTCGCTGCCAAAAACAATTATTTCGCAAAAAAATATTGATGCATTAAATACAGCAAATGCAGCAACACATTTGAAATATGTGTTGGATGCATTGACGCTTACCAAAAAAGAATTGAATGGCCGTGTACCGCTTATTGGTTTTGCAGGCGCACCATGGACAATTCTTTGTTACATGGTGGAAGGAAAAGGAAGTAAGACCTGGGATAAAGCAAAACAATTTGCTTACACACAACCAGAATTAGCACATCAATTATTACAAAAAATAACGAACATCACCATTGATTATTTAAAGGCACAGGTAAAAGCCGGTGCAGATACCGTGCAGGTGTTTGATAGTTGGGCAGGTGCATTGTCGCCGGAAGATTTTAAGATTTTTGCGCAACCATATTTGCTTCAAATTTCTGATGCATTAAAAGACGATGCACCAGTTATTTTATTTCCAAAAGGAAGTTGGTATGCATTGAAAGAATTATCTCAAAGCAGTGCAAGCGGTATTGGAATTGATTGGTCGTTATCGCCACAAGTTGCAAGAGAATTAACGAATAACAATATTACACTGCAAGGAAATTTTGATCCAGCCCGTTTGTTAGCACCTATTCCAAAAATAAAGGGCTGGGTAAAAGAAATGATTGATGGATTTGGAGTGCAGAATTATATTGCAAATCTTGGTCACGGTATTACACCAAATGTTCCTGTTGATCATGCTAAAGCATTTGTTGATGCGGTAAAAGAATATCAATTCGATGAGCATTAAAGAAAACTGGATAGAATACATTCATGATCTTCAAAAGAAGATTTGTATTGCTTTGGAAGAAATTGATGGCAATGCAAAGTTTATTGAAGATGCATGGGAAAGACCTGAAGGTGGCGGCGGCAAAACAAGAGTGATTGCTAATGGAAATGTTTTTGAAAAAGGTGGCGTGAACACATCTGTGGTATTTGGTGATGTAACAGATGCTATGAGAACTCAGTTAAACATTCCTGCCCGCCCTGCAAGAGGGGATGGTGCTAAGTGGTTTGCTGCTGGTTTAAGTTTAGTGCTTCATCCAATCAATCCTTTTGTGCCAACAGTGCATTGTAATTACCGGATGTTTGAATTGTACAATGAAAATGATGAAGTGATTGACAGATGGTTTGGCGGAGGCACTGACCTAACTCCATATTATTTATTTGAAGAAGATTCTAAACACTTCCATCAGACTTATAAAAATATTTGCGATGATTTTGATCCGTCGTTTTATCCAGATATGAAAATAATCTGTGACAACTATTTTGTTAATACGCATCGCAACAATGAACGAAGAGGGATTGGTGGAATATTTTATGATTATAAACGTCGGGACGAAAATAAGGATACAGCTTTTTGGATGAATTTTGGAAAAGCTTGTGGTGATAAATTTGTTGAAGCGTATATTCCGATAGTTGAAAAAAGAAAAGCAATACCCTATTCAGAGAAAAACAAACACTGGCAGGAAATAAGAAGAGGAAGATATGTGGAGTTTAATTTAGTCCACGACAGGGGAACTTTATTTGGATTAAAAACGGGGGGAAGAATTGAAAGTATTTTAATGAGCCTTCCTCCAACTGTACGATTTGAATATAATTATCAACCAGAATCCGGCAGTGAAGAAGATAAATTATTACAGGTTTGTTTGCATCCACAAAATTGGGTGTGATTTTTTTGAACCACTAAGACACAAAGACACTAAGGAACACGAAGTTTTTGTGCAGCTTCGGGCCTTCGTGTCTTTGCTGTTTAAATTTTAAAAAATGTATTTGCAAAGAAGAAACAGAATACTCAGGCAAACATCTTCAATAAGAAGTATGGTAGCCGAAACAATTCTTACTCCCAACGATTTCATCGCTCCCCTTTTTATTGACGAAGGAAAAAATGGACAAACAGAAATTGCATCAATGCCCAATTATTACAGGAGAAGCATTGACCTCACTGTAAAAGAAGTGAAAGAATTATGGAGCATGGGCATTAAATCTGTTTTGCTTTTTATAAAATGTAAGGACGAATTAAAAGACAACACCGGCAAAGAAGCATGGAATAAAAATGGATTAATGCAACGGAGCATTAAAGCCATTAAAGATGCTGTGCCCGAAATGTACATAATGACCGATGTTGCGCTTGATCCCTATTCATCCTATGGCCATGACGGCATTGTAAAAAATGGTGAAATTTTAAATGACCCAACAGTAGAAGCGTTGGTGAAAATGAGTATTTCTCATGCAGAAGCAGGAGCGGATATGGTTGCACCCAGTGATATGATGGACGGCCGCATCGGAGCTATACGTGAAGGATTAGAGCAAAACAATTTTACTAAAACAGGCATCATGGCTTACAGTGCAAAATATGCTTCCTGTTTTTATGGACCGTTTAGAGATGCCCTTGATTCCGCTCCTGGCTTCGGCGATAAAAAAACCTATCAAATGGATTTTTCCAATCGCATTGAAGCAGTGAAAGAAGCATTGATGGATGTGGAAGAAGGTGCTGACATCGTAATGGTAAAACCAGGACTTCCTTATTTGGATATTGTTCGTGAAGTGAAAAATGCAGTTGACGTTCCTGTAAGTGTTTACAACATAAGCGGGGAATATGCCATGATAAAAGCAGCTGCAAAAATGGGTTGGATTGATGAAGACAAAGCAATTTTAGAAACACTTACTTGTATTAAAAGAGCAGGTGCAGATTTGATTGCTACTTATTTTGCAAAGGATGCCGTGAAACTAATCAGCTAATGTGATGATGTGCTAATTTGCTAATGCTTTAATTCGGTTTGTCTTTTATTGGTGCAAACAGTTTCAGAAAAAGAATTAAATGATTACGTACCAAACAACATTACTACTATGTTACTTCTGTTGCGTCCGAAGCTTCGGACGCACTCTTGTACTGCAACAAATTTATTGAGCATATCCCAAAACTCTTTTCATTACCAACCATTATTATTAAACCAAATGCTCATCAAGTCCCTCTACTTTGGAGAGGGATTTAGGGTGAGGTCTAAATAAGTATTATGAACATTTCAAAAAGCATAGAATTATTTCAAAGGGCACAACAATCAATTCCAGGTGGTGTTAATTCTCCTGTAAGAGCATTTAAAAGCGTTGGTGGCACTCCCATATTTTTAAAAAATGCAAAAGGCGCTTATCTCTACGATGTTGATGACAACGTGTACATAGATTATATTAACTCATGGGGACCAATGATTCTTGGTCATGCTTACCAACCTGTTGTTGAAGCCATTCAAAAAAAAGCATTGTACTCCACTTCATTTGGTGCGCCAACAGAATTAGAAATTCAAATGGCGGAACTGATCAAAAGCATGGTTCCTAATGTTGATTTAATAAGAATGGTGAGCAGCGGAACAGAAGCCTGCATGAGTGCAGTTCGTTTGGCAAGAGGTTATACGGGAAGAAATAAAATAATAAAATTTGAAGGTTGTTATCATGGACATGCAGATTCTTTTTTAGTAAAAGCCGGAAGTGGTGTTGCAACCTTAAATATTCAAACTATGCCGGGAGTAACAGCCGGTGTTGCCAATGATACCTTGACTGCTGCATACAATGATTTGAATGCGATAAAACAATTAGTTGCTGAGAACAAAAATGAAATTGGAGCCATCATCATTGAACCGGTTGCAGGTAACATGGGTTGCATTTTACCACAACAAGGTTTCTTAGAAGGTCTTAGAAAAATTTGTAACGAAGAAGGAATCGTTTTCATTTTTGATGAAGTGATGACAGGCTTTCGTTTGGCGCAAGGCGGCGCACAGGAACGATTAAAAATAGATGCTGATTTAATTACTTACGGAAAAGTAATTGGCGCCGGAATGCCTGTTGGCGCCTTCGGCGGCAAGTTGGAAATTATGAAACACATTGCTCCACTTGGAAATGTTTACCAGGCAGGAACATTAAGTGGAAATCCCTTGGCAATGATTGCCGGATACACTTTGCTAAAGGAACTGAAAGAAAATAATTCTATCTACCAACAGTTAGAAGAAAAAGGAAACTATTTAAAACAAGGTTTGCAAAAAGTTTTAGAAGAATCGAATACTCCTTTTGTTATCAATCATCTTGGTTCCATGCTCTCTGTTCATTTTAGCGAAAAGCCGGTAGTTGATTTTGCTTCTGCTTGTTCTGCTAATAATTCTTTGTTCAATAAATTTTTTCATGCTATGCTGAATAGGGGAATTTACTTGCCACCATCTGCTTATGAAAGTTGGTTTTTGAGCAATGCTCTAAGTAAAGAAGATTTGGACAGAACAATTGAAGCGGCGAGAGAAAGCCTCACTGAAATCTTATAATTTTTTAAAGATTTTTTTGTCTGCATAAAAAGTTCCGAAAGGAATAACAGAAGCTAATAATGAAATGCCTGTTTGTTTAAGTGTGAACCTGTATTCATCTCTTGCAAAAAACACACTGCCTACATACCAAATAAAAAGGACTCCATGTGCTAAGCCAATGTAACGGACAAATTCAGGAATGCCGGCCAAATATTTCAAAGGCATGGCAATTCCTAAAAGAAGTAAAAAAGAAATTCCTTCGAGCAAGGCCGAGAGTCGTAAATGATTTTTAATTGAACGCATAAAATAAAAAGAACAAAGTAAGTAAAAACTCTTCCTGTATGTTCAATAGAATTGTTGAAGTACAGGAGTGCGACGCAAGAGAGGCTCAATAGATAGATGAACCTTTGGCTGATGAAAGAGATTATTTCACGCAGAGACGCAGTGAAAGAAGAGGAGATTATTAATGCAAAAAGAAACTCACTATCCCCACAACAATCAGCACCGTTCCACTGATTCTTTTCTCATTATGCTCAATAAAATGAGCACTCAATAAGTTGACGCCTTTGTAACCAAGATTCACCAGAAGCATAATGCCCGTTATGCTGACGATGGCATAAATAACAGAAAGCAAAATCACCAATCCCATTCCATAAGCGCCGGCTGAAAGAAAAAGACTTTCCACTTCGAGGCAAGGCGAAAGAAACATCATTACAATAAAGATCAGGATCCATTTTCGTTTGCTTCGTTTGTAGGTTGCTACATCTTTTTGTTCGCTGTGATGATGATGCGGAAGATTGACTGTGTAATAGATCAAACCAAAAACAATTAATAAAACCGAAGAAGCGATATTAATAGCATCTCCATATTTTTCCTGTAATTCTTTTCCAATAAATCCCAATACCAAACCCAAAGCAACTGTTCCCAACACATGCGCAGCAGCAGAAATAAACGTAATGGTTGTTACTTCTTTCATCTTCCATTGCTCAGCTCTTGCCACTGCCACCAATGGCAACCAATGGTTTGGTATCAGAGCATGAACAAAAGCTAATAAAACAGTACCGGCAATGACAGTGAACATGAAAAAAGGTTGAGGGTTAAAGGTAGAAGGTGAAAGGAATACAGCAAAAGATAAAGATTCATGCTACAAGATTGATGCTTGTTTGCCTTCAACCTTTTACCTTAAGCCTTATACCTCAATAACAATTCACAAGGCTTCAACCCTGTATGTTTTTTAAAAGCAGTGGAGAAATGCGAGATGGATGAATAGCCAAGTAGAATAGAAACTTCAGTTACGGTTAATCCTTTTTCGTACAGCAGATATTTTGCATGCTCCATTCGCTGGCTTTGGTAAAAATCGAAAATGGTGGTGCCGAACATTTCTTTAAAACCCTTTTTCAGGTAACATTCATTGATGGCAACTTTCCTGCTTAATTCTTTAATGGTAATTGGCTCGCCAATATGTCGCAACAAAACTTCTCTTGCCTTGCTGATCTTTTCCCGGTCGGCTTCGTTGGCTAAAAATTTATGTGTTACCGTATCAAGTTCTTTTTCTTCCATGCAATCAAAACTGTACAGGAGCAACATCTGTGTTTGTGCATTCACAAAAATATTTTCAAGATTGGTGATTTTGCTTTCTGTTATTTATGCCATCGT
>MWWF01000244.1_pt1 | contig 11018 bp, 10 predicted proteins | sample 1047351 | NCBI WGS metagenome assembly MWWF01 (sample SAMN06349970, study PRJNA376086) | soil metagenome | isolation source: MGM-3 sample Antarctic (ecotone) soil | place: Antarctica
CCTTTAAGGAAGACATCCGCATAAGCGCTTACCTGCGTACGCTCAATAAAGACACCATCAATCAAATTCAAACCTTCATTAGCAATAAACCTTACGCCAAAAATGTGACCTATGTAAACAAGGATACAGCCAAACTTATTTGGGGCAAGGAAGGGAACAATGAAGATTGGGCAAAGATTCTTGATTACAATCCGTTGCCGGAAAGCATCGATTTTTATGCTAAATCAGACTACGTAAACCAGGACAGTCTTGGCAAAATTTCAGCCGACATTATGGGCACGTGGGGCAATCATGTTGATGAATTGCAGTACCCTAAAATGCTCGTGAACAACCTAAACGAAAGGGCATCGAAACTTGGATTGATCTTTATAGTAGTGGCTATTCTTTTGTGCGCTATTGTAATTGTAAGCATCGATAATACCATCAGGCTGGCCATGTTTAGCAACCGCTTTCTAATAAAAACCATGCAAATGGTGGGCGCTACCCGCAGCTTTATAGCACGCCCTATGAACATAAGGGCTGTGCTTAATGGCCTTATCAGTGCTACCATTTCTATTTTGCTTTTGTTTATTCTTATACAGTGGGCAGAGCGCCAGTTTCCACAATTGGCTGCTATACGCGACACCAGGCTTACCCTCATTTTATTTGGAGGAATGATACTGATAGGTGTGGGCATTTCGCTATTTAGTACACACCGCAGCGTTATCAAATACCTGAAGATGAGCCTGGATGACCTGTATTAAGAGCGTTTCAAAATAAATTGTATTTACTTTGTACCCGTAAAACATTATAAATGGCCGAAAGAAAAGTGGTTGTTACCAACCCCAGCATACAAAAAGAAACTACTGTAAAAAGAACAGCCAGTACCCTGCCTCTTTTTGAAAAAGAGAACTTCATGTGGATGATTATAGGTGCGGTAATAATTGGCCTGGGTATGTTGCTTATGGCAGGTGGCAAGAATGATAATCCAAACGAATTTGACTATAACGTGGTGTATAGCAAAACAAGAATTACCATTGCTCCAATCCTCATTATAGCCGGTTTGCTGGTTGAGATTTATGCGATCTTCAAACGTCCAAAAGCAATTCAACAATAATACTTTGTATTTACTGTTAAAAAGGCGGTGATTATTCACCGCCTTTTATTTTATTAACTGTTCACCATACTACTTCTATTGCATGACACTTTTTGAAAGCATTATTATTGCCATTGTAGAAGGCCTTACTGAATTTCTGCCCATCTCCTCCACCGGGCACATGATTATAGCCGAGCGTTTTTTACAGTTGCCCAAAGAAGATGTATTTACCAAGTTATTTACCGTGGCCATACAATTGGGCGCCATTCTTAGCGTAGTGGTATTGTACTGGCGTAAGTTTTTCGATTTTAGCCGCTGGCAGTTTTACCTAAAACTGCTAGTGGCTGTAATACCTGCTTTGTTTTTTGGTTTCCTGTTTTCCGATAAAATTGATGACCTGCTTGAAAGCCCGCTTACTGTAGCAATAACCTTGTTGTTGGGCGGTATTGTACTGTTGTTTGTTGACAAAATGTTTAACAGTCCAATTGTACGTGAAGAAGAACGCATCAGCTATACTAAAGCTTTTATAATAGGCTTATGGCAATGCGTAGCTATGATACCGGGGGTTAGTCGTAGTGCTGCGAGCATTATTGGCGGTATGCAACAACGCCTAACCCGCAGCCTTGCCGCGGAGTTTTCATTCTTTCTTGCGGTGCCTACAATGGCGGCGGCTACAGGCTATAAATTACTGAAGACGTACAAAGAAAATCCTGAAGTATTAATGAACAAGCATAACCTTATGCTTTTGGGTGTTGGCAATGTTGTGGCCTTTATTGTAGCCTTACTCGCCATCAAATTCTTTATTGGTTTTTTACAGCGCTACGGCTTCCGGTTGTTTGGATGGTACCGCATAATTGCTGGTATTGTTTTGCTTGTCCTCATTTTTTCCGGGTACCTGCAATAATTCTGCAGTAACCACCTTACCACCTCTTTATTCATTTTCCAATCGCATATGTAGCGTGTGGGCTATTACGCCAGTAATATCAAAGTGCTGTTGCCTTAGTATTGGTGTAAAGATCCCGCCGCGTTATTTTCTTGTCTTTTTGCAGGCGTTTCTCATCATTCGTGTGGACTGTTTTCCTTTATCTTTAAAACACCAAAACACTAATAATGCAAACTGCAAACAAACGCGTAATTACCGGCTGGGCAATGTACGATTGGGCGAATAGTGTGTATAATCTTGTAATAACAACTACTTTCTTCCCCATCTATTTTCTTGGTGTAACAAAAGCTGCTTACGGCGAGAACTCCGTGCCGCTGTTTGGAAGATTGTTCAAAAATTCAGCGTTATACGATTATACCCTTGCAATTGCCTACCTGGCGATAGCCTGCCTGCTGCCCATATTATCGGCTGTTGCAGACAGCAGGGGCAATAAGAAAGGTTTCATGCAGTTTTTTTGCTACCTGGGTGGCAGCGCTTGTATAGGGTTATACTTTTTTGGAGGAGAGCAGCCAATAGTAGGGCTTGGCGTAGGGCTGTTTGCACTTGCCGCCATTGGCTATGTGGGCAGCCTGGTTTTTTATAACTCTTACCTGCCGGAGATAGCGGCCCCCGAAGACCGCGACCGAATTTCTGCCAGGGGGTTTGCCATGGGCTATATCGGGAGCGTAATTCTGCAGTTGCTGGGCTTTGGCCTTGTGCTTTATTTTGCTTCTAAGGGAGATGATACGAGTGGGCCACGCTTTACCTTTTTAATGGTAGGCCTGTGGTGGATGGGGTTTGCACAAATCACTTTTGCCCGCTTACCGGCATCGGTGCCGGCGGCAAAAAAACAAAGCGCAGGCTTTGTAACAGATGGTTTCCTGGAACTTAAGAAAGTATGGCTGCAGGTTAAAAGCATGCCGGTATTAAAACGCTACCTCTTCTCTTTTTTCTTTTATAGCATGGGAGTGCAAACCGTTATGTTGGCAGCAAGCGTGTTTGGCAAACAGTTGCTTAATCTTGATGACACCAAGCTTATCTTAACCCTGGTCGTGGTGCAATTAGTGGCCGTTGCCGGTGCGTTTCTTATCGCAAAGTTGTCGGCCCTGTTTGGAAACCTAAGGGTACTTATTGCCGTGGTTATGCTTTGGATGGCCATTTGCCTGGGCGCTTACTTTATTGCAGATGCGGCCGAGAATGGGGTGAATGCTGAAGTGGGCTTTTACTTACTTGCGGCTGCAGTTGGCCTGGTAATGGGCGGAATACAATCGCTCAGCAGGTCTACTTACAGCAAATTAATGCCTTCTACTAAGGATACCGCCTCCTACTTTAGCTTTTATGATGTAACCGAAAAAGTAGCCATTGTAATTGGCTTATTTACTTTTGGCTATATAGACGAACTGATAGGAATGAAGTATAGTGTATTGGTGCTAATTGTATTTTTTGTCGTGGGCTTTTTTGGACTTATCGCCACGCTTTCAAAAGAGAAACCATTAATCCCTTCAATAGCATAAAATGAAATTGTATACAATAAATACAGGTTATTTTAAACTGGATGGTGGTGCCATGTTTGGGGTTGTTCCAAAAAGCATTTGGAATAAAATAAACCCGGCCGATGAAAAAAATATGTGTAGTTGGGCGCTTCGTTGTTTGTTGATAGCTGATGAAGGAAGATTGATATTGATTGACACGGGTATGGGTAATAAGCAGGACGCAAAATTCTTTGGTCACTACTACCTGCATGGTGATGATACATTGGACACATCGCTGGCCAAACATGGTTTTACCAGGGACGACATTACAGATGTTATATTAACCCACCTGCATTTTGACCATTGTGGCGGCGCTATAATAAAAGATGGAGACAAATTGGTGCCTGCCTTTAAAAATGCGGTGTACTGGAGCAATGCAGAACATTGGCAATGGGCCGTGAACCCTAATGAAAGAGAGAAAGCTTCTTTTCTGAAAGAGAATATTTTGCCGATAGAAGCCAGCGGCAAATTGAAGTTTATCGAGGTAGAAGCGCAGGCACGGTTTAGCGATAACATTAGCTTTCGGTTTGCCTATGGACATACCAATGCGATGATGCTGCCACAAATACAATACAAGGGTAAAACTATTGTGTACATGGCTGACTTGCTCCCTTCTGTAGGTCACATACCACTGCCTTATGTTATGGCTTACGATATGTTTCCGCTTGTAACACTTACAGAAAAGAAGGCGTTTTTGAATGAAGCTGCAGAGAAGGATTACGTGCTTTATTTTGAACATGATGTAGTAGTGGAATGCTGTACCGTGCACAAAACGGATAAGGGTATACGGGTGAAAGAGACGTTTGCGCTGGAGGCGCTGACTAACGACCAGTGAGCAACAAGAATGAACAATTAACAGTTAACAATAATCAATGAATAGTTAAGTATGAAAAACTAATGGTTTGCTTACTAAGTAAAGAGTTCAAAATAAGTTCCGCAGATAGGATTAAAAAACCTTATAGTAAAAAAAGGTGTAAAAAGTTGAATAGCGGTTTGCCGTACAAGTGAGTGACACAACGATGTTTAATACTTATTCTGCTGCCGGTTCCAAAAAGAGAGGAACAGCGGACAAAAAAAAGCGGAAGTTATTTTTGAGTGGTCACTAAGTTTCTTTTATGGGCCTGGCAGGTGAATAAATAAATAGCATTGTTGCGTTGCACTCTTGTACGTCCTGTTTCATCACGGAGCTTTTAACCCACTATAATGTTGCGTTACATGAGTTGGAGCTTAGGAATCCATTCGCATGTTTATAAAGATTGAAATCCTTTATTTCAAATCGGCCGATGCTACGCATTTTTTAAAACCTACTTCTTGCAACTGATTCAACGGATTAAAATCCGTTGCTACAATATCGATCGAGGCTACGCCTCTGCAATCAATCAGACCAATTGATAGGTGTGATTTTTCAAGGAAATAGTTGTAAACAGACTCATTCTTTTCAATAGATTGAAATCTGTAGCTACAATATTGATCGAGGCTACGCCTCTGCAATCAATGCGACCAATTGATAGGTGTGATTTTTCGAGGAGATAGGCGCACAGTTTAACTTCAAAAATCTTCACCTTTTTGTTACAATATCACCCTCATTATCATTTCGAGAAAGGGTATTGGAACCAGGTATAAAACGCTCTAATGAAAAGATGCAGTATAAGAGTGTGGCCCCAAAAAAATGACGGAGCAGGCTGCAACAATGCTGATAGAGGCAATCCAATTTGGTCCGGAAAAACCGGAAGAAAATTGGCCTAATATGTTGAGAAGCAATTTTTGATAAAAAGCCATAAACAAGGTGTAAAAAGCTCCCATAAAAAGATGCGGTACAAGAGTTCTACCCCGCAAAAATGACGGGGCAGGCAGCAACAATGCTTAATTCCTATTCATCTGTCCGGTCCAAAAAGAATTAAATTAATTGAAGACTGAGCAGTACATGCGAAGATGCATTTTTACTTTTTAATTTGTACTTTTTACTTTGCAACCTACCTAAAACTTATCAACGAAGTAAAAGGATAGCGAAGGTTACGATAGCCCATCATATCCACTTTTACTGAACCAACAATGATGTCACTCTCTATACGCACCGGCACTTTATTTTCATCATCGCTCACCCAAACGGTCATTTTCTCCCCTCCTTCAAACAAGGTTCCTTTTACCAGCAAAGGTTTAAACTTTATAGCCCTAAACTTACCATAACGCGTTTTAATTACTTCCTTGCCCAAGTAGCGCACATACATATGAAAAACCTCGTTATCCATGAAGAGATCAAAGGGTATTTTGGCTCCTACTTCATAAGCATTGAAATTAATATTACGGGCATAATATACCGCGCTAAGTACATCTTGTATGCAAGCGGGCACTTTGTAAACGCCTTCGGTAGTAATGGCTGAATTGGCTGCCTGGTTAAACGTTACATTCTCGTACTTTGTATACCCCCCTTCATCCACGTTGCGAATAAACTTATAAGGTTGTAAAGTAGCAGTGTCAAAGTACGTCTCGTACCGATCGCGCACTTTAAATATCCAATCGTATCTGCTGTTGGTAACCCCGGTGCCCACTACATGGTACACGGGTTTGTTGTTCATGCGCTCCAGCGTAGTATTGAATGTAGCATTACCTGCATTTACATACAAACCGGCCACAGAGTAAAATACGACCATCGAAAGATGTTCGCCTGCATTAAAAGCTTGATTTCGTAAACCACAAAAGATATTGCCAGCAGAAATACGAGTGATGGTAAAGGAGAAAAATATAATCAACAAAAGTTTCTTCACACTATTTACTTCTAAAGAATTTTACGCCTAAAATAAACAAACTCCCTGCCAAAGCAGGTAACACAAGATTGATGAGCCAAATACCTGAAGCCGTTAACACAATGCCCAATGTATTGGTGCTTAACAACCCAAACAACAGTAAACTCACCTGGCCGCGTAATCCTAACTCGGCAAGCGCAATGGTGGGAACTACAGCCATTATCAGAAACATAACAAAGGTTAACCAGCACGATTCCCACACACTAATATTGACCTCGAACACCTGCAACAACAATACATACTGCACTATGAATACACCATACCTGGCCAAGGACAACAGCAATATCTGCGACAACTCCCTCCATTCAAAATCTTCCAGCTTTTGTATAAAATAAACGAAGCGGACAACAAATGGGATTTTTTCGATAAGCCTAATGATAAAGCTTAGACGATAGTACACAAGTAATAGTGACAAGGCCACACCTGAAGCGCCATAGATAATGATGTTCAACCATAATGATGACAACCCAAAAGAACTATTTGTTGTACCGGTTAAATACTCCCGTAAAAACAACAAGCCAAAAACACCAAAAACTACGGTAATAATCAACTGGCTAATGCTGCCTACCACTGTGAGCGAAATTGCGCGGAGCCTGTTGCCTTCCCTTAGGTAAATGATCCTGCCGAAATATTCCCCTACCCGGTTGGGGGTGTTTATTGCTAATGATACCCCGGCCAATATTCCTTTAAATGCGGTTACAAAGGAGATGGTCTCAATATGTTTAACTAAAATTTTCCATTTTACTGCTTCAATACCCCAATTGAAAAACATGAGTACAATTACGGCTAACACCTTCCACGCCTGCGGACCATACAATGATCCTTTTATTTTTTGCCACGAGTTTTGCCAGTCTGGCTGATGAATGATATTGTTGTAAATGGAGAAGGATAGCCATATGAAAAGCACGGGTCCAAGAAAGTAGTTCAGGAATATTTTAAGTTTTCTACTCAGGGGGTAAAATTTCGCCAAACGTACTTAAAAATCATCCATCCTTTAATTGTATAGTTAGAAGCGGCAGCATTATATATTCTTATCCTATTTTCACGGTGTGGTAAAAAAGCCTTCAAAAATAATTTTAGGAATAGACCCCGGCACAATAGTAATGGGCTATGCCCTGATGGCGGTAGACGTAAACGAACCGCGCCTGATAATGATGGATGTGCTTAAACTTTCGGGCAAAAAGGATGCATACGATCGCTTGCAGACGATACACTCCACCGTATGTAATCTGATTAACACCTATCACCCTACCACGTTTGCTATTGAAGCACCCTTTTATGGTAAGAATGTGCAGAGTATGCTTAAGTTGGGCCGGGCACAAGGGGTGGCTATTGCAGCGGCTATGCACTCTGGTATACCGGTAACGGAGTATAGCCCAAAGAAGGTTAAGCAGTCCATTACAGGTAACGGCAACGCCGAAAAAGACCAGGTGTGGAAGATGCTACAACGCATATTAAACCTGGAAGAAAAACCGGCTTTCTTTGATGCTACGGATGCATTGGCCGTTGCGCTTTGTCACCACTACCAATCCACTTCGGTACTAGGCACATTACAAAAAGGGGTGAAAGGATGGGAAGAGTTTATCAGCAAAAATCCTGGGCGGGTAAAAGCGAAGTAGCAGCTAAAGTATATTGGTCAACTACTATATATTCCCTAACACTTCTTGCTTAAACCTATCACCCTACCACGTTTGCTATTGAAGCACCCTTTTATGGTAAGAATGTGCAGAGTATGCTTAAGTTGGGCCGGGCACAAGGGGTGGCTATTGCAGCGGCTATGCACTCTGGTATACCGGTAACGGAGTATAGCCCAAAGAAGGTTAAGCAGTCCATTACAGGTAACGGCAACGCCGAAAAAGACCAGGTGTGGAAGATGCTACAACGCATATTAAACCTGGAAGAAAAACCGGCTTTCTTTGATGCTACGGATGCATTGGCCGTTGCGCTTTGTCACCACTACCAATCCACTTCGGTACTAGGCACATTACAAAAAGGGGTGAAAGGATGGGAAGAGTTTATCAGCAAAAATCCTGGGCGGGTAAAAGCGAAGTAGCAGCTAAAGTATATTGGTCAACTACTATATATTCCCTAACACTTCTTGCTTAATGGCTTCAAATTGCTCCGGTGATAATTTTACTTTTTTGTTGGCCAGGTTCATGTCGGAAGTAGTGTTCATTGGAATAAGGTGTACATGAGCGTGTGGCACATCCAGCCCAACAGTTAATAAACTTACCCTGTTGCAGTGAAACGTTTTTTCGAGCGCCTTTGCCACAGGCTTAGCAAATACCAGCAGTTCCGCCAGGTATTCATCTGGTACATCAAACAACTTGTCTACTTCAATTTTGGGCACAACAAGGGTATGTCCTTTTGTAATTGGATTGATGTCTAAAAACGCAATAAACTTTTCATTTTGCGCAAGTACATAGGCGGGTATTTGCCCGGCGATAATTTTTGAAAAAATGGTCATGATGAAAGTTTGAAAGTGGATTTAAAATTAAATTATCTAAGCCGTAAAAAACATTGGAGCACCACAAACAAAAAAGCCAACCGGTATTTGGCTGGCTTAATATTGCTAACAAATAAAATTTAAATCGTTATGTCTTCAACCCTGAATTTAAGTAATCCCGTTGGTGCATGTACCTCTGCTACTTCGCCTATTACTTTTCCTATCAGCCCTTTACCAATTGGCGATGAGGCTGAGATTTTTCCTGCTTTCAGGTCAGCTTCTTTTTCGCCCACTAGCTTGTAGGTAACTGTTTTTTTGGTAGCCAGGTTGGTGATGGTTACTTTGGTAAGGATAGTTACTTTGCTGGTGTCAATTGTACTGGTGTCTACAATCTTTGAGTTCGCAATTATACTTTCCAGTTGTTTAATTTTAGCTTCCAGCATACCCTGTGCTTCTTTTGCTGCATCATACTCCGCATTCTCTTTTAAGTCGCCTTTTTCACGTGCCTCAGCAATAGCCTTTGACGCTTCAGGCCTTTCTACACTCTTTAACTGATGAAGCTCTTCCTTCATCGATTCAAAAGTTTCCTGCGTCACATAATTGGTGTCACTCATTGTGTTACTGTTTAGTAGAGATAAAAAAAATACAACGCCACAGCAATGCAGCGTTGTAAAAACACAAAAATAAGCAATCAGCTATAAAAACCTATATTTTTCACTTGCTTTCCTCCAGTTTGGTACGCCTGTTCCGGTTTGTTATTTAACACGATCTACTAGATAGTTGGCTTATATGTTGCCTCTTTTTTGTAAACGATTAAAACATGGAATGGAGCAACATTAAACCTGCCAATACCGATAACATTGTTAGTGTTGGCAATAACTCGATAGGTCCATATTACTGGGTAGGCCATTGTATGAATGGCATTGAATATTACGCGGGGCAAACATTTACCTGCACTACCAACGGCACATTGAAACGTATAAAACTTTATCCCTCGATTGTGTTTGGCGAAACAGATGCACGCTTAAGCTTGTATGCATTTGATGGTGGATCTCATGCATGGAAAGAAGTGAAGGCTGAAGTAAAACAACATGTAAACAAAAGCATGGAAGGGCACTGGATCAGTTTTGAATTACCTGCCGTACCCGTAGAAAAAGGCAGCAAACTGGGCTTCAAATTATCATGCAACAGCGGCGGTATGCTGGCCATTGCAGAGTGCCCATGGAGCACGTTCAACCCTTATCCTGACGGAGAAGAATGGATCGGATCTTCTGAAGCAATGGAAGGAAATTTTCATAAAGATTTTGACCTTGCCTTTGAAGCACAGATAGAAACACGGTAATTATATACCGAGTTTATCCAGCACTATTTTGGCCATTTTGTAAAATGCTTCATGGCTGTAGCCGGCAATATGCGGGGTTACAATTACATTGGGTTTTTGCAATAGCGCATCCAGTTGAATGCGTTCTTCTGTAGTATACGTGGTCAATTTTTCATTTTCCAATACATCAAGGCCAGCCGCTGTTACCTGTCCATTGTCCAGTGCCTGCAGCAGAGCAGCGGTGTCGGTCACTTTACCTCTGCATGTGTTTAAAAAATAGGGTTTACCTCTAAGTGTATCGAAGAACTGCCCATTGGCCATGTGCTTTGTTTTAGGGGTTAGTGGCACATGAAAACTTATCACATCAGCATATTTACATACCTGTTCAAGGTTTGCCTCCTTTACATACCCGCTGGCAAAACCGTATTTGTACTTGTCATAAGCCAATACCGTTACATCAAAGGGTTGCAATAGTTTAGCAAAGGTGCTGCCTGTGTTTCCGTATCCAATTATGCCCACGGTTTTCCCGGTCAGTTCCGTGCCGCGGTTCTCGTTGCGCAGGTACCGGCCTTCCTTTACTTCATTACTGCTTGATGCTATCTTATTCATCAGGTTTAGCAACAGGCCAAGGGTATGTTCTGCAACTGCTCCCCTGTTGCCTTCAGGACTGCTGACACAACGAATGCCTTTGTTTTCTGCATAAGCAACATCTACCTGTTCCATTCCGCTACCGAGGCGACCTATCCATTGCAGTTGTTTGGCTTTATCCAGCAGGGCTTTGTCTACCTGTAACCTTGTGGTGATCACTAATCCCTCAGCATCGTGTATAACAGCAGACAACTCATCGTAGCTAATTGTTGGCGCATACTGCACCTGGTAGGCTTTCTCAGCAAGCCGCTGTGGTAAATACGGATGCAC
>MWWF01000245.1_pt1 | contig 10978 bp, 14 predicted proteins | sample 1047351 | NCBI WGS metagenome assembly MWWF01 (sample SAMN06349970, study PRJNA376086) | soil metagenome | isolation source: MGM-3 sample Antarctic (ecotone) soil | place: Antarctica
CCATCATTATAGCACAGAAAAGCACTATAGGCCAATTACCTACACGAGTAAATGTATAATGGTCTGCGTTATTCGTCGTCACAAAAACTAGGCGGCGTATTCCACCATTGCGCGCTATCGTCTTGCGCTGGCTGGCGTTGGGCATCCACCAATATTCCGGCGCGTTGCTGGGCCAACTGATCCACGCGTCGGGCGTCTAGCAATGCCAGTTGTGCGTTGGCTTTTTGCCAGGCAGCGTCACCGCGTGCCATCTCCTTAAATCCCTGCATCCGATAGCGGTCTACCTGGGCATCGTTGGCGTTGAACTTGGCTAGATTCTCCATCGTGTGCCGCTGGGTCATATTCGTTAACAGTGCGCCACCCGCAAAGCACGCAACACCCAGCAGCGCACCAATCACCAAGATTACAGTCAGTGCATTGAACCGCGATTCCAGCCACCACACCGCCACGCCGATAAAGATAAGGACGGCAATCGTCACCAATGCGCGGCTGCCATCACTTCGCTTTTCGCTGTACATTGTCTTTCTCCTTCATAATCCCATCCACTTGCTGCCAGATTTTATTGCCGTCACTGCATGACTTTTCGATCCAAGGCTTAGGCATTTCGCCTTTGTGCTGATTGGCCCAACTGCGGTTCTTCCCATTGATGTTGCCCTTCACAACGCACATGCGCAACGTTCTCTCGAGAAGATATTCGGCCCATTCCGCTTGCGTCTCGCGCACAGTCACATCAACCGTCATCGCATAGGGTAGCCAGCCCGCTAACAGGACGGGGCCATACCTAATATTTTCCATGCGCTTTAGTTCGATGCGTGCCATCTGTGCAAAATCCTTAGTGCTGACATTGACTACTTGATCTGCGCTAAGATTTAAAATCTTGACGCCGTATGGATCAAGCGCTTCACGTACCAGCTTGCCCGCTGGGCAGCAAAACGGCTTCTGTATGGTAAAGATGTGCGTCTCCGTTGATTGAGGGCGCAAGGTGTCGCGAACATTTTGCTTGATGGCGTTGACTTCACTAGACAATTCTTTTATGCCTAGCATTTCTCGAATATCAAAGCACATAAATATCTCCTAATCCCCGGCTGCGGTGCGGCGTGGAAACTGAATAATTTTGCCGTCGTCTTTCCCCGCTAATGCTTCGCTGATCCACTCCATATAACGGGTTGACTTCGCAAGGTAGACGTGGACGCATAACGCATTCTTACTCATTTCGTTACTGAGTCGGCGCACCTCGGCGGCCTCTCCTTCGCTTAATGGACGCTTGGTTGTCAACGGGAATAACTGGTGCAAGGGTGGTGCAACTACTGGTGCAAGCGTGGTGTCTGCACTGGTGCGCACTGGTGCAAAGGGTGGTGCAGCGCTTGCGTACCCGAGTGATAACGGCTTCTCATTTTGCACTGGTGCAGCATCACGCCACCGGTATTGAATTTTGCGCGCCAGCATCAGCACGTCATTCGCCATTGGTACTTGAAAGCGGCGCACGTTGCCACCAATCACGCGGAGAAAGTCACCCTTGCCCGCTAACCGTTCGGCACCGGTGCCCGGGCCACCAGCTGCAAGGTTGGCATCACTCTTGCTGGACATTGCACCCACAAAACGAACGGCCAGGTTCGACTTTACCAAGGTGCCGGTCGTTTCGGCCAGGGGCTTCTGCGTACAGATCAGCAGATGACAGCCAAATTTTCTGCCCTCGGCGGCAATGATGGCTAAGTCCCGCTGGAAGTCCTCGGCGGTGCGCTTGTCCATCACGGCCATGAGGTTAGCTAATTCGTCCACGATCAACAAACAGCGACTAACGGGACGATCCAGACTCTTGGCCTTTCTCGCCAATACGGTGGCTTTGACTTGGCTTACCAGCGCAATTGCCTCATCAGCATCGGTTGCCAGCTGGCGTGTATGTGGCAATCGGCGGAGTTGTAGCAAAGTTGAGTTGCCGCCATCGATCACATAAAATGATAAACAATCCGGTGATGTGCCAAGCGCCAACGACAGACAGAGAGACAGCAATAAATTGCTTTTCCCGCTGCCGCTGCTGCCAGCCACCAGTGCGTGGGGTTGGGCTGGATCTGCCATGTTCCAAGTTAGCGGCTGGCCTTGCTTGGTTAGGTAGGACATACCAGCCAAGGCAACCATCGGTTCGGTTTGCCACTGCACCGCATCCAAATATAGCGTTTCTGTCTGTGGCCGGTTCACCTCTAATGCTAGGGGCTGGGCCTGCGTGCGACACACCACGCGCGCATCAGGATCATTTGCATCAATCAACTTATGCTTGGCGCGATAGGCGTAAAGTAGAGATTGCAGATCGTCCAACACCTCATCAAGTTTAGTCAAGCGCTGCATCGGATCCATCGCCAACCGGTAGACGTGAAAGCCAGGCGTCTTATAGCCGTCAGTCACGCGCACGCGCACGTCACGTTTGCGCAGCAGATCCAAGATAACCGTCGCCTCGGATTGCATGATATTCATGGCTGCACCCAAATTACCCGGAGTGCTTTCTCTAAATCTTTGATTGCCGCCCTAAGTTGAAAGATAGTTTCAGCGGTCGCCTTGCGCTTAAGGGTGCGCGTCATAGGCTGTTGGTCGGGGTCAGTCAGCAAACGCAAGAGGCGCAACGCTGCCAACAATTCGTCATGGCCTGTCTCAGCGTGTGCTTGGGCGCGGCGCAATTCGGATTGCCTAGCCATAATGCGCACCGCCTTTGCTGGTTGGGCCTGGTAGCGAGGTGTTGGGGGGTGGTGCCGGTGGTGTGCTGGTCGTGGGTGTGATCATGGAATAGCCCTTCCTTGGGTGATAGGATGGGCCAAACAATAGCCCATCACACGGATAAAGATTGTTCCGCTGATGGGCCGTCAAGCTATACTTGTGTACAGCTATAGACCCGCTGCCAACTCCAGCGGATTTATGGTTAGCAACCGGTTGGGGCCACTACTCCCTGACCGGTTGCGCGTCATACTGGTATTGTTACTTCTTCTTAACTCTGCCTGGCGTGCGCTTTCTTCCGCGCAATCGTTCGATCTCGTCTAAGGTAAATATCCATGTGCCGCCTATCTGCTGGGTAGGCTTGGCTATGCCAGTCCTTACCATGTTGCGCACATGACTATTGCTGACGCCAAGCGCCTGTGCCACCTCTGGCGTAGTATACAATTTCTTTTCCTCCATCGTCGCGCGTCCTCTGTGCTGTTATATAATCCTTAATGCTTATAGTATCACGTTATCAATCCTATCGTCAAGTACCAATTTGCGTAGAAGTTTATCCGGCTGTACCATGCATTTCACCCATTCAAATTGCAGTTCAATGCGTTCAACAGGCGGGGCTTATGGTTCAATATCATACGGGTGATGCAGCGCAGGCGTGCAAAGTGACACTCAATACGATCCGTAATTGGTGCAGGGATTACGCCGGATTCCTTTCGCCAGGTGCAGCTGTTACCAGTGGGTCACGCGTGTTTACTGGGCGTGATATGGAGGTGTTCAAGTACATTGCACTGTTGCGCGCAGAGGGAATGCAAAAGGGTGAAATCGCGCAACGTCTAGGTGAAACTAATTTCCCAGAGATTGACGATAGCATTGACGCCAGCACAGACGCCGTGTCCACTGCCATACAAACCGCACCAGACACGCCAGATTCAACGCCAGCAAGCATAGTGTTACTAGACGCCATAACAACCCTGCAACGCGATGTAGCGGCGCTTAAGGCTTCTTCACAAACACAAGCGCCAAAGCAGGGGGAATGGTTTAGCGGTTTCGGTTTCGGCTTCATCGCTGCGTTGCTGTTCGTGCTGCTGTTGTTGGCGCTGTTCTCACTGAGGAATTACTTATGAATTTCTATATTTTGTTTGTGGTTCTGGTCGTGGTTATCATTCTCTATTTCTGGATAAAGAGAAAATAGCGGAACATAGTAGCCAACCAGCGCCGATAAAACGCCGACAAAGCATTACACTTTGTTCTGTCTACAGCTTCACCCCTTCGTTGGCGATCTTGTTTTCATCTACGTACTTTTGTACGGTCTGCATGGAAGTCCAGCCGCCAGCCTGCAAAAGGGCAAATGGGTCTGTGCCCTTGCTTATGGCGCGTGTGGCCCAGTAGTGTCGGCAATCGTGCGGACCTAAGCCGTTCAACCCGATGCGCTCACCCAACGCACGCACCCGTACACCAAGCGATCGTTCGGTGATGCCAGCCTCACCCAGCACACCCGCCTTATTTGACTGACGCAACAGATACCCACTCGCTGGCACATCGCCCGAGGTGAACCATTGCCGCAATGCTTGGTATGTATCAGGTGTCATGGCGTGGCGCTGTGACTTCTGTACTTTGTCACGGTAAAAGACAATCTCTCCTTTGGCTAGATCAATATTCGTTACTTCCATCTTAGCCAGTTCACCCACGCGCAAGCCGTGATCGAGTAGCAAGCACATGATAATTGCATCGCGCCGTCCTTGTGGGGTGTTGGGTTGTTCCTTCAATGCCTTGGCCTGATCTGCGGTGATCGATACATTAGCAATCTTTTTACTACTCTGGCGCGTGCGCGTGCCGGTGGCGGTGCGCTTCTCATTGACGCGATTAAACTCTTTGGCTGAAAATCCTACGACTGCATCGATCATGGTTAATTCGTGTTTGTCGATAGTGCCAGCTTTGGCGGCAAGGCTGGCATATACCTTGACTGTAGATAGTTTGCGATTGACCGAAGTCACGGCAAGCCCTTGGGCCAGCATCCAGTTAACAAACGCTTGCACATAACCCCACGTCATACCACGCCAGGCAGCAGGCGTATTTTGCAGCTCATCGCCGGTTGGACAACCGATCACCCCGCTGGCACAAATATACTGTGCGAAGGTGCAGAGGTCGGCGTACTGCGCGCGCAAGGTATTGCTTGACTTACGCAATTGATAATCAGCAAAGGCTTGTTGGCTGGCGTAATGGTTGGCGACAAGGCCGGCGTCGGTGATGGTGGGTAAAACAATGATAGCGTCTGTCATCGTGGATGGCTCCTTATCCTAGATAATGACTGATAATCTTAAATTATCAGATAGTATAAGTATACCATAGGTATGTCTAAACGCATCCTTAAAGATTTGCGACAACACACAATTGCGACAGTGGGTTTGGCCTACTCGCTAGGTTAACTCTATGCGGGCGCGGGCTGGGCCGTTGGTGGGCGGGGTGTGGTACCAAGGAGAAGGGGATAAAAAGATAAGCGCCTACCCCGCTAGGAGTAAGCGCTTATCTCTCAAAGTAATCCCCCGACAAGTTTGAGGTTTCATTATAAGTCTAACTTCACAGGAAGGGCAAAGCTGGATCATAGGTGCAATTTAGCATGGGTGCGGCGTGGCGTGGTGTGGCGCGTGTCCTGTGCGGTTGGGCGGGCGGATACCTAAACCTGCCTAGCCGTAGTGAATGCCTGATGGATCGTCCATGATTGCCTGGGCAGGCTAGGATGGACGATCCCCTCTGGCCGGTGAGGTATCGGGGTGTGGCTGTGCGGGCTGGGCAGATGTGGTGGCAGGCAGCCAGGCAGCCAGGCGGCGAGGCATAGTAAGTACAATACAATACAAAATAGACACAGGAAGGGGAAGAAAGAAGGAGACAGCATATCAGGTCACAGCTACATCAAGACAATATCATCTCACATCATCAACGATCAGCCACAGATAGTTTACAAAAAATAAAGGCCGGTCATTTCCCTATCTTCACGATTCTGCTTCTCGCTTCTGTTCTGCTTGACCGTTTCTTCTGCGGCCTTCGCGTCAAGGAAATCGCTTTTCTCCCCATAACTATTCGCTCAACTCTGCGTCATACTAACTATGAAACTATGGCTGTATATCGTTTTATTCCTCGCCATCATGGGCGCAACGAATAACTTCTCGACTCTGCCCACACTGCCCGGCCTGTTCATGTACGTTACAGGCGGCTGGCTTACCCTCTATCTCCCCGTCCATGTTATCTACATTCTCTTCTTCGAGAGACGTAACGTGGAATAAACTCTGTATCCGCTGCCATTCCTCGTCTTTGCTGTAGCCTGTGCCCCTTCTCCTGCTATTCGTCATTTGGTACGTGCTGGCCTAGCTGCCGCAAGATATCCTGTAAGCCGTTGGGCTGCTGTTCGATCCGAACGGTGGGTCGCCCGAGACCATAAGCGGCCTGTAGTTCAATGACGGCGACAATCGCACGCGGTGATTTCATTTCAATCGCCAAGCGCATTGCCTCTTGAAGATAGAACGTAATCTCCTGTTCACTAAAAGCATTGCTAATGGCGCTTAGGATCGCTGCTTCCGTCTCTTTCTTTGGTCTGCCTGGCGACTTGAACGCGTGGCCTGGCTTCCAGCGTCCTGCTTCGTCGCGGTCGGTGGAAGCGACGGCGTCTATGGTGATCGGGATCATGTGAAGACTCCTTTGAAAATAGGTTAAAATGTACGGATTAATGCGCTTGAAAACGGGGGGGGTGCTATCCCTCACGCCGTTGTTGTTCGTCTAATTTGGCCCAGTGTGTCTGCATAACGTCACAATAATTTGATCCATTGCGCCGCCACAAAGCAGTGGCAAGGATAACGGGATCAGCCCGTTCTAATTCTTGATTGTCTGCCCACTCAAACCACTGATGCACCCGCAATCGTAGTTGCTTTAAGTCGGCTTCTTCTTCGGAATCCCGAAACGGGGTAATGATGCGCAGTTTTTGCGGCTTGTCCTTCGCACCCCAAATTACATACACGGTATGCCCATCTTGTACGAAACTCTTAAGCGTCAACTCCTGCCCGAACGGGATCGCTGCGCCAGGCAGCTTGGTTTCTAAAATTAGTTTGCGTCCATGCCGTTCAATGACGCCATCAAGATCCGTTGGTTCAATTTTTGTTTTACCAAAACAACCTTTCAAAATTCCCCAATCCCAAACGTTACTCATAAATAAATTCTCGTTGCGAATAGTCATAGGGATTTGACCACCCGACCCAATGCGGAAAAACCTTCAACGAAGCGCTGTTCGTGCTGGCCCAGGTAAAACGCCGCCTGCCCCTGGCGTGCGCCTTGCACCTCGCTGCCGGTGCGCCAGAACTGGACACGGCCACGGGTGAAGCAAACGGGGTAACCACGTTCCAATAATTCGTGGAACCATCGGGTATCTGTGGCATTGTTCACCAATATGATCGCCGATTCGACGTTGCCAATTTCATATTGGGTGATCAATTTCCTCACAAAAGCTTGAATTAATGGCATCGAGTACGGGGGATTAAGCCACACTCGCCCACTCCACTCGCAACCTTCGCGCAATGAGTCGTCGTCTTTCGTGCAAAATTGGTACGCTTTGACTACCTGTTGGGCGATGGGGTTCGATGCAGGATCAAAATCAATCTCTCCCATCACGGCGCGGGCGGCCTCGATAATTTCGACAGGGCTGTACCACTCGTTGCCGTCATACCCTGGGGCGGCGCTTACTGCTTGCGCTAGTCGCAATGTTGAGGCAGTGGTGATCTCATCCTTGCTTGCCTTTGTCTCTGCGATATGATTCTCGAACACAGCTTCCGGTATGGCGGCGATGGATTGCCAGTTAGAAGATTGATTATAAGTAATTCCCATGTCAGCCAGAGAAACCCCTCCTACAACCGTAGGGGTTTTTGATGGTCGACCGCCCTTCTCCTTCTCCATCTCCTTCAGCAATTCACCTGCGCGCCGCTCTGCCCGAAGTTTTATCTCTGTTACCAGGTTAATCTGTTCGATGCCTTCGCCTGATTGCTTGGCATAGTGGCGCAATGCTTCGGCGCGATCTCGAATGTCTTTTACTTCGTCAACGCTATGGGCCTTAACTATGGCGGCGCGCATGGCGTTGTACTGCACTAGTTGATCCGTCATGCGATCACCTCACGCATGACGCCAAAGTTTTCGCTATTCATATCACCCAGCTGGATGCGAACAACTTGCTTATCCGCAATCACTTGGGCCAGTTCAGCTTTGTTAAGTCCGTTGCGATTTACCTTCGCGGCTTCACTTGGCGTAAGCCGTCGCTTCATATCACGAAGTGCTTTCAGCTTGACTTTAGTGCTGCCGGTAGGCAAATGAGATTTAGTTTCGGCTTTACCAAGACAGAGTTTGACAACAGACTTAGGGTTAGAACGTGGGTGCAAGGATAGGGGCGGGGCCTTGGCTGGATCAATACCTTCAGCTTGCATCCATTGGCGACGTTCGTTCATCGCCTCGGATTTGTGCGCTTTTAAAAATTCCAACTTCTCTTCAGCGCGCTGGATCGTCGCTTCACACATAGCCTTTTCATCTGCGTTTGCAGTGTAATAGGCCATGTGTGCATGATGTGATATTTGTTGATTGGCTGCACGTTCGGCGCGTAACAAGTCTTGTCCAAAGGCTGTAAGCGCAGGCGTAATTGCTTCTATATTTTCACGCCAGAATTTAGCAAGCTTTACGGTGCGCCGGTTCCCCTCGCGAATGGTTTCGACAATCTCGTGTGCTTCCAAGTAGCCGATCTTTTTCGAGATCGTATTGGGAGAAATGAATGTCAATTCCTGCAACGCCTCAAGGCTGTCTACACCCTCAGGCTGCGCAATCAATACGGATAGGATGCGCTGTGTACTGGCACCAAATGAGTGACAGAGTTCGTCATCACTGCGCGCCATGAGTGGATGCATCTGCGCACGGATCGCGCAGATAGGTTGTGCTTGCAATTCGTGGTAGGAATCTATCCGCAATAGTTGGACACTCAATGCAGTGGGGGGTAGTTCCTGCTGTGAGTGTCCAACTATTGCGGATACCAGCGAATACCGACTACCCCCGCGGTGGTTGCTTTTGCGTTCAAGCTTTAGTTCGCCAGCTTCAACTAGTGCCGCTAAATGATTGGCGACACTACTCTTATCGACAAAGCCAAAACATTCTTTCTCGATACTGCGCAGAGGCAACGCTACGTTCTTTGTCTTGCCGATCCTGCGCATGAGGCAGAGGATACCGAAGTAGGTCTTCTGTACGTTGGCGCTTATTCTGATCTCGCCAGTAATGATCGCGTGTTCTTTTGCATCCAAGACAACATCGACGCGCGGCTTATGATTGTAGGCGCTGGCTAAACTATCGGTGGCCTCGCGCACTAAATAAGGATGGTCTCCGATCCGTTCCACTGCTGTTTGATAATCAAGCACAATCTCGCGCGCTTGGTCGATTGGGTATCCAGCGTCACGTAAGCGCTGGGCAAGTTCAAAGCCTGCGTTGTTGCGGTTGCCTGCGCGTCCGTCTCTCAGGGCGTTGTCGAGTAGTTCATGGGCGCTTGTCGTTGGCATGTCCGCAGTTGAGCCGCTGGGCTGTGGGTTCGGCTGCGCTTTCTTCCACCGTGCCACCAGTTTATTAAGCACAGCGATTGGTAGCACGTTCCCTAAGCTGCGCATTTCGCAACCCAGCGCACCGAACCAGACGCGGGTAGGGTCAAAGCATTGTGCGTCTGACGTGCCGAAAAAATCGTTAAGGGCCTGGGCACATTCTCGGTATTGATTGGGATCGGTGATGGGCTTCTCTAAAATAAAGAGGGCACGGGCGCGGGGTGCTGTGGCTGTATGGCTGCTGGTGGTGTGGACAAGCGCGCCGTATTGCGCTATGAAGGGATGGGCCTGCAATGCGTCTAAGGTGACAAGTGGGCCACTGTCAAAATCTAACCCTATATCTTGGCGTTCGATAAAGTTTTCCGCCTTGCGCTTACCGCGGCAAATCGCAGTAATGGCACGGCCTTGCTGAATGCGTGTCTCCAGTTCAGCAAGCGTCAGATCCGTGTGCTGAAAAGAGTTATTGAATGCACCCCAAATTTGATCTGGTGCATCCTTCGCAAGTTTGCCTACGAAGTGAGGATTGACAGCAGTTCGGACAGTGTTGTCTTTGGCAATGTGCGTCATGCGGCACCGCCATCAAGCCAAGCTTGTACCGCTGTATCTGTAATGGCAGTCATCAGCTGTTCGTCAATGGCTGCGGTGTGTGGTGCAAAGCCTGTGCCATCTGCGCTACGGTGTTCAGGTAAACGAACGTAGGCGGGTTGGCCTTCTTGTTGGATGATCACGCAATCAAAGATGACGAGAAAGTCGGCAAGTCGCACATCTGCCCAGGCTTTGACGTTGCCTGCTTGTGATGTGCGGCGCGTGATTGTGGCTGTAATTCTGCCGATCCACGGATTATCCACGCGCGGGATCGTGCGCATGGTATTGACATTTCGATAAGAATCGTCCATAATAATTTTGGATTCTCCATAGTTCTGCAATCGTTGCCGGTAGTGCTTTCCACACTTCCGGCTTTAGTTTTGTGGGACTTGACAAAGAAAATATTACGCAGCAGCAGCGACACCACGACCTTGGCGGGGATGGGTGTCGCTGTTTGCGTTTAGGCGTACGGTTGGGCGGAATGACTCCACCTTCTCGAGTTGTGCGTTCATTACCAGAGTGCGCAATAGCTCACTGGTGTTGTAGCCGGTAGCTTTGGTAAGGTGGGCCAACTGTTGGCGCTCTCCTTCCGTAGTTCTAAAGCTCACGTACTCGTGCTTTCTAAGCATGGAAAATCTCCTTAATGTTGAAAAAGAAAACAAAAAAAAACGGGGAGACAGCGCAACCTCAATTGAGATCGCAAACTGCCCCCCCTGTCGGAAGGATTATTCGATTCATGTAATGCTGCACCAAAAAAATCATTTATGAATACCCAATAGTTCATCTAAGCTTACTTGCTAACCCAAGTAAGCGGATGTTTGAACCAGGTATTTTGATTTTTAGGCACGCCTTATTTGTTGCCATCCAAGCTGTTGCCGGTTAGGGCCATTGCTTGGGCGTGAAGTTTTCCAAGCTTTACTTATCAACAGTAAGTCAGGCTCACTTACCATTACTTTCCGTCCCATCATTATAGCACAGAAAAGCACTATAGGCCAATTACCTACACGAGTAAATGTATAATGGTCTGCGTTATTCGTCGTCACAAAAACTAGGCGGCGTATTCCACCATTGCGCGCTATCGTCTTGCG
>MWWF01000246.1_pt1 | contig 10920 bp, 10 predicted proteins | sample 1047351 | NCBI WGS metagenome assembly MWWF01 (sample SAMN06349970, study PRJNA376086) | soil metagenome | isolation source: MGM-3 sample Antarctic (ecotone) soil | place: Antarctica
AAAGAAAAAAATCATCAGCAGAAAATCAACTAAAACGAAATCGTATATAGACAGCGTACAAATTTTCAATGATGAAAGCAAAACCAAATAAAAAAAAAGGAAATAAAAATATATCCAAGAAGAAAGAATCACCTGAATTTGAAACAATGAGTCAGGCACAGAACAGGCATGGAAAAGGAAGGCAGCAAAATGGTTCGGATGGTGGAAGTAAGCAAGCAGTTGGAAACAATCATTAATAATCAAATTCTATTTTATTCATTTTTAAAATTTCGTTATGTCAAAAAATAAAAACAGACAGAGATCTGATTCAGACAGCAGCAGAGAAAATTCAGAAAACATCAGGAGCAATGTTGGTCATCAAAAAGAATCAGCAGGCCGCAGTAATGCATCTGAGCTTGATGAAAAATCTTCGGGCATGGGAAGAAGAGATAAAAGTTCCGGTTTGGGCACAAAAGATGGCGTAACCGGAAGTGATTTTGACGGACAGGTTTCACAATAAAGAATAATTGTAATAATTAAAGCTTTACGATTTTCAACAAATGTTGTTGCGTAAGGCTTTCTTTTATGCCATCATTGATATTGTTGATAACCTTCTACATTCAAAAACATTTTAAAAAAATTTTTTCAACCGGCGTTTCCATCTTTTAAGGCATTTTTATTTTTTTGAAAGTTGGGCATAATGTTTTTATGCTTAAGGTCAGTACAATTTTTTTTGACTTTAAAATTTACAATTATGGCAGACAACAACACAAATCAAGATCAAGACAGAAACTCAAACATGGGCGGCTCTCAAGGTGGATCACAGCAAGGCGGAAGCCAGCAGGGTGGATCTCAAGGCGGTTCTCAGCGTGGTTCTGAAGGTTCGGGTGGACAAAGCCAGGGCACAAGTGGTGGATCACAAGGTGGAAGCCAGGGTGGTTCCAATTCAGGTTCTGGTGGTATGGGTGGATCATCTTCTGGTCAAGGTATGGAAGGTGGCGATCAGGGACGTGGAAGCAGTTCTGGCAGTGGCGATCAAGGCCGCAGTGGAAGCGAAGGTGGAAGTGATTCAGGAAGTTCCCGTAGTGGAAGCGGAGGTATGTAATCAGCCGCAATAGACTTTGATTAATGCGGAACTAAATTGCGAATACTAAATCCGCTTCCGCATTTTTTAGCTTGTCTTGAATAGAAAAAAATCTAACGAAACCTTGCACTTCATGTGCAAGGTTTTCTATTTAATAATTTTTTAAAAATTCTTGTTATGATAGAAAAAAATGAAAGGCCCGAATCATATCCAAGGCCAACTGAAACAGATAAGCAATTACAAAATCAACCCGAGTATATTGATCAGCAGCCAAATCATTTGGATGATGAATCCATAAGCGACTCTACTTTAAAAGATACAGATGTTCAACAAACAAATAATCCAGACAAGCAAAAAGACTAGTAAGTGAATTTCATTTGAATTTTCAATTGCAATTGAAAAAATAAAAATCTCTAAACTTGTAAAAAATTCTACAATTTTTTTAAGAAGAAGATAAATAAAATATTGGGTTTAATTAAAACAGGTAGCACTCCCTTCATCATTGCAAATGCTGAATAAGAATAATTATAGAGCCAGGGGTTAAAATAAGTAAGATGAATTATGTTATTGCTTATGCTGCATCTTTTATGCTTTTGGGTTGGCCGCTGGTTGTATGAGTACATGCTTACAGGATTTACTGCGCTTAAAAAATCTTTAGATTCTATCTCTCTTAATCTTCTTATTTTTTATTTCAATTATCAGCAAGCTGAACAAAAAATTCCACATAAATGCTTTTGAAATCGCATTGTTCAGGTTTAAAAAATAAAATTGCGCAGCTAAAACCTACTGGCATGTTTTATGCCTCATTACATTATTGTTTAACTAAAATTAAAAATTATGTTACGCTGGACAGTTATCTTTTTAGTAGTAGCTATTATCGCAGCCATATTTGGTTTTGGCGGTATATATGCAGGTGCAATAGGAATTGCTAAAGTATTATTCTTTATTTTCCTTGTATTGTTTATTATCAGTCTTGTTGCCGGAAGAAGAGGAACAAGCACAGGACTATAACTACTTCAATTAATTTACTTGCACAGGTGCGAATGAAAGTTCTGCCTGTGCTTTTTATTTTAGGCTATTGCTTATCTATTTTCTTTTCAACACATTCTCATCTTCTTACTTCATTACAGAATTTTTTGAAGCGTATATTCTAAAAATACTTTGTTGTTGCATTAACTTCTTCAGTAGAAATAGGAATCAATTTTATGGCATCAAAAACTATTAAGCTTTTTGATTAAAACATTGTGTAAATTTTTTCGCAGGTTAATTTTTTTATTTTTTCTTCCTAACAATTTTATTGAAAGCAGAATTGAAAAATTCATATTCATTCGCTGTTTGCTTTAAATTTATTTGACTGCCACAGTTGCTGCCACATTATCAGTGCCTTATATAAAACTCCTAACTACCTTAAAAACAGTGACTTTATGTATGTGTCGTATATTTTCATTGATGCAAAGGCTATGAGTTACGGATATAGCTTTCTATGTTTGTCCCCGTTCGTACCAATGAAAAACAAATATTTCCGGACAATGAAAAAACCTAACGTCCGTCCCCCGGAACACCTGGTATGAAACCTCTCCAATATTCTATTAAAAGACTTATCGGTATCCATTGATCAATCAATAATCCAAATCTAAGGGTCGGCATTGTTTCATCTTAAAACGAAAACAATGTTGAAAAAAAACTTAGTCAGATCAAGCTTTTTAAGTCCCGGTTTATTGTTCTTATTACCGGTAACAGTTGTAAATGCAGAACCTTCGAGCATTACAAAAGAAGTAAGCAGCATTACGCAGCTTGTTTCTACAATTAAATACAACGATACATTGACTGCTAAAGCTGATTCGCTTTTAAGCATTACTACACTTGCTCCAAAGATTCAGTTGAACAAACATGTATCAAAATTTGTAAAAAGTTTTTTGCAAAAAGAAGATGAGTACCTGCAAAAAATAAAATCAAAAAGCGGCTCTTCTTTCAATTTAATTGATGGCATTTTTAACAAGTATGGTGTGCCTTCCGAATTAAAATATCTCGCTGTTGTAGAATCAGATTTAAAGGCTGATGCTGTATCAAGAGTTGGTGCAAAAGGTATGTGGCAACTAATGCCGGTAACTGCCAGGGAATTAGGATTAAAAGTTACAGGCAAATATGATGAAAGAACCCAGGTTCGCAAAAGCACAACCGCAGCTGCAAAATATTTAAAAAGTCTTTATGTAGAATTTGGAGACTGGTTATTGGTGCTTGCTGCTTATAACAGCGGACCCGGAACAGTTTATAAAGCCATCAAAAAAAGCGGCAGCAGAAACTTTTGGGCTTTGCAAAATTATTTGCCTGAAGAAAGCAGGGGACATGTAAAAAGATTTATCAGCATTCATTATTTTTTTGAAGGAGGAGGAAGCATTGCCACACAAACCAAAGCCGAAGCGCTGACTCATCAAAAAACTTTAGAGGCTTACACTATTTCAATTACTGAAAAACAAACTTTAAAAGATACTATTACAACTGTTGCGATGAATACGGTTGTAAAATAATTTTCTCTTGTGCATTGTTCATAAACACGTCTTCCCGCTATTGCGGAAAGTTTTTTTATACATGCTGCCTGCCAGCATCCAAAGTAAAACCAATGGAAGTGCCTACAGTTTCTTTGCTGCGAACATGAATGGCATGACCATGTGCTTCGACGATGTGTTTGCAAATAGCCAGCCCCAAACCACTACCGGTTCCATCTTTATTGCGTCCTTCGGTAGTTCTGAAAAAACGTTCAAAAACACGGTCTAAATTTTTTTCGCTGATGCCCATTCCATCATCACTTATTTCTATTAAAATATTTTTATCATCGGTGTTGTACATGCTGGCAACAGTGGCGCCGCCGTGTTTTCCATATTTAATTGAATTGTCAACAAGGTTGCTGATCACCTGTCTTATTTTTTCTTTATCTGCAAAAACAATTAATGGTTGTTCGCATTGTTTTTTAATGGAGAATGAAATATTTTGTTGTTCCGCTTTCCAGGATAAATTTTCGAAAATTTCTTTTACCAAATCCTGAATTATAAATGGCTGCTTTAATAATTTTAATTCGCCTCTTTCTAATTTCGAAATTTCATCAAGGTCTTTTATGAGGTTGGCTAAGCGTTCAACGTTCTTACCGGCTTTTTCTAAAAAACGCCTGTTCACCTGGGGGTTTTCCAATGCGCCTTGAAGCAAAGTGTCTATGTAACCCTGGATGGCAAACACAGGTGTTTTAAATTCATGAGAAAGATTTTGCAAAAAATCTTTTCGGAAAGCTTCATTGTTTTTCAGCAATTCAATTTCATGGCTTCTTTGTTCTGCCCATGCTTCCACATCTTCTCTTACATCGTCAATGCTTTTTTGGGGCAAAATGTATTTGTAATAAGTCTCTTCTCTTTTAGATGCTTTTGTCTGGTGAATGAATTTATAAATGAGTTTTATTTTTCTATAAATGAAATTTTGAATGATGGAAAAAAGAAGCAAATAACTTCCGCAGAAAATTAAACCAAAAGAAACAAGGGCTTCGATCCAGTTCTTATTTAAAAAATAAATTCCAATGCTGATGGGAACAGAAAGTATAAGTGCTGTAAGCGCCGATAATTTTCTTGGAGATAAATTTTTTGCCTGAAACATTTTTATTGAAAACTGGAATCGAAATTAGAGCTTTGGAATTTATAATTGGGGAACTAGCAAGCACAATCGTACTTCTAACTTCGTACCTCCTACTTCTATATTATAACTCAAATTTGTACCCCACGCCTTTCACAGTAGTAATGCAATCAACGCCTAATTTTTGCCTGATTTTTCTTATATGAACATCAATTGTTCTGTCGCCAACAATTACATCATTGCCCCAAACCTGGCTCAAAATTTCATTGCGCAAAAAAACACGTCCTGGTTTTGATGCCAGTAAATAAAGTAATTCAAATTCTTTTTTTGCTAGGATAATTTCTTTGCCTTCAAAATTCACTACAAATTTTTGTGGATCAATTATGAGGTTGTCAACAGTAATAATATTGTTGTCCTCTTTTTTGAACCGCCTGAAAAGCGCATTTACTTTGCTTACAAAAACACTGGTGCTTACAGGCTTGCTTACATAATCATCTGCACCGGTGCCAAGGCCTTTTATTTGTGTGGCTTCATCGGAAAGCGCTGTCAAAAACATGATCAAAGTGTCTTTAAAAATGGGTTGTGCCCTTAATATTTCACAAACCTCCATTCCGTTTTTTTTTGGCATCATCATATCTAATACAATGAGTTGAGGTTGCGACCGCTTTGCTTTATCCAAAGCCTCATCACCATTCTTAGCCGTAATAACCTCGTAACCTTCTTTTTCAAGGTTATACTTTAATATTTCTACAATATCGGGTTCGTCATCAGCTATCAACACCTTTCTTGCGTCCATTAAAAATTTCTTTGCGGCAAACCTAACGAAAAGGGTTTTATGCGGGAGCTTAGCCAATGGGCTTAACGCAGACTTAATGATAAATTAATGTGGCTCCCCACCTTTATTCTGATTTGCAACGTCAGAGGTTTGTTTTTAGTCTTTATAGAATATCTTACCGCTACGCCTTAACGAAGGGTTAAGTGTTTGGGTATTAAATTTGTACTATGAGGCGAATGAATCTAACCTTGCGAATCCTTTTAAAAAGCCTTCTTTTAATTGTTGGTGTCAATTCTTTTGCTCAATCAACTTCTAATAAAACCTGTAAGCCACCAATTGGTCGTGCTTTATGGCATGACAGGATTGACAGGGAACAAAAAAATGCAATAAAAATTTTTGGTGGAATTATTAATGAAGAAGTAAAATATCATGTAACGCAATCGCTTACTTCAAAGGTTGACAATATTCAATGCAAAATTGAAACAGACAGTTCTCTTGGCGATCAAAAAAAGAAAGGTTATTTAGCCGGGCTTGAAAAGATGGTGAAAAATTTCGCTTCTTTATATCGCAACCGCCAATTTAATGCTTCCCATTTTCCTGCTGCTTTGGAGGTTTATGAAACAGGAATGGAAAAAGATATTAAAAAACAAACTATCGAAGGTTTGGTTGAACAAAGCTCTTATGATGTTGCTACTTTATTTCTTTCAAGCGATGCGTTTAATGATAATGCAGGGGCAAGAAATTCAAGAAATATTGTTTTCAGAAAATATTGCGGCCTTCATCCGGATCAGATTTTTGTAAAGCTGAAAGACAATCCTGATGTTCCTTTCAGAGACAGCTTAATAAAAGTGGCAGGTTATAAGTATCCAAAGAAATTATATGATTTTGCATCTGCAGATAACCGCCTTGGCATTGCCATCCGCAACGTTGATGATCCTTTTATAAAAACAATTTCCCGCATGGCTAAAAGCGGCGGAAGCGGACAGCTGTACTTTCCTTTTTTAGATAATCTTATTTCAGGAAAAATAAATTATAATGATATTAATGCAGTAAAAGAAGATGATGCAAAATATTATCAACTGCTGGTGAAAACAAGAATGGATTACATAGACCGTTCGTTGAACGGAGGAAAAATTGTGAGCATGGATGAACTGGATGCCATGCTTCAAAGAAAAGGAAGGGATTATTTTATTAAGACAATCAACGCACTGCATGAAGAATCTGACGCTAAAAGATTTCAGGTGCTGAATCAATTAAATGCTCAGGAACTTTATTACCTGGTAATTGCAGGCGAAAGGGATATGTACACTTCAAGTTATGTGAAAGGTATTTTTCCATTGATGATGCAAAGAATTGGCAACCGCGGCGATTCTCTTTTAATGACTGTAAGCTTCGACAGGTTTAAAAAATTTATTAAAATAGCAGCAGGTTATAATACGCTCAGTAATTTTCTTTCTTCATTTCCCGACAAAGAAAAAGCACAAACTCTGATGACAGGATTTGTAAATAATCTGGAAAGGTCAACAGGGTTGGAAGATGGGGTGGATGTTGCAGATTCTTATGCAAGCATTCAGGAAACCATCAAGCCTGTGGCAGATGAAATGCTGAAGAATGTAAAACAAAATTTAGACAGGAATGTTAGGGACAATAATAAAAGAGGCATTGTTATTTATAATCTTCTGTATAAATTATTTCTGTCTGCAGACAGCACAAAAAAAATTGACCTGTCAAAAGAATTCGGCATTCCTCCGGTGTATAATGTAAGTTATCAATCGCTGACCACAGACAGTTCGGGCAAAGTAGTGATGCAGGTTTTCTTTTATGGAGATAAGGATGCAAGAATGAATTATGCAGGATTTATTACGCAGTTCAATAACGGTAACTGGAAAAAAATTGAAGACAATAAATACTGGATCGCATTTGCATCTACCAAAGGCAAACCAATTTTAATTTACGCCAACAAATCTTTGGACGAAGAAAAGCAGGAAGGTGAATTGGAAAAAGCGCAGGAAGCTTTAGGAAAATATTTATCAGATAAAAATATGGATCCCACTGTTGTCATTCATCGTGGCCATAGCTATTATGCACCATATACAATTGAACAAATAAAGCCTTCGGCAAGAGTGGTTTTTCTTGGCAGTTGCGGCGGTTATAATTTAATTCATAATGTACTCTCTCATTCGCCGGATGCACACATCATTGCATCAAAGCAAACAGGCAAGCTAAATATCAACCAGCCATTTATTGATTTGCTGAATGAAAAATTGCGCATTGGAAATAATATTGACTGGATACCTTTTTGGAACGAGTTTAAATCAAAAGCCGGCAGCATAGAAGGCTTTGAAGATTATATACCTCCATATAAAAATCTTGGTGTCATTTTCATAAAAGCCTATAATAGTTTGATGGGTGAGAATGAGTTGTGATGATGACTGATTGATAAATTTGATAGGGTCTTGTAAATTCTTTCAGACCATCTCCTTTCCCTAAAATTCTCCTGCTAATGTTTCATTGAGATATTAAGCCTTACCATTCAAGATAAAAAAAATTGCAAAATCGCATGGCGGAGACTCATCGAGAATTAGAAATGATGGCTTATGTTCAAAGAAAAAATACTTCTTTTTAGGTAGAGCCATATCAAAAAATAATTCTTTATTTGCAAAGCGGCGATTCCCGCCTGTTTAATAAATTCCCGACGTGAGTTATTAATTTCCTGAAGCATTTATTGTAATTAATAATTACTAATGATTTTTTAATTACTCTTTTCACTGCCGGTTATGAATGATAACGATCCGGATGCTTTAAATGAAAATTGGTATTATCCTGCCTAAGCCAACTCTCAATTTTCCTGAAAGCCTTTAATAAAAAAACAGAAACCTACCCTTCACTTTTTCAAATTACAACCGCTGGCAGGTTTTTACTCTTAAACAAAGTGTTGTAGTTGTCAATGCTTTTTTTCACATCTTCATTTAGCTGCTTTTTGTATTGAGCCCATTGCGTTTCAAGATCAGCCAACCTGGTTTTTATACCCTGTGTTACCACTGGATTATGTGCATCTATCAGTCCGCGTAAATTAAAAAATTCTGCATTGAGTTTACTGGGCCAATTGATTACATCCTGCCCATTTTTAATACGGGCTTCCACAATATTTGATTCCCATGCATCAATTTTCTTTACCAGGTCTTTACCTGCCAGTACCAGGTCTTTGGCATCCGCTGTATTTTTCAACACTTCATTATAATTTTCAATTTGCTTTTTCACCAGGCGCAAATCATTAACAGACTTATGCATTTCAAAAATATTCGTTACAATACGCTGCAGCATATTTTGCTGTTCTGCCCATGCCGCATCATCTGTATTAAAATTAGGATCGGGAAGAATTTTGAACGCTACCTCTGAAGTTTCATTTTTATATTGCAGCACTGCTTTGTAATTACCAGGTGCTGATTTGTACCCGGTGTAATTGCCATAAATAAATGCGCCTGAAATATCGGGTGAAATGTTATGTGACCGCATGTCCCAAAAAAACCGGTTAATCCCTTTTGATGATGGAAGCATACGCAGTGCCGGAGGTCCTCCCGGATAAGGCTTGTATAAACTATCTTTTTTGTTTGTGAAGCTTCTTATAATGGTTCCTTTCTCATTTAAGATTTGTAGCGAAATAGTATTCGTATCGGTTTTTGCAGGTAAATAAAAATCGAAGATTACGCCTTCAGGCGCATTTTGACCAATAGCTCTGCCTGCATCCAACCCCGGAACACCGGCACTGCTGTTGAAATGAAAATTATCCTTAGGAGCAAAAAGCTTTAGTGTTTTGGTGTGCATAATTCCCTGCTGTAATCCGCTTATATCATCAAGTATCCAGAAAGCACGACCCGCAGTAGAAGCCACCAAATCATTCTTATGCACAATCAAATCTGTAATTGGTACTACAGGTAAATTGAGCTGGGCACGCTGCCAGGTAGCTCCGCCATTTTCAGAAATATAAAAACCACGTTCTGCCCCGCCATAAAGTAAACCCTTTACTTTCTTGTCTTCACGTATCACACGTATAAAATCGTCGGGCTGAACACCTGTGCTTATGCGTGACCATGTTGCACCGTAATCAGTGGTTTTATATGTGTAAGATGCATAATCATTAAACTTATAACGGGTGGCAGAAATGTAAGCGGTGCCTTTATTGTGCGGCGATAATTCAATGGAATTGATAAGACATTCCTGTAAAGCTGACGGAGTTACATTTTTCCATGTTTTGCCATCATCTCTTGTTACCTGCACCAGCCCGCAATCACTGCCTGTCCATATCACTCCTTTTTCCAAAGCCGATTCAATCACATAATAAATGGTGTTGTAATTTTCGCCGCCTGCACCTTCATTGGTTAAAGGGCCGCCGCCAGGACCTTGTTTTGATTTGTCATTTCTTGTAAGATCAGGGCTTATAATTTCCCAGCTTATGCCGCCATTATTTGTTCTTAATAAAACATTGGCTGCATGATAAATAGTTTTTGGATCGTGAGGTGAAGTAACAATGGGCGCATTCCAGTTAAAACGGTACTTCATGTCTTTGGGCTGAATAGCCAGGTTGAGTGAAGGATAAGCCTGAACATCTTTGCCTTCATTGGTTCTTGTATCCAGCACTTCAATATATCCCTGGTAACATCCGCCATACAACAGTTGTGGATTATCAGGGTCAAAAGCAATATAGGCACTTTCACATCCGGCTGAAGGTTGCCAGTCTTTATCTGTAATACCAGCACCATTAGTACGGCTTGCAATCATTACAGAAGTATTATCCTGCTGACCGCCATACACCCAATATGGAAAACGATTATCAACATTTACACGGTAAAACTGCCCGGTAGGCTGGTTGTTCAATGTTGACCAGCTTTTACCGCCATTGTATGTGATCTCCGCACCGCCGTCATCAGCAAGTGCCATGTTGTTAGGTTGATCGGGATTGATCCACAGGTCATGCGTATCACCATGCCCAATGCGAACCGGACTAAATGTTTTTCCCCCATCAATCGACTTCATCATTGGTGCATTGAGAACATATACAATGTCTTCATTTTTAGTATCGGCATATACTTCCATATAATACCAGCTGCGTGATGTAATGTCGTTATGGGTGCTTTGAAGCGACCAGCTTTTTCCTCCATCATCCGAACGATACAAGCCTGCCTTTGTTTTTTCTGCCTCAACAATTGCATACACCCTGTTTGGATTGGCCTTTGAAACAGAGATACCGATCTTGCCCATCATTTCAGGCAATCCTGTATTGATCTTATTCCATGTTTCACCCCCATCAACAGACTTCCAGATACCGCTGCCTTTTCCTCCGCTGTTAACCGACCAGGGTAAGCGCTGATGCTGCCATGATGCCGCATATAAAATACGCGGATTTGTTACATCCATTGAAAGACCGGAAAAACCGGTAGAGTCGTTTACAAATAAAACTTTTCGCCAT
>MWWF01000247.1_pt1 | contig 10918 bp, 12 predicted proteins | sample 1047351 | NCBI WGS metagenome assembly MWWF01 (sample SAMN06349970, study PRJNA376086) | soil metagenome | isolation source: MGM-3 sample Antarctic (ecotone) soil | place: Antarctica
GTATATCTCCGCTTACATCTTTTCGTTGTATTACCTGCTCAGCATTATTTTTTGGGTGAATTGTTCATCACCAATATAAATCAAGGCAACATAAACACCGTTTTTCCTTCGGGTTAAGACATCAAGGTTAACCACATTGTTTCCCCTCTGTAATAAAGCAATCTGAGAAAAAATGCGTTGGCCCGATGGTTCGTATATCTCAATCCGCATCCGGGTATTTGTTATAGCAGATACATGTAGCTGCGTTACATCCTTTACCGGGTTAGGAAAAATTGTTACCATGTTTTTCTTTCCAGGGGCTAACGAAAACCGGATTGTATTGCTGTATTTTCGGGAGTTGTCAGCGTTAATTAAATATACCCTGTAATAAACCAATGGGTTATAATTGTCAACCTCCTGCTGAAAAGTATAGGCAGCAGATAACATTTTTGAAGGTTGTTTATCTACCTGTCCCACTGTTGTAAAATTCACACCATCAAAGCTTCGTTGTACTTCAAAAAACTGCGCCTGTTGGTTATTCTCTACCTTCCAGCTAAGCGATACATTGTTACCAGATAATGCTCCACGAAACTCTAAAAGATTATTAACAGGAAGCACAGAGCAAGGTGATAAAGGAAGGATTTGAATGGTATCTGTTGCATAAGTAGAGCAACCTGTCTGCAAAGCCTGGGTAACTATGTAAGTACCCGGCTGATCTACATAAATTGTTGTACCGCTTGTGCTGCTTATAATATTTCCATTGGGAGTTGTCCATTGATATACAGATGTAGCAACAGGATTAATAACATCAATTTTTGCTACACCCATAGTGCCACAGATATACGGGGTTTCTGATTGTGCCTGCACCCTTGGCGCCAGGAACAAATCAAAGGGACCAATAAAATCTTTTAATTCCGCAGTAAAAGAGGCGGATGCCCTTGTCTTTACAAGTACTCTTCTGAAAGGCATCCCACAAGTGTTACTACCCAATAAAGTAACCGGGTCTAAGCCTAATTTGGTCAGGTTTACTGAGAACTCTACAAATTGTTTGGCAACATAATCTGTTGCAACTGTCTCACCCTGTAATATGATAGAGAAAGGCCCTCCCCAGGTACCATTAACGCACTGCAAACCGGTATAATAAGTACCGGCTGCCTTGGGCTGGATACTGGCATAACCATAGGTAGCACCGGAAGACGCGCCATCAAACTGCCCGGTCCAGTTAAAAGAGGTAGGGGTAATTGAGAGTGCAGAACGGTTCACCCAGATGCGGGCTTCAATATTAGTAAGAGATGCACTCTGGTATTCGGCGCTGAATGTTATATCACCAGGTATAGTGGTATTTCCGGCAGCATCAAATTGCCAGCTTGTGTGCCCGGCATCAGGGCCGTATCCATAAAATTGACGCGATGGCCTGTCATAATAAATATCGGTCTGGTACATTTCAAAATCAAAATAGCGGTTGCCGGTTGTGTTGTCCAAAGAAAGACCGCCAAACATCCAAAGCGAATCTGTACTGGTAGGGCCAGCCCTCCTTACATGCATCATCATATCCAGGATATCATTTTTATCAGGGATGCCTTGCGATACGGGACAAGACCAGTCAGCAGGACTATCGCCGTTCTTATTGGAACCCGTAGCAAATACTGTGGAATCATCGCCATGATAGTCGCGGACAAAAACAGCGTCCAGTAATAAACGGTTATTTATAACAGTATAACCCGGCCAGCGCATGCCCCTGTAAAACGGAAGTCTTCGGGAAGCAACACTACTGGCATATTGTGCTACCAAAGCGGCAGCACCGGTAGTATCAATAATAAACTGGCCTGTCCCCAATGAGCCGGGAAATTTAAACCAGTCATCGTTTCCTGATTGATTAAAGCCGTTGAAATAATTAGACCGCAGATCTGCATCAACGCCAAAATTGGCTCTTATAACCGGTGTAGTTATTTGTGAAATACTGTTTACAGAAGCAGCAAGAAATAAGAAAAGTAAAGTTGTTTTCATAGCGTCCTTTTTAGTTGTGGCAAGGATATTTGCCGATAAGCAAAACTGTGAAGAACAGACGATGGCTTCACAGTTTTGCGAATGAGATTATTTACGACTAACTATTCTGACTGTGGAAACGTCTGAAGTCACGGAACTGCCATCAGTCATGTTGGCCACCACACGATAGTTGATCATTCCGGGGAAGACAAGATTGTCATTATAACTATAGGAACGCCTGGCATTGCAAGGCATTACGGAAAGGTCTTCCCAAAATGCATAGGGATCAGTTGGGTCTTCGTACGTACGTTGAATGGTGAAGCATGCTATACCTTCATAGGAAGCCATGCCCCAGGTGGTGGTAACACCCTTGGCTTGCCGGTGAGTTCGCAAAAAAGCAAACATAGAAGGTTGCTTCACTACTACTTTTTGCAATCCGTTGCCTGGTTCGGTATGGGTGGTTAAAGGAGAAGCCCATGCAGTAGAGACCAATAGAAGAACTGTTGGAATACTAAAGATTGTTGTTTTCATAAGGGTTTAATTTATACCCTAAAATTATTGGATGCTTTATTACCAGCCAAGGTATTAGTGCTCTATAAAAGGTAGCAGCTTTTACTAAAATCTCTAAAAGCTGTAGTAAAAATCATACTGATATTTACGAGTTGTATAAGATGAGAAAGGAGATTTTGATGGTGGTGCCTGCGGTTGAACATTTATAAAGTAATAAGGTATAGCAGGATAAGGAATGGCAATTTTTGTAGTGGAATTACCATGCTGCAGTTGATTCACTCTCGTGGATTTTGATAAAAAACGGGTGAATTGCAAAAAGGGCAGTAAGTTATTTTTTTGTGAAGCCGCTTTAATTTTATGGAATGGCAGATGTGCACGACAAGAAAACGAGGAGCTACAACATGAGCCGGATAAAAGGCAAGGACACAAGGCCTGAAATGCTGGTGAGAAGATTGTTAGGATGAAAGAAGCTTGGCTTTACCAAGTAATGTGTTCATTGCTTTTACCTTTTTAGAAAAAGGAGATTTTTTTGGTGAAGTTGATTTAATAATGACGAGAGGCTCAGTCAATTTATACTTTGCCCGGAGCTGTTTGCTTTCAGGTAACTTAGTTCACGGATTACAGTAAAGTCCCGTGCACTTTGGGCAATGGCGACCAATTGAATGGAGCCACCTGGATATTCCAGGTAGCATTGATTGGAGGGAAGCTCTTTAGAATTGATCATAAAGTGAAGGCCTTTTTCCAGTTTTTGAATACGCAAACATTTAACAGCTTCAGTGCCTTTCTTTTCTATATTTTGAAGAGTCAACATATCTGCAATTTACAAAAATGAAACGGCTTTTCTCCGTAAGAATTGGCTTATAAAAAAGAGAATTTCGATGTTATGAAAAGTGATGAATTCATACCTATCTGGCCTCCTTATAGTTAACGTTCTGAAATTCTATTTGAGCATCACAATTTACTAATCACAGCTTCTATAAACCACCCAGGCATAAGTTTCTTCTTAATATCAATAATATTTCCCTCTGTTACTTTCGCAATCAGTTCATGCGATTGTCCTGAGTTATCAAACAAATAAGCACGGTCAGAAGCTTTTATAGCATCTAATAACAGGCTTAGGGAACGGATATATCGTGAAGCAATTTTTTCTTCGGGAACTGCATGTTCGCCCATTAATATTCTGCCGGCAATCCGCTCTTTATTGATAAGCACATCATCTGTACAGATGTAATAGAGATAGTTTCTATAACCTTGAGCATGCGCCGTTTGCAATAATTGTATTTTAATAAAACTTTTCTGGAGATTATTTTTATTAAGTGGATGTTGAATGAAAAAGTCTTTTACTTCCTTGTCAGTCGCTACAATTTTAAATTGAGCAAATGAAGTTTGTAATTCTGTTTTAATTTTACGTTCTATATCATCTGCGTTAATATAAAACCCAAAAGAAAGTAAATGCTCTTGTGCAAGGTAACGGGTGAGTGTTGTTTTACCCGAACCATTTGGACCCGCAATAATGCGCAATCTTGGTGTATTCACTTTTTTATAAAGAACCGTTGCCTGGTTAGTTTATTAGATTTCTGTTTGTGGAAAGCAAGCCTTTCTTTGCGGCCATCGGGATGCAATTTATAAATGGTATCTTCTTCCAGCCATACCGCTGGCACTCCATTAGCTAATTGTTTTTCAACCGCCTTCTGCGCAGCTTTTTTCAGCAGTCCCCGTTTTGCCAGGCTGCTTATGGAACTTTCCAACGTATCAATTTGCCCGGTACGCATTACTTTCCCAAAAACTTTTTTAGCTACACAGCTTCTGCGTTGGTAATGCCTTCTTCTATTTTGACCTTCTTCCATGGTAATTCAAAGTTACAGATAAGAAAGCTGAAGGAAGTAAGGTTAATGAACCTTTGGTATTTTTACCAATGGAGAGGTGCATAAAAGCCGGGGATAAAAACAAGGAATAGTAAAGAGAAGGCGTGCGGTTTGAAAAAAATAATTGCCTCGTAGGAAGAAAGAAGTTTGGCTATACCAGGCAATGCGTCCATTGCTTTTACTTCTTAGTAAAAAGAAAGTTTTGTCGGGCTGTGTTCGTTTATAAAACAACTCCCGTTTCCTGAACGGGTTCTTTGTTGCTTACTACTTCGCTGTAGGGAGTAAGTAAAGAATACACTGCAGTATCGGCAAAGCGGCCGTGGAGGTAATAGTTTTCCTTAAAATAAGCCTCCCGTACAAAGCCCGCTTTTTGGAGTAGCTTACCGGAGGCGATATTTCCTGGGTCTATTATGCCTTCAATGGAGTGCAGCTTCATTTCTTTAAATCCATACGCTAACACTTGCTGAATGGCTGCGAACATCATGCCTTTGCCGTGTAACGAAGGCTCCAGCATATAGCCGATCTCCGCCCTGTAGTTTTCTTTTTCTATGCGCCAGAGCCCAATGGTTCCCACATGTTCTGCAGGGGCTTCTTTTAAGCAAATGCTCCACGTAATGCCCTCGTTCTTCTGCACTGCCTCAATGATGACGCCAATCCACTTCTCTGCATCTTCAATGGTTAGTGTCAGGGGACGGTTGATGTATTTCATGACATCCTTGTTGGAGCGCAACCGCATAACAGCAGGTGCATCGTCTATTGTTAGCTCCCGCAAAAGCAACCGATCTGTGGTAAGTTCAGGAAAGGGAGAAAAGTTGGGGTTAAGCATAACCGCCAATTTAAAAAGAATTTACCGGAATCGTACTTATTACTGCGTTGTTTATTTAGCCAGCTATTGTACTACTATGAAGCGTCTCTTGCAATCTCTGATTTGTTATGCTTTACTCTTCCTGGGGAAGAGTGAAGCATAATCACTCTTGTACGTTCTGAAATTCTACTCAGCTTAATTTTACCCAATGGCAGATGTGCACGACAAGAAAACGAGGAGCTATAACATGAGCCAGATAAAAGGCAAGAACACAAAGCCTGAAATGCTGGTGAGAAGATTCTTACAAGAAAAAGGGGTTTGACATAAGTGTAAAGAATATTCGTACTTTAAATTTCCAACACTAATTTTTATAGCTCATGCAAGAAGACCTAAAAGAAATCCTAGTTTCATTTTTTGCACAATCAGCAACTGGCAACTTAAGTCCGAGCCATTTTCCATCGTTTTATTCCGGACTAAAACTGAAGGTAGGTTTTGGAGTAGGGAGGATTGCAAAAATATCATGGATTACCTTTCTTGGTAAAGACCAAGAGCCACAGGATGGAATTTTTCCAGTTTACTACTTCTTCAAAGAGCACTATAAATTAATTCTTGCTTACGGCATAAGCGAAACGAACACTCCTCGCAGAAATTGGATTATTGAGCCGGGAACAAAAACTGTTGTTGAATATTTTAAAACTATAGGTATTACACCTTACAAGTACGGGTCGTCATACGTCTATCAAATTTATGATACCATCCATGATTTGAAATGGAAAAAAATGGAAATGGATTTAGATAACTTGCTGGAGAAATACAAACAGATATTACAAACACAATGATCCGTAGCTATTATTCAGATTCAATTGAAAACTTCTTACAATCTTCTACTGAACATATTATTGGTGTGCTGGCTATTAATAATGAATACGCACTGGAACAAACGCAACGGGTAGCGTGGGAACAGCAGATTTCAATTTTAAAGGATGTTCTTAAAAAATATGAAGGCAGAATCTTCTTTGAATATTCTATTCCAAGAATGGGAAGGCGGATTGATGTTGTTCTTATCATCAAGAATGTAATTTTTGTTTTGGAATTTAAAGTGGGTGAAAAAGAGTTTCTATTAAGTGCCAGTGATCAGGTATTAGATTATTGCCTTGACTTAAAAAACTTTCACGAAACAAGCCACAAACATTTAATTGCTCCTGTATTAATTGCAACGGCGACAAGAAATGTTACTCCTGTTATTTCAACAACTCCGCATAACGACAATCTTCTGTTTACTATAAAAACAAATGCTGTTTTATTAGATGAAGTACTACAAGATGTTTTACAATTTGCAGATGGAGAAGATATAAATAATGAAATATGGGAGACTGGCCGCTATTCTCCAACGCCAACTATTATAGAAGCGGCGATGGCCTTATACAATGGTCATAATGTTTCTGAAATTTCAAGGAGCGATGCTGAAGCTACTAACCTTACAGAAACAAGTGCAGCCTTAAAAGAAATTATTTTTCAAGGAAAGGCAAGGGGTGAAAAGGCGATATGCTTTGTTACCGGAGTTCCGGGTGCAGGTAAAACATTGGTAGGTCTTGATGTGGCTACAAAACATTTGGATAAAGATAATGACCTCACGAGTGTTTTCCTTTCCGGCAATGGACCGTTGGTTGCTATTTTAAGAGAAGCGCTAACAAGAGATAAATACCAACGAGAAAAAGAACAAGGGAAGAAGGTAAGGAAAGGCGAAATTATGAGTGAAGTAAAGTTGTTCATTCAAAACGTTCACAACTTCAGAGATGAAAGTTTGAAAGATGAACGTCCACCTTTTGAACATGTAGCAATTTTTGATGAAGCACAAAGAGCTTGGGATCATGCACAAACTGCCAGCTTTATGTTGCGCAAAAAGGGCACACCCAACTTCAATAAGTCAGAGCCAGAGTTTTTAATTTCTTGTTTAGACAGGCATCAGGATTGGGCCGTTATTGTTTGTTTGGTTGGTGGCGGACAAGAAATAAATACCGGCGAAGCAGGCATCAGCGAATGGGTAGAATCGCTTAATCGTTCTTTTCCTGAATGGCGGGTTTATGTATCAGATAAATTGACAGATAGTGAGTACGCTGCTGGCAAAGCATTGGACATTTTAAGTACACACAAATATGTTGTTACGAATCCTGCTTTGCATCTTTCTGTTTCGTTACGGTCTTTTAGAGCGGAGCATCTTTCTTTATTGATAAAAAATCTTTTAGACCTCAATCTTGAAGAAGCGCAAAAGAACTACGTAGCCATAAAAGATAAATATCCCATTGTGCTAACGAGGAGTGTTGCCACTGCAAAACAATGGCTGAAAGAAAAAGCCAGAGGAACGGAACGATATGGTATTGTTGTATCCTCACAGGCACAACGATTGAAGCCCTATGCCATTGATGTAAAATCGCCCATGGATCCTATCCATTGGTTTTTAGATGGTAAAGAAGATATCCGCTCCTCTTACTATTTAGAAGATGTGGCTACTGAATTTCAGGTACAAGGTTTAGAATTAGATTGGGCTTGTGTTACCTGGGATGGCGATTTTAGATATACGCCTGATTGCTGGCAATGCTTTTCGTTTGTTGGTAGTAAATGGAATAATATTAATAAAGAAGCAAGAAAGCTTTACTTAAAAAATGCTTACCGTGTGTTGTTAACAAGAGCAAGGCAAGGGATGGTGATTGTAGTACCGGAAGGTAGTAGAGAAGACCCAACTCGCCTCCCAAGTTTTTATGATATTACTTATAAGTATTTGAGAGAAATAGGATTTGTAACAATCTAAATTGCTCAATGTTGTTCTGAACGCACAAGAGTGCGACGCAACAGACTTTCAATAGTACCACTTCAGCTAAGTACATAACAGCTCTCTTTATCTTGCATAACCACGAATTAATTTTACCTCCACTTCAAAAACAAAACGCATCGCCGAATCTAGCAAGCATCAACTATAACTATCAACAACCAACAGTCAACCTGGTAAACTATCTTCAATCATGGCTATTCAATTACTGGAAGGTGAGCCCGGCGAAAAAGATTATCTTTTATTTACTGCTACTTTTCAATTGGAAGATGTTTTTTATAAACTGGCCGTAGCCGAAACGATAAACTGGGAGGGAGCTTTTTCCGGACGCTATGATGTGTTGATGGTATCCGGCAAAGGATCAGAAAATTACAGGATATATAAAAACGAGGAGAGCTGGGTAAGCGATAATGAATGGGTTCCCAAAGAACTTGTCTTTCTTATTGGCGATGAAATTGATCATCTAAGATCCCCACAACCAAAAGCTCCGCGAAAGATTTCCGGTAGCACGTGAGTTAGTGCATTAGTTAATTGCTATTCGCTCTTTTATAAATAATGCCATCTGCGTTTAACTCTTCCGCCTTTCCGTCACGATTCAAAAAGAATTGTGCCCACCAGTCCCCTCCCCACCAATTATTGCTCTTCCCTAAAAATGTATCATAATGCCAGTGTGCTAAACGAACAATTTTATCTCCCTGGAATTCCAGACGCAAACTATCGTTCACCAAAGAAACTGCAACCTTTCCATACAACTCGTTTTCGTAGGTGCCTGTATAATTTGTCAAAAGCAGCGAAGGCTTCGTGGCTGGTACCCGCTGCTTCTTACGTTCTTCCTTCTTTGCTTCGCCTTTTTTATAAAGGTCAGCATACAGGGCAAACAGCTCCTTACTCCAGTCGCGGCTGTTGTCGCCAAAACACCAAAGGTCAATAGCCTTATACATCAGGGCATGGCGCAGTTCCGCATGGTCAAGGTTTTCAAAAACATAAACGCCAAAGTGCTGTTCGGGTATCAATGCTGCAATAGCCACGGCACCAGACAAACTGCCTGTATGATACTGCAACATTTCTCCGCGGTAATCATGCTGAAACCATCCCAGGCCATACGTGTTCCAGTGTGGCTTCACTATAGCCTGTGTTGGATAGCCATCTGCTAACGCTTGCGGACGAAACAATTCAGCATAGGTACCCGGTTTCAATAAAGCTTTTCCATTCAGTCTGGTACTGTCTAATAAAAATAACAACCACTTGCCCATGTCTTCTGCTGTTGACCATACACTGCCCGGTGCCCCTATATCATATCCCGTGTAATTTATTGGCTGCGCCACTGAATCCGGAGAAAGAAAATGCGTTGCAATATGCGGTTGGGTTTTGTCAAGGCGGGAGAAAAGGGCATAGGTCCGGTTCATGCCTAATGGCTTAAACAAACGTTCTGTAATAAAATCTTCCCAGGTCTTGCCACTAACAGTATGTATTACTTCGCCTGCTACTATGTACATGAGGTTCTGGTATTCAAAAGAGGCCCTCATAGAGTAAGAAGGTTTTATAAAGCGCATCCTTCTTATGATCTCGCTATTGCTATAGCGAAGTTCCCACAGAAAATCAGCGGCGCCTACACCTGCGTTGTGTGTGAAGAGGTCTTTGATGGTTACCTCCGAATTAGCATAGGCATCTTTCAATTTTAGGGCAGGATATACATCAGACACTTTATCACTCCACTTTACTTTTCCCTCATCTACAAGTATTGCCATGCAAACCGCCGTCATAGCTTTTGTAGTAGAAGCGCAGATAGAGGCGGTATTGGTATTAAAGCCTTCTGCTTTTCCAACTTCAGCAACACCATACCCTTTCATGAACACAATCTTACCATCTTTCACTACTACTGCCGACATACCGGGCACCTTCCATAAAGGCAAAGCAGTAGTAATGTATTTGTCGAATTGCAAAGCATTATCAACAGCTTTTATTTTTTGTTTTTGTGCTAAAGAACATAAAGAGCAAAACAAAGAGATGGAGAGCAATAGAAACGAACGGGACATAAGCTGGGTTTTGGTATCCCTGAAATTAAGTAATTAAACGAGTTGTCTTACATCTTTTACATACCACCTTAAAGGTTTTCCAGTACAAAAAAACTAAGCAGCTTATCCTCACATTTATAACCATCTTTATGAAATGAATACGCCTGGCAACCTTCTCTGGCTTCTCTTTGGCGGATTAATTTCTGCCTTCGGTTATGTTGTTGGCGGCTTTGCTCTTTGCTTAACTATTATAGGAATTCCATTTGGGCTGCAATGTTTTAAGCTGGCGGCTTTTGTACTCTGGCCTTTTGGAAGGGAAGCTGTTAGTACTCAGTCAAGTGTTGGTTGCTTAACTACCTTATTAAATATCATCTGGATCTTTTGCGGCGGTATCTGGGTTGCACTCAGCCATATAGTTTTTGGAGCTATCCTTTTTATTACCATCATCGGTATTCCATTTGCCCGGCAGCATTTTAAGCTGGTAGAAATATCGTTAATGCCTTTTGGAAAAAGGATAGTAGGTAAGTAATTTGTGGGTTGCTTACTAATCTATTTTATATAAGCAATAATCAGCGCTTTTTATACTTATACTGCTGTTTTACTTCTTCAATGTTTGAAAGGTCTCTTGCAGGTATTTCTTTTTCTTCCGCTTTAATATGAGGAGCTAAGTAATTGCTAAACCATGCAGGAAGAATTTCTGCCGTAATTTTCCATTCCCCATCTTTTTTTACAGCAATTGGAGTCAGTAGAATTGAATTATCAATTAACTGAACAACATCAGGAAAACCAATATAATACTTCAACAGGCTGAGGCCAACATAATATCTTTCGGCTACAATATCCGGTCTTACAAAATGCTCGCCTCTCTTATATCTTCTTCAATTCTACTATTCAATAACTGAAGATCGTCTGTAGAAAGAAAAGCCAAATG
>MWWF01000248.1_pt1 | contig 10917 bp, 12 predicted proteins | sample 1047351 | NCBI WGS metagenome assembly MWWF01 (sample SAMN06349970, study PRJNA376086) | soil metagenome | isolation source: MGM-3 sample Antarctic (ecotone) soil | place: Antarctica
CGGTAGGTATGTGCTATTTGGTTTTTTATCATGGCAAGTATAGAAAAGTTACCTGCTTTTTCTGCCAGCACCAATCCTTTTTGCTGCACTTGAAGTGCCCTTATCGGGTTTCCGCTAATACGGTACCCGGTTCCTAAAATACAATAAGCCGATGCTTCTTTTATATTGTCTTTTTTTTCGTGCGCCTGGGCAAGCAATGCCTGTCCAGTTTGAATTATGAGATAAGGGTCTCTGTCAAATCCCGTATTCCAAATACTGATGATTAAATCAACCTTTTTGTCTTCATCTTTTTCAACAGCAATTTTTTGAAGTATTGAATCTACGTTTGGTCTTTGTGCAAAAGCAGGAGTTACTAAAAGACAAACGATGAGAAGAGGGAGTAGTTTTTTTTTCATACCTTTTATGCTGATTGTATTATTGAATTGTATTGCGGCAGGCTTTTAACTTCGTTTGATAAGTGTTGAATGCAGGTGTTTTACCTTCCACTGTTTTCTTTCTTTAACTAAAACTACTGTTTCCAGCCATTGTATAGCTACCTGTTTGCCATCCCTGGTTATTGCTGACTGAAGACGATACGTAATCCATGCGGTAGTTTTATCTGCCACGGTATTGACGAAATCAAAAGTGTTGGTACGTTTAAAATCTGCTGCCAGATTTTGTGTAATGGCTTTCAGGATAAGGGTATCTATGGTCCAGACCTGGCCATATTCATATAATGTAATATCAGCGGTACAATAATTCTTTAATCTGACAGAATCCCGGTTGGATAATGCATTGAACATTTTTACTACAGTTTGCTGAATCGCCTCCTGGCCTTTTGTTAGCGGCTTCTGGGCATTCAGCAAAGCTGAAATTGAAAAAGCAATAAAAAGGAGTGATTTTTTTTTCATTTTATCCTGTTATACTTTTTCAAAATATCCATCACCAGCTTATGAGGCAATGCATATGATTTATTTCCGTTGATCCCTTCCATTGTTTCCGCAGCCACCATCGCATTGATAATCGCTTCTTCCGTTGCCTGTATAGTGGCTTCAAATATTGGATTGATCAGGTCATTCGGCAACTCTTCAACTTTTGTAAAATTGTCTCTTTGAAATGCAGTTGGATTAGCAGTAGAGAAAGCAATAAAAATATCCCCGGAACCATTTGTTCCCTGGCCTCCCACTATTCCGATACCTAATGAAACCCGTTGAACTATTCTTTTTAATTGGTGTGGCAATAAAGGAGCATCGGTGGCAACAACAACGATAATAGAACCATCACCCGGTTGATAAGAAGGCGGTGCTTTCAATTCATTATTTAATGTATCAAGTAATTCTTTGCCAACCGGTACACCTGAAATAGTGAGATTTCTTTTTCTGCCAAAATTAGATTGTACAAACACACCTAATGTATATGTAGAGTCTTTTATTTTTATTACCCTTGATGAAGTACCGGACCCGCCTTTAAATCCCAAACACATCATACCCGTGCCACCGCCTACATTTCCTTCTTTGATAAAACCGGATCTGGCACTGTCTAATGCTTCCCATGCATTACTTTCTTTTACATGAAAACCATAAATGTCATTCAGAAACCCATCATAGGTTTCTGCCACCACAGGATAGGTGTACCAAAAATCTTCTTTGTACCAGCCTGTTTTCACAAACCATTTCAGTACCGCATCTCTTACTACACCTACACTGTTTGTATTCGTAATCATTATAGGCCCTTCCAAAAAACCTGATTCGGTAAGCCATGTTGTTCCGGTCATTTCTCCATTGCCATTTAGTGAGTACCAATTGGCATAAACAGGATTGTTATTTCTACCTCTTGGTAAAATGGCAGTAACACCGGTACGCACCGGGCCCTTGCCGCGGATATTTTTTCCCGTGCCGGAGATGATGGTGCTGTATCCAACTTCAACACCTTTTACATCGGTGATGGCATTGAACTTTCCCGGTGTGCCGTCAAAGGGAATTCCAATATCCCGGGCTCTTGGTTTTTGTGCAAACAAAGAATATTGAATAAGGATTAGCAAAGCGATAATGGATAATCTTTTCATTGTATTAATTTTTTATTTGCCTTCTATTGATTTTACAATTAAGCCCATCACATCACCAATTTTACTATCATCCATCCAGCGGGCCACTACCACCAAATCATGTTCTTTATCTATGATTATATAATTGCCGCCAAAGCCCACGGCAAAATATACATTTGGCGAAACAGCAGGCCATCTTTTATCCGTATTCAACCACCACATATACCCATAGGTTTTATTAGGAACAGAAGGTTGCTGTACTGCACTAATCCATTTTTCAGATACCAGTTGTTGATTTTTCCATTTACCATTTCTTATAAACAATAAACCAAATCTTGCCTGGTCGAGTGTATTGATAAAAATACCGCCGCCATGATGCCCGCCACCGCTTACCGATTGCATCATAACCCCGTCCATATTTACAAAAGAGTTTTCATAGCCGTACCATCGCCAGGTAGTAGAGGCACCGATAGGATCCATTATTTTTTCTTTCAACACAACAGGTAAGGGCTTACGCCACACTTGTAATAAAGAATAGGCCAGGAGGTTTACCCGCACATCATTGTATTCGTAAACGGTTCCGGGTTCCAGCAGTTTCCTGTTTTTCCAATCATCAATGCCGCCTTCCTTGGGTGGCCTGTCGGCCCAATCGTTAAGCCCGAAAAGATTACCACTCCAGTCAGATGATTGGGTTAACAAATTATCCCAGGTAATTTTTGAATTGTGTTCACCTTCAAAAGAATCATCCCAAACATAATTACTTACTTTATCTGTTACGTTTTTTACCAATCCATTATCAACAGCTAAGCCAGCCACGGTGGATAGAAAACTTTTTGTTCCGCTAAATGTCATGTCCACCCGTTTTACATCACCCCACTGTGCCACGATGTAACCATTTTTTATCACTAGCCCTGCAGGTCCGCCTCTTTGTTTCATGGGCCCAATGATTTTATAACCCGGCTCACTGGCATAGGCTTTCATATTGGCGATGCGTAGATCCCGTTCTACTTTGTTTTCACTTTTCAGGGCAAGGCTCACAGCACTATCCAGCAACTGTTGATTCATCTTTAGCTCCGCAGGTTTTTTTACCTGCCAGGCTGTATCGGGATAATAAGCTTGCTGGGCATTGGCTGTAAAGAAAAACAAACAAAGTAAAGCCGTAACAAATTTTGTTTTCATTTTTAAAGTTTATCCTTATTATTTAATTTCAAACAACACTAAATCTATTTTTTCATTCTCTTTTGCAGAGAAATAAAAAGAACTGCCGGGTTTTATATACAAATACTTTCCTCTTTTTATACTGGTAGATTTTTTGTTTCTCGTATTATGAAATATTACTTCATTGCCTTCTACAAGTTCTGCAACCATGGGCCCTCGGCCACTGATTAAATGTTTTGTAAATGAGGAATCTGTTAACTGGTAGGCGGCTGCTTTTTCATTTTCAAATAACTGGGTAAAAGGCAAAGGAGTAAAGTGCCTTTTGCTGTTATAAGAAGATAGAATTTCTATATCAATAACATGGAATGGAACCGTATCACAATTACTCACCCGGTGAACCAGTGTATCATTCAAAAAGGAACGATAGGCCGCACTGCCGGCTATATTTTGAGATGTTACCCAACCTTGTCCCTTTATCTGTACACATACGCTTGTGTTGGTGAACTCTAAAAATAGAGAAGGGGTTGAGTGAATATGAAATTGGGTAGTATCACCTGGGGGGATCCTGACATCTAAGAGGCGGATATATTTATTCTCCCGCATTTTTTTATGCCGTGGCTCTTTGCTTACCTGTACCTGAGCAGAAATTACAAATGAATTCAGCAGCAGAGAAAACAACATTAAAGACTTCCGGAAATAATGAGTCCATTTTTTTCGGGTAGTGTGGGTGTGTGCATGTACTTCCATAAATTATTTATTTTATTCAATACTGTACTTCCTGTTAAAATAGTTCATGATATTGATAGCTTCTGATTTTATTCTTTCCAACTTTATAACATAGATAGCAGAGTACTTAGCATATCTGTTCAGTGTATTGAAATATTTATTGATAATTATTTTATCAGTAGTAATAAATAAATCACCTTCAGTAAAGTTTCCGTCTTTTATAACAGCATAGCTAAAAAGTTCAGACGATATACTTCTGATAGCGGTTTGCGTTTCCTGAAAAGTAGTTGTTTCATCAATTTTATAACCCCTTATCAAATTATCATAGCCAAGGATGCTATCAGCATCACTTGAGTTTAGTAATCGTAATCCACCTGCATTTTTTAGTTGCTGCATTGTACGGTCAGAAGTCCTCAATTCAAAAAAACCTCCTGAAGCATTATTTAAATTATTAAAACAATTATTACATGATAATTTTAGCATTAGCGAATCATAGCATTTTGAAATGACAATTAAGTTTTGCGACTTTATCTTATAGTTATTAATCACTGCTGCCAAATGTGCGGTGTCATATTTAAGGTCGTGGTAAAAGGATATGATATACTGTCTGCCCCTTTCTTTCTCAATTTTATGCTCCAGTTGATACTCTGCCAAAAAACCACAGAACACAGCAAGGAACAACATTAAAAATTCCCAGAAATAATCTTTCCATGTTTTCTTTCCGTGGGTGGGGTGGGTGTGATGATGTACTTCCATGTTCTGTTCAGTTGAAAGTTGAAGTTTAATAGTTGTTGATTGTTCTTCGGCTATAGATTCTGGAGATGAAATGTTTTCATCTGTTGGTTGAATGTTTACCGGTTGCTGTTGCGGAATTTCTTCCGGTTGTATTGCTGCTTGTTCGTCAGGTATGTTTTTTTCTTCGCTCATATTATTCCAGGTGATATTCTTTTTCTATCAATTGCTTTTATTTTACCTTCCTTTCGGGGAAGCCCATAATCTATGGTCGCCAGGTCTGTTTTCAGATCGCTTAATAATGATTGCATGTATTGTTTTTCCCGCTGGTTTTCTATCACATGCTCCAATTGATACTCTGCTAAAAAACCACAGAATATAGCGAGGAACAACATTAAAAACTCCCAGAAATAATGAGTCCATTTTTTTCTTGGGGTGTGGGTGTGTGCATGTACCGTACTTCCATGTTAGTTTGTGGTTTTTTCCCGATAGCTATGGGATTATTATTTATTCGTTGCCTGCTCAGGGCTCAATGCTTCTCTTCTGCTATCCCTGTTACCTGTGGCACATTAATATTGCCCCCATAAAACAATGCATTCAGAAAAAGTTTATTTGTACCATACCAGGTTCCGCGGAAATTGGGATCATCACTGAACATAATCACTCTTCCGCCTCCTTCTGCACCTACTAATATAGAGGCTGAATTTTTCACCTTTTTAAGCGTGGTTGGATGAATATACCCACCGATCAGCGGCTCATTGCTGTATTGCGTTACCGTACTGTAAGGATTAACGCTGGGTTGCAAAAAGGTAAGCCCGTTCCTGTACACAGATACTTTGCGGTTGGTGAATCCAAAACCTATGGGATGTGTAGTATCCAGATCAACACGGAAAATAGAACCACCCATAGCTTTGGCGCCTTCAATATGCACCGCTTTATCAAAATCCTGCCGGACCGGAATTCCTTTGGCACTGTCAACAGGTAATAATTTTTCTTTGGTGAATCCATTTTTGATAGCCCATTCAGTGCCTGTTTTTATGGTGATCAATGTATTGCCAGCCTGCACCCATGCTTTTACTTTATCAGTGCTGGTTTTATCAAGCAAAGAATAATTACCCGAAACCAGGATCATCGTATTGTACCGCTTCAGGTCTGCACGGCCGATATTCAATATGTCCATTTTTGTAATTGGCATCTGCAATCGCTGATCCAGCAGGTGCCAGATAAATCCTGCTTCGGATGCCGCTACCCCTGTGCCTATTATCATTACCACTTCGGGCTTGTTCAGTGTACGAACATACCCGCTGCCCATGTCTATGCCGCCGGCATTGTACCCGGTATTTAAACTGTAAATCGTAATGGCAGATTGAACAGCCGCCGCAGTAATGGCACGATGCAATGAGTCAACGGAAATTTTTTGCTGGTTCACCGGAATAATAATTGTGCCATAGCCAAAATTTTTATTCTTCCCGTTTATCAATGCAGTAAAAGGCCGGAAAGCAGATTGAACAATCACTCCGGCATTCTGCAAATGGTAAATTGCTTTATGAATATTATAATCAGTATTGCTGATAACATAAGCATAATTGCTCCTTGGTGGGATAGCAGGAACATGAACAGGAAGCACCGTTACACGGTTACCCGGGTTGAAAGAAGTTTTTAGTTCAGCATACGGAAGGTTGTAGGCATGCACCAGGCTCCATGCCGATGCATCATAAAACGAACTGTCGATATAAGTAATCTGTTTTTCAAAAACAGAACGCACCATGATATAATTATCCTGTGCGGTGGGAACGTAATAAGTTTTTCCCGCTTCAAAGGTTTTTCCATCGCCGGTAGTTGTATTATTTACTTCATACACTTCAATCTCATGGAGTAAAAGGATACTGACAAATGCATTTGTTCTTGTTGCATCATTGGCATCGCCAAACAAATATCCTTTGATGGGTGATTTGGCCTGTTGTTCTTTGGATGCACTGTAAAATTCTTTCCGCATTTTCAGCAGCATTGGTTTTTCCTTCAGTGATGCCCGGACAGTAGTGAGTGATGCGGTGAACTGGTTGCGGATAGTAAAAGCAAAAGTGATGGGAATGGTGTTTGTTTCCTGTATATGCCCGCGGCTGCTGGCCTGTTCAAATAAAAACCCCGCGCCGCCGTAGAAATTTATATAGCTGCTTCCATATCCCGGATATAGCTTATCATAGGCTTCTTTGGTAAAATACATGGAGCCGATCTTATCAGTGGCCTGGGAAAAATACTCTGCATATTTTGGGTAAACAGTTTTGTATAAATAATCAGGCACTACCGGGTTATTACTGGCATCTTCTCCCGGGTCAAAATAAAAAGTGGAATTAGTTCCCATTTCATGATGATCTGTTTGTACATAAGGCCGCCACTGATGAAAAAATTTTATACGGTTTCTTGTTTCAGGGAAAGTGCCAAGAAACCAATCACGGTTCAGATCAAACCAGTAATGATTGAATCTTCCCCCCGGCCATATTTCTGTATGCTCCCGGTCAAGCGGATCGGCCACTACCGGTGAGGCTTTATGCATATTGGCCCAATGAGTATGACGATCACGTCCGTCAGGGTTTATAACGGGATCCATCAGTATCACCATTTCACCCAGCCATTTTATTGTTTCCTCATTTTCTGATGCGGTGAGGTAGTAAGCAGTAAGCATGGCTGCTTCGCTGCTGGAAGGTTCGTTACCATGAACATTGTACCCAAGATGAATTACCAAAGGAATGTTTTCTGTATTGCCAGTGACCTGGCCGGCAATATTGGCTTTTCGTATTTCTTCCAGCCGCTGATGATTGGAAGGAGAGGTGAAAATGGCTGTTACCTGTTCCCGAAGCTCAAATGTTTTTCCGATTACCTGCATGGTTACCCGGTCAGATAAACGATCCAGTTCTCTAAAATACTCTACGAGCTTATCATGTCTTGTATGATTGGCACCGATGGCATAACCCAAAAACTTTTCAGGTGTGGGAATTGCGGGGTTCATATTACCGGCTCCCGGGTAAAAATATTCTGATTGCGAAAACGCAGTTACTGTAAACAGGATGACAGTAATAAAAAGAGGGTTTCTCTTCAGCATAGTTTTGGTTTTAAATGAAAACTAACTAAAGCTAAAGAAAATCCCGTTCTGACGGCGTGGCTGTGGCCTGCCTTTCGACAGTTGTATAAATTATTCTTTTGATTTCTCTCCCAATTTTTTCATGATCAGGCAAAATGTTTTCTTGCGAAGGAATAATTTCTTTCGGAATATTTTCAGGAGGTTGTTCCGGTTCTATATTTTTATTTGCTTCCATTAATTAATTTTCATTTGGCGATATATAAATGCACAGGCAAAGCCTATCAATAAATACAGTAAAAATTTGAACAGCCTGCTTTTCCAAATTGTTTTTTGTGTACTCATTTTATTTCAGTTGGTATTCTCTTTTTAGTAGGGTTAGCAGGTTTTCCGCTTTTTGCAATTGTACTCTTACATCACGCCGGAGGGTTTTATTGAATGCAATCAACATATGCAGCCGGTAATTTAATCTGAATACAGCATCTTCAGTCATTCTTAATGGTGGGTCATAGTCTGTCATGGATACGTTATTGTCTTCATCCCGCATGGACATCAGTACCCTGCCATCAAATATTCCTTCTGCAATGTTTCTGTATGTATCCATGATTTCTTCCTCGTCCTGACTTCCCCATACAAGTGAACGGGTGTGAACATCGTAAGCAATGATACTGTCGTTTACAGCTGATGTTCTAATAAGCCGGAGGTTGCCGGCATTTTTTAGCTGCTGCATGGTGCCGTCAACCGGAGTATACCGGAAGGCTGGACCACGGGTGGCAAAGGAATTAAAGTAATAAAGGTAACGGCCATAAGCAGCAGCATCCTCCTTGTTTAGTAATGTTACAAATGAGTCAAGCATAGTTGACCTACGATGCCGTTGCAGCAAAATATCGTTGAGCCGGGCAGTATCCACTTGGAGGTCACTGACTAATGATTTGATAAATTTTTTTTCCCGCTGATGTTCTACCATATGCTCTCGTTGGTTCTCCGCTAAAAACCCGCAGAACACAGCCAGGAACAACATTAAAAACTCCCAGAAATAATGAGTCCATTTTTTACGGGCAGTGTGTGCATGATGATGTACTTCCATGTTCTGTTCAGTTGTTGATTGAAGTTTGATAGTTATTGGTTGTTCTTCGGCAATAGGTTCGGGAGATGAAATGTTTTCATCTATTGGTTCGTTATTTACCGGTTGCTCTTGCGCAATTTCTTCAGGCGGTATTGCTGCTTGTTCGTCAGGCAGGTTTTTTTCTTCACTCATATTATTCAAGGTGATATTCTTTTTTCAATGCTTCCTGAAGTTTGCTATTCAGACTGCTATAAATTCGATATTGAGAATCTCCGGTTCCCTTTAAGATAATTTTATAGATGCCGGTAGTATTCGTGGCTTTTTTTCTGTCAAAAATTTCAGGTTTATCAAAATGGAACTGTACATCCCCACCGGTCTTTTCATATTCTTTTAAAAAGGTGACAAAAAATTCATTCGACCGGGCAACAATACTTTCGTACCATTTCGTATCATTATATTGTACCAGGAATGGCCAGATATTTTCGCGGTAAAAAACTTCTTCAAAAGCATTTCTTTTACGCAGGTTAGCAATGGCTATAGACAGATCGCCTGTTAGTTTTTGCAACTCCCTGCTTTTGAAGTACCGGAGTGAACCTGAATTTTTTAATTGTTCCAATATGGCATCCCCCGGTTCAAAAAAAGAAGGGCTGAACGTATAATAACCATACAACAATTCAATGGTGAAGGAATTGGAGCAATCGGTAAGGCTGCTGTCCTGAAAATAACTTTGCAGGTACTTTAATGCCGTGTATTTTCTTATCCGAAAATTCTGTATGGTTTTTAAAGCAGCAGAATCATTTTTGAGTTCATTATAAAAACTGGCGGCAAGTTCCTTTGCCCGGTCTCTTTCAATTTTATGTTCCAGTTGGTACTCTGCCAAAAAACCGCAGAACACAGCGAGAAACAACATTAAAAACTCCCAGAAATAATGATTCCATTTTTTTCGTGGTGTATGGGTGTGGGCATGTACTTCCATGGAGTCAGTTTGTAGTTTGGAGTTTGAGTTTGTAGTTGTGGATCAGGTTGCGGGTGTGAAGAATCTTCTTTTACTGGTGTCCTCTGACTTTGAACTTCTGGCTTTGCTTCAGGCATGTGGCTTGCAGCTTGAGGCATGGAGCTTTCCTCAGGCAGTTTATCGTTCTGGTTTGATTCTGGTTGCACTGTTCTTAAAGATATTATTTTGTTGGCTTCTCGTTAGCATGTTTCTATTGAAATTTCTATTGCTGGGTTTAGAATCAAATTATGGAGTAATGGCGTTGATCTCTAAATATTTCCAGACTCCATACAATAAAGGAATGGCAATAAGCCAAAGCAATACATTCATATCTGCAAGGATGGCAACTGTTACTATTATAACAATGGCAATTATACTAAGCAAAAAAGCCTTCAGGTTTAATATTTGTGAAGGCGTTATTTCGCAGATGATTTGCTCTTCGCCTGATGGTTTTGATTTGTCTTCCATTATGTTTCTGTTTGTTATTTAAAAATAGCTCCTGTTAATTAATCTTCAAAAGGTTATTTGTTGATTGGAGGTTTTAAATTTGCAAGAGAGAATTCAAATTTTTATACGCTATAATTATAGATATGACTTCGTCAACAGCAGATAAACAAACAACCCAAATGCAAAACGATTTTTTACCCTTGCAGGGAACTGATTATGTAGAATTTTATGTAGGCAATGCAAAGCAGGCGTCGCATTATTATATGAGTGCTTTTGGTTTCCAGGCTTTGGCTTATGCCGGACCAGAAACAGGATTGAAAGACAGGTGCAGCTATGTTGTTCGCCAGCATAAACTAACTTTTGTTTTGACAACACCGCTTCGTGGCAACAATGAAATTGCAGACCATATTTACAAGCATGGTGATGGTGTAAAATTTTTAGCCTTGCGTGTTGACGATGCAAAAGATGCATGGGAACAAACAACAAAACGTGGCGGCAAACCTTACATGCAACCACAAATTTTAAAAGATGAAAATGGCGAGGTGGTGTTGAGCGGCATTCATACTTACGGTGATACGGTGCATCTTTTTGTTGAAAGAAAAAATTATAGTGGTGCCTTCATGCCGGGCTTTAGAGATTGGAGCCATCCGCTTTTTGCACCAGAAGATACAGGACTTTTATATGTTGATCATTGC
>MWWF01000249.1_pt1 | contig 10914 bp, 17 predicted proteins | sample 1047351 | NCBI WGS metagenome assembly MWWF01 (sample SAMN06349970, study PRJNA376086) | soil metagenome | isolation source: MGM-3 sample Antarctic (ecotone) soil | place: Antarctica
GCGGTCGGCGTCTTCGGTCAGTTCTCCCCGGCGTCGTTCAAGTTGTTTTAGTTCGTCACTCAATGTTGATGCTTTTCCCATTTAAGCACCCCCCGCAAGCTTGCCGAGTCGGGATTGTCTCTCAGCATCGGCCTGCTGTTTCTGTGCGGCCTCTTGCCGGATGCGGTCAAAGACTGAGCTTGACGAGGCCGCACCTTGCGCTTGCTGCATCATGTATTGATCGCGAAAACTGCCTTTCAAGCGCTGCCAATCCTCGGCGGTTGCGGTCGGGTTAGCCGCAAAAAAAGACGCCTCTAATTGAGCATCAAAGGTTTGCTGTTGACGTTCCCGTTTAGCCTCTTCTTCTCTTTTGCGACTGGCCGCAAGCGAAGCTTGGAGCGCGGCCTTTGTTGCGTTCTCGCGCTGGAGTTGTTCGGCGTTTCGCCGGCGCTGCTCGGCGAATTGTTTTTCTATTTCGGGGGATATGTTTAAACCGCTCATTTCTTGTCTTTCTCCTTTGCTGGTCATCAAAGTTTGTTGATGGGTTGAAAGCAAAGCCATGTTTTCGTTTAACGAAAATTGATTTATGGGAAACATTAACATGGCTTTGCTTCTCGCCCTTCACGCAGCCAAGCGCCCTTTCAAAACATCGAATGCGCTGTTGATGCGCTTCATCTCTTCATCATCTCCGCCGTGATCCGGATGCTTGATCTTGGCGAGTTCCCGATAAGCCGCTTTGATGAGTGGGGCCGGGGCGCTCGGCAACAGGTGAAGCACCTGATAGGCTTCATGCTCACTCTCGACACCGCGCGGCTTTCGTGGCGGGGGTGTATATGTCCGCTCCCTGGCTTCGTAAGGCTTATCAGCCCACTGTGTTTCAGCGTGAAGCACGTTATGACAGTAAACCTCCCACCTTTGCAGTGAGTAGGTTGCACCCTCATCAATAAACCATTGCTTAGTGGCTGGATTGTAGGAGCGGTAGGACCCCTGGACGAAAGACTTCAAACTGTCGATGGCTAAATGAAAAGCGCCGCGGTCATCAGACGATAACCGGACGTGATGGCCTGACTCTGTTCGTTCAATAAAGACGGTGATCATTACGATTCCCTGTGCCTAAAAAAGACAATGCCCCCTAAGTCATAAGGCACTTGGCCGAAACTTAGGAGGCACTATCAAAACGCCTCAACTTGTCGAAACGTGCACTACGCAGCGCGGTCTGGCACGTGGGCTATTATATCATCCTTTTGACCCTTAATGGCCGAGATAATTTCCTCTAAATCCCCTACTGTTAGACCATTCGTATGCCTATCAGTGTAGTGCTTGGACACGACCACCAAGCGCCCAAATTGAATTTGCGCAAACGGCAAATCGCAGCACGCGCAGATGATTGACTTGATCTTGCCCCTTCTCTCGATTCGTAAATTCACGCTGCCCTTTGAACCTCCATGCTGACCTGCTGTACTCCGATGATTTCCAGCCCTCCGAAGACGCTGGCCATCGCTTTCACAGTTGGATGCTCAGATGCGAACCTCCAGAGTAAAGCGTCTGGATTGCCCCGCTGGTAATCACCTCCGAAGGTGACTACGGGAGTGGTTTCTACTGCCCCGTAAACAGCCTCCGGCACATCAGCCCTTCTCAGACGCATCAGCAGCGTCTCACGAGTCATTCCATCTTTAATCAATGAGGCCACGAATCCGCTTAATCCCTGCCGCCCGTTCTTATCAAACTCCCACGCTGCATTTACTCTCATTTCATCGTCAGCCGTCTCTGAAAAAGGCGCGAGATGTGCGCGGAGAGTTTCAGCCCCTAGTAATTGCAGTGATTCATTCCAATCCTTACCTATGCGCGGGCGCAGGCGGAAAGTCTTGGCTCCTCTCGCCTCAAGCTCAACCTTCATCTTATTCGCCGCTGTATTGCCCGCGTCATCAGCATCCGTAGCGATCAAGACATTCTTAAATGCTAATGCCTGCGGCAACCATTCCGGCCAGCTCGTGCCGATGAGCGCGACTGAAGCGACGCCACAAAGCCATAAAGCAAGCGCGTCCATCGGCCCCTCCACAACAGCGATCACGTCAGCCGACAGAGCGCCGGGCGTAGCAAACACTCCTTGACCTTTAGGGCCTGCTGACTGTGTTTTCGGATCAGTCCGGCCATCAGTAAATCGGCCACATACAGCAATCAAGTTCCCCGCCCGATCACGAACGGGAAACAGAACGGCAGGGCGTCCATACCACTCGGAAGAAAACCGAACGCCGGCTTGTGAGGCAACCACATCAGGTACTCCGCGTGATTCTAAGTATTCAGCACAGCGTGGCTCATCGCTGCCTGTTGAACGGTCCCACCACTCGCGCCCGCGAACGGCTGTAGGCGTTTCGGAACTAACCAGATCATCCATCATAGGTCTCATAGAAAAGACTCGAGCGACGGCAGCTCTGGCGCACGCCTTTGGGCTCGGCTTGGGAGCATCAGACCGGAAATCTTTTAGCAATCCCTTTGCTGAACATCGATGGCAGAACCACGCGCCTGTTTCCGTGTTCAAAGCGAAAGAGCGGTGTGCCCTATCCTTCGTATGTGCGTCTCCACATTCAGGGCACCAAAAGCGGCGCTCTTGCTTATATCGCCCTGGAGCGTAAGGATCGAAGGCCTCCAAGTCGGCAAGAGAGAAATGATTCATCGGCCCTCCCGAAACTCTTGAAGCCTGCCGCAGAATCTCAGAGGGAATGACACGCCAGCTACACCATGACGGTTCTTATGAACGACCGCTTTTACTTCAATCTCCCCAGCGGCATCGGGCTGCTCATCTTTGCGGGTTAAGTCAATGATACTCTCAGAAACATATTCAATATCACCGGAGCCTTTGCTGGCATGAAGTCCACCCTCTGACTTATTGCCAGCACGATTGCGATGTGAGACGAGGAGCAGCGGACAATTGAGACCACCGGCGATGCTCGCCGCCGCGCTCAGAGCGTTATTGATAGCGTCGTACTCAGTAGCGCTATCACCACCGTTTAGTTTTCCGGAACGTGCCCAGATTTGCAGAGAGTCAATTACAACCAAAACGTGCGCAGCTTCCGTGCGCTCTTTCAAGGCAGTTGCTGCATCGCGGATCACGGTCGGAGAAGCGAAAGCAGACGTTGCATCCATCAATGCTATGTTAGGCACTTTCTCAGCAGCTCTGACCGCCAACTGCATCGCCGCTTTCGGCTCGATCTCACCGCTCTTTAGTTTTCCGAGAAAGGTCCCGGTCTCTCTGGCGATTAGTCGGCGGAAAAGCTCAAGGATCGGCATCTCGGCAGACACAAAAAGCGCGGGGAATCCGCAACGCGCTGCGGTCTGTAAGGCGAATGCCGTCTTGCCTGCTCCTGGCGCTGCCTGAAGCGTATGGACGCCTGGCGCTAAGTACGAGCCGAGGGCTTCATCAAGCGAAGGGACGCCGGTTTGCGGTCCTCTGGCCATGCCGGTCTTTTTGGCTTTGGCGGCTGCTTCGGCGTCGGCGACGAAATCAGAAACAAGATCAGAGAGGAGGGTGACTCGCGGAGTTTTGGATTCGGGTGCGTTCATGTCCCGGATAATACTCAAGCGCGATGATGCCCGTAAGGGTATCTTTCGCGCCGCTTTTTATTCTTTATTTTTATTGGAAAGAGGTTATGTTGAAAATAAAGGACTTAAGTGGACTGTTCCGCCACATTTGAGTGGTATTCCGCCAGATTTGAGCACTGTTCCGCCACATTTGAGTGGTATTCCGCCAGATTTGAGTCCAAATTTAATGGGGTGTTTTGGCTGCAGAACGCTTTTTCAATGAGCGCGTAATCTGCGCGCTCTTCCGAGACAACTCCGCAACGGTCTTTGTGTCACTCTCCCTTGGCCTAATGTCCAACTCTTGATGCAACCACCCCTCTTGCCAGCCTTTGCGCCGTTGCTCGGCTGGATTTGCGCCGAGTTCTTTGTAGTAAGAAATCATCTGAGCATCGCGCTTCAAAATTCTGATAGCTTCATCCCAATATTCTCTGGCGCGGTGAGGCTTATCACTATTGAGCAAGTCTTCCACCCATGGATCAGCGCGGAACATATCGAGTAGTTCCAACCGAGTGAAGGGCTTGAACCTCGCAGTTAAGTGCTTTACTTCTCCGACGGATTCCGTCTCAGTGCGCGTGGCGCGTTGACGCCAGAGTTGATTGAGGGTTAACCCTATGCTCTGCGCCCACGCTCCCGCTGCTTTACCAGCCGGGATGGATGCTATCTTGCGTATATCTCCGAAATATTGCAGAACTTGATCGTTCCCTCTGAACTTATCAAGCCAGGGTCCTGCTACCCAACTTACCTCAATAGGCGGCTCCAAGTTTCCTAGCCCTAACTGCACAGGGTCTCTCTTGCCGGTTATCTTGATCAAAGCGTCTGATGATGTGAGGTCGAATTTTTCTTTAGTGAGGTGGTCTTTATATGCACGCGGGCGTAAGCCATGTACGGTAAGTCTGTCAAAAAGTAATAGCCAGTTCCAGACCTTGCGCCGCATATCCGCTCTTTCGGTCACGCTACGCGGCTTCCATCCTAATGCGCGGATCAATTCATCAATTTCAACAGAGACCTGCGGCTTACTTAACACGCAGCAGATAGCTACGTTTAACAACAAGACCGTTGATAGTTCTAGATTCTGTAGCTCTTGGCGTAGGCCGTTATAGTCTGTGGGAAGGCCGCTGAAATCCAGTACTGGTTTGGCCGTCAATTTTGTCTGGATTGAAGCGCCCGGTATAGCATGGCGTAATGCTGTCTCTCCTGAAACTTCTTCCCATCGCCTGCCAAATGGGCCATCCGCAATAGCGATTGCAGGGTTACGTGCCTCCATAAATGTTTGTTGGGGCAGTTTAGCGGGAATCTGTTTTTTCGCTCTCCTTTTTACTGCCTTGTCTGCATCGTCGGCATTACCACGAAGGTCCCATACGAGCCGCAGGTCTGTTGAGCCAGCGCGGATCACCAGGAATGTGCGCCCCTGGTCTTCAGGGGAAAGGGTGAGACTGCCCTCATCGTCAAATGTCGCTTTTGGTAGGGCCGCCGTGTTCCACTGTGAGATTATGGGGACCTTGCCGTCTTCCAGCGGTTCGCCGGCGATAAGACCGGAAAGCCTCACCTCTTCAACTTTCTTGTCTTTGTAAAAAACCTCGCCAGCGCTAAGCATGAACTTGTCCGGTATTTCGCTGCCTGTTGCTTGAGCCGCATTTACGACAATGCCCATGGCGCCCCACGCCTGTGTGGAGTCAAAGGGCAGATGCATAGCCCCGGCAGTAACTACCGTGGCGGGTTCATCGACCTTTGTGCCCCCCTGAGAAAATCCGACTATAGGCGTTGGTTCTGATACGTCTTCAGCGCTCACTTCTCGCCTCCATTTGCCTCAAATCTTAGTAGGTCATTTGGTTTGCACTTAAGCGCGGTGCATAGAGTGTCGAGTGTCTTTATCCCGACCTTCTCTAGATCGTTTCTCCACCACTTTGACGCCATTGATGGTTGGACACCCGTTAGCTTCTGTAATTGATATGCAGTCGTAATGCCGCGCTTTTCTGCTTGCTCTCTAATGGTGACAGTAATCATGGGTCGGTATTTTATCATGTTTAGCAGTATTACGAGTAGAAAAAATATCTTTAAAGCTGTTAGGTTTAAGCGTAATACCTCTTGACAGAATAATATCTCTAGACGTAGTATGTCTCTGTCAGCACACTTCAAGAGAGGAAACGAACCATGACCACGAATTTACAGAACGCCATCGAGAAGAGTAAACGAATCAAGATGAGCGTCCGCTACTTAGGCTCACGCGCATATCTCGTTATTACCCCAGCGAACCATCAATACACTGTCCGCTTTGAGACGCAGGACGGCCTTCGCTACGGACGCTGCACCTGCAAGGCAGGGTCAAAGGGACTGGCCTGCTACCACTTACCAAAGGCGGCACTCGTTGACACAGCAATCCAAACGATGTCCGGCCACTAAAAGGAAGGGCTTACCTGAGACGGCGAATCTCGGTAAGCCCCAAACTTTCCACCCTTCAATGTATTGAGCACAGTTTCAGGAGAAAAGTTATGAAAAAGAATATCACAACGAAAAGAAAATCACTTCGCGCGGTCGAGACACTTGATCTGGCAGCAGAACAACGCAAGTGTGAAAACGCCGCTCAGTACCTCAGGGACATGCTCACAGTCGAGCGAATACCCGAGTACGTAATCGTTGCCATGATGCGCGCTTTAATCGCCGCATCCAGAACACAAAACATTGACCTTTGGCCGGACGGGTGCGACAAGGGAACAGATATTTCTCTTGAAGCACTCACGGATCTGATTGCCACGACGGGCGGAAGGTTCTCTCTCGACAAGTCTTCGGAAGCGGAATTGGCCGCGCACATCTCCGCCATTCTCAAGCATCCGAAGACGCCGACCACGCTCTTTAATGCGCTTGGTGAAGCGGTCTGTATTCTGTCGAACAATATCGACAATGACACCGCTGAATTTATCGAGTATGTGCTTTCGTATAATCTCAGAGCGGAAAGCGGTAACGCTTAGCTTCGTTTTCCACGATGGGCAATAAATCAGGGGCGGGCCTTCACGGGTCCGCCCTCTTTCGTTTATGCTCATTAACATGAATGTACAGAGAGGGCCGAAGGAGTTCTCAGATAAAGAATTGAGCAAGGTGAGCGTGCAGATTCTTGACAGGGTGAAAGGAAAACTGCGGTGCGAGCAGTGTGGGGCTGAATGGATTCCGATAGTAACCGGGTATAGACGGAAGCTTCGGAAAGGGTACTGGAAGTGTCCGAATGAGTGTAACGTGCCGCAGGAATCTTGAGGGGCGAGCCTCTTTTGTTTGGAATAAAAAAAGGGCTGGAGAGGCTCTACTAATCCAGCCCTAACTACTTCGCAGTTTTTCACCACTAATCTCCTCACCATAGTGGTGCTGCGGCTCGGCACTCTATCACTAGCACCCGTCATAGTGAAGCCCACACTCGCTACAGTAAAAGATTCCGCGCTTGCCCGCATCCTTGACCCTTACTTTCAACACAGGGCAAAATTAGCTGATGAATTTACGAAGAGACGGCGGACACAGGGAGGCCCAGCTCGAGATAGTGAAAAGCAAAGATTTACCTAGCAAACGGTTGCAGTATTTACCCTGCGTCCGAGAACCAAAGTTATTCCCTGTTGATATTCATTAGGCTTTCCTCTCGCCAACGTACTTTTCAACTTTTTTGCAGCTTCGGCCCGCCGCCTTCTGATACGGGATGAGCGCAAAAAAAGTTGATAACTTTTCGTCAACTGTGATGATTTGCTAGGTATTTTTTTGAAACTCAATCGCCGCGAAACACTTTCTCGCCAAACTTCGCCACCCCTGGCGGCATTGGCGGATTATCAAGATTTGCTGGCCTTTTAGAGTTTTCCGCATAATCCCGACAACCCTCTGGCGAGATAGGCGGGATTATGATAAAACCTTGCGCCCATGAATAAAGAAGATTCAGCTAAGTATCTCGGTTGCAGCGTCCGCGCGCTTGAGCGCTATACACAACAGGGCAAGATTGCCGCGCATTATGTGAAGGGAAAGACGCGCCCCACGGTCGAATATGAAGAGAGTGATTTGCGCGCGTTCAAGGGCACTCTGGACGCCGAACTTTACCCGCAACGGCCAGCGGTCGAGAATGCCCCGAAAGAGTTTTCCGCCAATGTCGCCCACAACCCGGCGAGTTTGGCGAGATTAAGCGATATTGCCCCTCAGAACGACTTTCGGGAGCTGGTCGGCCTCATCATCAGGGAGAGTGTCAGGGAAGGCATAGGCGCGGCAATGGAGGCCAGCGGTGGCCATCAGAGCACGCCGCTGGAAGTTCCGATTGCTGACAAGCTGGTGCTCTCTCTCAAAGAGGCCGCGCTTCTCTCCGGCATCTCGCGTGATAGATTGGTTGCGGCTATTGAGAGTAAGAGGTTGAAGGCTTCAAAGGATAAGATTGGTAGAGGGTGGCGAGTGAAGCGAGATGATTTAGATGCTTACGTGAAGAAACTCTAATCAATGTGGGGGTGCAAACATGAGCACTGAAAAGACACAATGCCCAAAGTGTAACGGCGAGATGGTTCAGGGGTTCATCGGCGATTGGGGTCAGGGAGGGGGTCGTCGCGTCAGTAGCTGGGTCGAAGGGGCGCCGGAGAAATCATTCTGGCATGGCACGAATGCCCCGGAGGAGAGCTACCGTTCCAGTAGGGACCTTCCGCTGTGCGGCGTGCGGCTTCCTAGAGTCCTATGCACGTCCGGAATTCAACGCCAAGTAAGGAACCACGTACTGGCTTTCAAGACGTTTCCCACGAGCGGCAGGTAAAGCGATGCGTAGACAGAAAGGACGCTATCGGACCGCTCACGTTTCACACTCACCTATGACACCAAGATAATCATGTTCAGATAGGGAGTATTGAGCGATCCCGCAAACCTCTCCCCACTACTAATGACAGAATTGGAACCATCTTTGAGCAATAGCTACAGAACCGCTTTCGGCGTGAAGGGATTGCCAACCATCTCGCGCAGCTTGTTTGCTTGAGCAATCTGGGCCGCCACAACCCCTGCATCAACGCAATCATCACCAACCGCTACAATTTTGCCGGTACTAGCCGCGCACCTAGCGGCTAGTACCGGCAGCGACCATAGCGGCGGCTGCAGCTGTGGCTAAACCCGCCCTGTCACTCGCGGCAGCCATGAGAACGCCTAAAGCGACCATACTCGCCGGATCGCTGGGGTCAGCTCTGACGGCAGATATTGTGCTCTCTACCTCCGGTAAGGCGATCTCACCTCTGATAAAGGCTTCTGCAACTTCTACCGAGTGACGGCTGCGCTTATCCGTTAGCAAGTCCCACACTTTTCGGCCATCTATCAAAGGTGTCTCGCGGGCGCACCAACAAGCGAAGATGCGCCACACTTTATCATCGCTATAGCCAGCGCCAGCGAGCGCGATGCGAAGCCATGCCGGACGCTGAATGGCCTCCCAAGCGTCCGAGGGGGTATCAAACTTTCTTGCCCACGCATACCCGCCCCGGCAAGCCTTCACTTCCTTCATGACTTTGATGCCCTCTTGGTTCACCGCTTTTTTGTTCCTTCTCTTGGTCGGTCACAGTGCGAACAGATGGCGGGATGTTAGGCTTTGTGCGGGTTCGTCGTTCATCTCACCTCCCAGCCGCCACACTTTCATGATCCGCGTAAATAAACTTGATGAGCTTCCGCCACCCGCCGCACTTCTGGCAGGGGTCAGGCAAGCGCGTGTCCGCGTCTGCCGCGTCGTGTGAGAGCATCCCGCTTATTTCTCCGCTCTCGTCTTTCACACAGTAGTTGCGGGTTTCAACGTAACCACTTGAGCAATGACAGCGGCCCTCGGGCGAGATGCCGATCCGCTCTTCCAATCGCTCAAGCTTACTGTGTAAATTCATGCCGCTTCAGATCCTGAAAACATTCGCTCTAAATCAATGGCGGATTTATTAGCCGCTGCCAGTTCAATCCACTCATCTTTGGTGGTTTTTAGCGGAATGTACATAATGGGAAGATCAAGGCCACAATCAGGACAAGCAGCCGATTCGTCGCGCTCGCGCACCACTTGCGCGCTGTGATTGCACGCTCCGACATGGCTTAACCTCTCGATATTTTCAATGCGACGGCGAATGTTGCTCATACTCTTGCTATCTCCCTTAGCACCTCATCCGACAATTCGGCCGGCGGAATGCCTGTCTGTTGAAAAAGGATGCTTTCAAGCTCGGCGTCAGTCAGAAAGCGCGCTCCTGTCTGGTAGCGTTCGTTACGCCTCAACCGCTCGCGCTCAATCGCGCCCCTCGCACGCTCTAAACGTCTCACCCTGTCATTCATCGCCACTGTCTTTTTCCTTCTTTCTGTTCAAGTAACTCTTCCAAACGCTCAACTCTTTCGCTCAAATCCTCTAACTCGACGGCGCGCAAAGATTGTTCGATGATCGTCTTTGCCGCTGATACCCTGGCTGATGCCGGGGCTTCTCTGTCTTCGGCCACTTCGCGCAACACGGTCACGGCCTTTGTGCAATCAGCTTGGAGTTGACCGATAGCAGACTCAACCAGTTGACGCCGCATTGCCCTGTAGCGCGCCTGGAAAGACGGTTCCTGAAGAAAGCGCCACATCGTTGACTTGGACACGCCTGCGGCCTCATACGCCGCTTCTACGGTGCCGTGAGCTAAGAGCGCCACTAGTGCGGCCTCTTGTTTAGGGCTCAATTTCTCGTCGGAAGGTTTCAAAGTGTCTTATCCTGAATCAAAACGCTTTCACGCCGCGCTTGGCATGGATCGCTGCTCCCGCTCTAGCCTGCGGGCTGTTGCTTCGCGTGATGCCGCTTTAGAGCGCAACCGCTCAACTTCATTCGCGTAAATCTGCTCGGCAGTCCCAATCGCGGCCTCGTACTGTCCAGCCCATCTCTGAGCTGTGAGACCAAGTTGCCCGCCAAGCCTGCTGGCCTCTACGCTAAGAGTGTGCTTGTGCTCAATGAATTGCTGCCAGCGTGCAATGTAAGCCTCTATCGCGCCGTGTAAGCTCTGCCGTTCTTCCCTGAAAGCGGTTTCCTCTTTGGCTGCTTCGTCACGCAACTCAGCAAGGCGTTTCTGATTACGCTCGCTCTGCTCATCGGCCAGCGCTGCGCTTAGTTCGCCCCGCTTCTCCTCAATCCGCGAATCGAGCGAAGAGAGCGCCGCCTTGAGTGCCTCACTCGTGCTGTGGGCCGATGTGGCCGCGCTGGCCTTTACAGTTCCGCTCACCAGGCCATCCTGCGCGCTTCGATATTCACGCTCTGCGCGGTCGGCGTCTTCGGTCAGTTCTCCCCGGCGTCGTTCAAGTTGTTTTAGTTCGTCACTCAATGTTGATGCTTTTCCCATTTAAGCACCCCCCGCAAGCTTGCCGAGTCGGGATTGTCTCTCAGCA
>MWWF01000250.1_pt1 | contig 10822 bp, 5 predicted proteins | sample 1047351 | NCBI WGS metagenome assembly MWWF01 (sample SAMN06349970, study PRJNA376086) | soil metagenome | isolation source: MGM-3 sample Antarctic (ecotone) soil | place: Antarctica
TTTTTTGCCTAAACGGATTGAAGCCGTAGTATTCGCCAGATCTATTTCATCTAAATAAATCCTGTTGTTCTGCAAGTCCAGCAACTTACCATCGACTTTTAATTTACCAATAGAGATGTTGGAGTATAATGCCGATACATCGTTGTCATATTGAACCCCAACTTTAGATACATCAATTACTCCAAAACTCAGGTGCATTAACGATGGTGTGGCTGCTTCTTTTAAATCAACAGATAACGGCTTTACTTCTAACAGGGGTTTTGTTTGCTTCATACGCACTGTTGAATTGCGCACAATGAGCGAAGGGAAAGTAAAAGTTTGTGTATAAGGGTTCAATGTATCAATGGTAGTGGTGGCATAGCCAATGCGGGCAAATACATCGCTGCCGGTAACCGCATCTTTGTAGGTAAGCGCAACATTATCCAGCATTACATCACTGATATTTAATTTCATGGGCGTTGCAGTAGTATCGGTTACTGCAGGTGTTTTTCCTGTAAATGCGTCTACTATAAACTGGTAGTTAAAAGCGGTATCGGGCAACACCCTTTTAATTTTTGCGGTGATATTTTGCAGCTCAATACCCGTTACTTCTAATTCGTTGGAGAAAAGTTTTAGAAAGCTAATATTCGCTTTTATAGAGCCGCCGGAAATGAGGGTGTCTTTTGTACGGTCTTCAATGTAAACATTCCGCAAACTCACATTTCCGGAAAGGCCAAAGTCAATACGGCCAATATTTACCCGGGTTTGCAATTTCTTTTCTAAATAGTTTTCCGCCTTGCCGGTAAGAAACTTTTGAACTGGTGGTGTAAGTAGAAGCAGGAAGATTAATATAATGAATAAGACCAGGAACAGCACAGTTTTTAAAAAGATGCGGGCAATTTTTGCGGGCAAGCTTCTTTTTTTATTAACAGGTAGCTTTTGTTCTTGTAAATTTTTTTCTTCTTCCATGGAGATAGTTAAGGATGGCTTTCTTTACTTGGCAAATAATATTCCTTAAACGGACTGAGCGAAAATACGGATGAATGCCGGTCTTTTACTGATGTAGGTTTCGTGCAAAAAGTTGCTTGTAGAACAATTTCTACATGAAATGAACTGAACTACAACTAAATAGGTACATAAAAATGGAGTTCATAATTTCTTAATAAAAAAAGATGGCCTGAAACCTTATTTTAATACCGGTGGTACTGTAGCAAAACCTGTTGCCGTGCAACCCTACAATATCCGCTTCAATGCCGATCTTATTTATTCACCTGCACTCACTGCTTTTGTACCCGATTTAAAAAGAGCCGATAATATACATGCAGAAGGCAGTCTTGCCACAGGGCAGGGATTACGTGCCGTGCTTACCGCACCTTACATTTTATATGGTACAAACGAGATAAATAATTTAAAGGCCAACATTAATACTGCCGATAGCGGCATGCTTATAAATGCCACCGTTGATCATTTAAAAAGCGGAAGTTCCTTTGACGTTTTTAAAACAAAATTCACAGCTACGGCGCTAAATAACAACATCGCCTTCGCCCTTGGCATTGATGATAAAAAGGAACGGCCAAAATACAGATTAAGCGGTTTGGTAACGATGCCTTCTGCCGGTGATATGACGGTGCATTTAAACCCTGATAGCTTATTATTAAATTATGACCGTTGGACAGTAACACCAAATAATAAAATTGTAATTGGTAAAACAGCTATCACTGCAAATGATTTTACTATAGCCAAAAACGGACAGCAATTAACTATTCAAAGTCTTGCCGCTGTTGGCAATCAAACGCCGTTGCAGCTTAGCTTTAAAGATTTTCGCATTGGCACCATCACCGGTTTTGTCAAGTCTGATTCTGTATTGGTAGATGGCGTAATGAATGGCGCGGCCACCTTTACCAATCTTACACAACAGCCTCTGTTTACTTCTGATATTACTGTATCTGATTTTAGTTTCCGGCAAGACACGGTTGGTAATTTAAACCTGAAGGTTGGCTCAACTGGTAATCAATACAATGCAAACATTACCCTTACCGGCAAAGGAAATGATTTGGCCATTACCGGTACCATGACGCCAGGCGAGAAAGATATTGCCATGAACCTTGACCTCGCGATAAGGCGTTTGGAGATGGGCACATTTGAAGGTGCGTTGAAAGATTTTGTCACGTCGGCATCTGGTGCTGTTAACGGAAATGTTTCATTGCGGGGCACTACAGCCGCACCGGTTATTGATGGCAAGATAAATTTTGACAACGTAGCAATTTCAACACTTGCTATTGGCGGGCCGTTAAAAGTTGACAATGAATCCCTGGTGGCTGTAAGTAATAAAGGTTTTGAGTTTAATAATTTTTCTATCCGCGATTCAGCCAATACGCCGCTTAATATCAGTGGCCTTGTAGGCACTACTAATTTTATTAATTACGATTTTGATTTAACCATCAGGGGCAGAAATTTTCGTGCTCTAAACGTGCCTAAAACACAAAGTGGGATATACTACGGCACCATGTTCTTAAGTACCGACATGCACATTACCGGCACCGAAGCGGCGCCGAAAGTAGATGGTAATTTAACGGTAGAAAATGCTACGGACTTTACCGTTGTTATTCCGCAAACTGATCCCGGCGTTGTATCCCGCGAAGGCGTAGTTAGGTTTATGGATTTTGATGCGCCGGAAAATGATTCACTCTTCTTAGCATCGTACGATTCGCTAAACAAATCGGCATTGATAGGTTATGATGTAACTACCAACCTCACCATAAAAAAAGAAGCCAAATTCAATATTATAATTGATGCAGCCAACGGCGATTTTGTGGCCCTGCAGGGCGAAGCGGCTATGTCCGCAGGTGTTGATCCGAGTGGTAAAGTAAATCTTACGGGGTCTTATGAAATTGATAAGGGATCGTACCAGATAAGCTACAACTTTTTACAGCGCAAGTTTGATATTGAAAAGGGCAGCAAGATTACCTGGAATGGCGAACCGACTGATGCAGCCCTGGATATAAAAGCGATTTATACCGCCAATACCGCACCTTATGATTTAGTGAGCAACTACATTGCCGCTTCTAACCAGGCCATCCGCAATACGTATTTACAAAAGCTGCCCTTTCTGGTTTTTTTAAATATGCAAGGCGAATTAATTAAGCCCCAATTAACCTTCGACATTCAGTTGCCTACCGATAAAAATTACAATGTATCCAATGATGTTATTACTAATGTTGACACAAGGCTTACACAGTTACGGCAAGAGCCATCTGAATTAAATAAGCAGGTGTTTGCCCTTTTATTATTGGGAAGATTTGTTGGAGAGAATCCTTTTCAAAGCAGCGGCGATGGTTTTAATGCAGGCGCATTTGCCCGCCAAAGTGTAAGTAAATTACTCACAGAACAATTAAATAATCTTACCCAAAATTTAATTCAGGGTGTTGACCTCAGTTTTGATGTAGCCTCCGCTGACGATTACACTACCGGCGAACGCCGCAACCGCACCGACCTGAATGTTGGCTTAAGCAAACAGCTATTAAGCAACCGGCTAACTGTAACTGTAGGAAGCAATTTTGAACTGGAAGGACCGCAGCAAACCGGCCAGAAGGGCAACAATATTGCAGGCAACCTTGCGGTAAATTACCAGCTAAGCCAGGATGGCCGCTACATGCTTCGGGCCTATCGCAAGAACGAGTATTTTGGTGTAGTGGATGGATACATTATTGAAACCGGTTTGCGCTTTATTGTAACATTAGACTACGACAAGTTTGTTGATATATTCAGAAAGAAAAAAAGAGTTAAGAACAGTGACCGGCAAAAAGTTAAAGAGCCAAATCCATGATGAAGCAAGTAAAAACAATTAATTGGCAATTAGCAATGAGCAATAAACAATTGGTGTTTGGTAACCGCACCTTGCCTATTGCCTATTGCCTATTGCTTATTGTGTTTACTGCCTGCAGCACCACTAAACACATACCCAAAGGTGATGCATTATATACAGGCGCCAAAGTAAAGCTGAATGCGGAAAACATTACTAAGCAACAAAAGAAAGTTTTTTCTGCCGACTTACAGGGGCAAACAAGGCCAAGGCCTAACGGCAGCTTGTTGGGCATTCCTTTTAAGCTGTTGCTTTGGAATTTCTTTTATACAAAAAAACCAAAATCATTCAAAGGCAAATTGCAAAGCAGCTTAGGCCAGCCGCCGGTTCTAGCCAGCAGTGTAAACCTGAATGCCAACACAACACTGCTTCAAAACTATTTACAGAACAAAGGTTTCTTTGGTGCACAGGTTCTAGCCGACAGTACCTGGAAAAAGAAAAAAGCAAGCGTTACTTATACAGCAAATGCCGGCGCCCAATACAAAATAAAATCAGTTGTATTTGTAAATGACAGTTCGAACCTGACTACGGCTATTGCAGACATCAGCAAAACAACCTTGTTGAAAATTGGCGCACCTTACGACCTTGATCTGATTAAAGGCGAGCGGCTTCGTATAGATGGTTTGCTGAAAGAAAGAGGCTTTTATTATTTCAGTCCTGAATATATTTTAATGCAGGTTGACAGCACCGCCGGTAATCATTTAGTGGATATGCGTGTGGTAATAAAACCTGATGCGCCTGATGAAGCAAAAGAAGTTTATTTTATAAATGATATTTTTATTTACAGCAACTACAGCTTAAACTCAGCCCGCAATGATACGCTGCACAGCAAAGGCGTTTTGTATGGCGGCTATCATGTAATTGACCCGGCGGGAAAATTTAAACCCAAATTATTTACTACTGCAATGCAGTTTTCGCCCAACGAAATTTATAACCGCACCGATCATAACCGTTCGCTGAACCGGCTTATTAACCTCAATGTTTTCAAGTTTGTAAAGAACCGTTTTGAAAGAGCGAAGGTTGATTCGCCGAAGCTGAATGTATATTACTACCTCACTCCTTTCCCGGAAAAAGCCCTGCGTGCAGAGATAGGCGCCAATACAAAAAGCAATAACCTCAATGGCAGCGAAATAAGTTTAGGCTTTAAACACCGTAACGCCTTTCGCGCCGGCGAACAAATGGATTTTAGAGTGTATGCCGGCACCGAAGCCCAGTTCAGCGGCTCCTTCTCAGGCACCAGTACATTTCGTTTTGGCGGCGAAATTAATTTTGCCATTCCGCGGTTCGTTATCCCTTTCTTTACTATTAAACCAAAAAGTGCTTATGTGCCCCGCACTAATATTCAGTTGGGCTATGAAGCCCTGAACAGAAAAACACTTTATACATTAAATTCTTTTCATGGCGGGCTTGGTTATTTATGGAAGCAGAGTGCAAGAACTTCTCATGAGTTTTATCCACTTTCTGTAACGTATGTGCAGCCGCTGAATATAGATACTACTTTTATGAAGCAAATCAGGACATACCCTACCCTGCAACATATTGTAGATACACAATTTATTTTAGGCTCTACTTACCAGCTTAATTTTAATGACCAGGCAACAGGCACACCAAAGTTGAACTCCTTTTACTTTAATGGATTGGCAGATGTTTCGGGTAACATTGCCGGCCTGGTTACTAAAGGCAATGGCACCGCAAACAGTAAACGTTTGTTCAATTTACCTTTCTCTCAGTATATAAAATTGGAGTTGGATGGACGTTATTACCGGCGCCTTGGCATAGCCTCTACATGGGCAAACCGTATTGTAATTGGTTATGGTTTGCCGTACGGCAACAGTAGGGAAATACCTTATATAAAACAATTTTTCACCGGTGGCAATAATAGCATTCGTGCCTTCCGCAGCCGTACAGTTGGGCCAGGTACTTATAAAGCGCCGCTTACCGATCAAGGTTTTATACCCGACCAAACAGGTGATTTAAAATTAGAATTGAATACAGAATTCCGGCCACATATTTCAGGGCCTATATACGGAGCCGTATTTGTAGATGCGGGTAATATTTGGCTGCAAAATAACAACCCCGATAAGCCGGGTGCTACTATTAGCAAAAGTTTTTTAAATGAACTGGCCGCAGGCGCCGGTGTAGGCTTACGGGTAGATATTCAATTATTTGTTCTTCGCTTTGATCTTGCCTTTCCTATCCGTGATCCATCAAGACCTCAGGGGCAGCGTCTCATCATTAACCAAATTGATTTTGGCAGCCAGGCATGGAGAAGAGAGAATTTGATTTTTAATTTGGCGATAGGGTATCCGTTTTAGACATTTCGTATTTGAAGTTTTGAATCTCGGATTTGGTTGCAGTCATCATACATATAAATTTCATTTTAGTAACTCAGTAAAGTTTGAAGGATAGTTTTTACTTTTTCTGCATTTGGCAACATTGCAGCTTCCAAACCTATGTTTAATGAAACAGCTGGCAAATTCAATGCACCCAACACTTCTACAGGTGCATCTAACCATTGGAAGCAGGCCTTTGAAATACGTCCGGCCAGTGCTTCAGCAAATGAATTGTTTTGCTGCTCTTCGGTAAGCACTAAACATTTTCCATGTTTTTTTACAGTTGAAAAAATGAGGGCTTCATCTAAAGGAAATAAGGTACGGAGGTCAATGACTTCTACATGACCAACAAAATTTTTAGCTGCAGCTTTGGCCCAATACACTCCCATTCCATAAGTAATGATGCATACCGATTCACCATTATTCATTGCTTCTTCTGAAGTACTTAATGCAACGGTGCCTTTACCAAAAGGCAATATATAATTCGCCGAAGGTTCTATGGTTTTTGCTTCTTCCGTACCCGGCACTTTACTCCAATAAAGCCCTTTGTGTTCAAGCATTACAACAGGATTGGGATCGTAGTAAGCGGCTTTCATCAAGCCTTTCATATCGGCTGCATTGCTTGGGTAAGCAATCTTAATTCCTTTAATGCTAAGGAGGGTAGATTCTATACTTCCGCTGTGGTAAGGCCCGCCACCACCATACGCTCCAATGGGCACACGTATAATTGTAGAGACAGGAAACTTGCCGCAAGAGAGATAACAGGATTTGGAAATTTCTGTGACTAACTGATTAAATCCGGGATAGATGTAATCGGCAAACTGTACTTCTACAATTGGCTTTAATCCAACTGCACTCATACCAACCGTTGAACCAATAATATAGGCTTCCTGTATAGCGGTATTAAACACACGGTGATCGCCAAATTGCTCGCCCAATGTTGCCGCTTCTCTAAATACACCGCCTAATCTTTTGCCAACATCTTGTCCGTATAATAAACACTCCTCATGCTCTTGCATCAATTCACGAATAGCAAAAAGTGCAGCATCTACCAGCAGTACTTTTTCGCCATTGGCCGGTGATCTTTCGCCTGTTTCTTCCATGATGCGTGTGGGCACAAATACATATTCTGAAACGTTAGCAGGATCTGGATCTGGTGCAGCTACTGCTCTCTCAAAACTGTCTTTTATTTCAATGCTTACTTCTTCTTCAATTTGTTGCAGATACGCTTCACCAAAATCATTTATAATAGCTGTTCTGAATTTTGGAAGGGGATCGCTGCCGGCATGTTTAGCAAGGTCTTCATCGGTGCGATAAAACTCTTTTCGCACACCGCTGGTGTGATGATTGAGTAAACAACATTTCGCATGTACCAGCCAGGGGCGGCGATGTTCACGAACATCAGCTATAACATTTTGCATTGCTTGATAGCTTGCAAAAAAATCAGTTCCATCAACTCTAATTCTATTCAATCCTTTAAAGCCAGCAGCATATTCATAAGCATCCATCGCACGACCTTCTTCGGCACTAACACTAATGCCCCATTCATTATCCTGGACTAAATAAATTATAGGCAATTGTTTTAGTACTGCAAATTGAAGTGCTTCGGAAACTTCGCCTTCTGTAACTGAAGCATCACCAAGCGAACAAATAACTACAGGATTCTCCTGATTTCTGATTTCTGATTTCTGATTTCTGATTTGCTCTTTGTATTGAATCCCCTGAGCAATCCCGGTGGTTGGTATCACCTGCATACCTGTTGCGCTACTTTGATGTATGATCTTTGGCCTATCTTCTTCCCTTGAAGCGGGGTGCGAATAGTAACTTCTGCCACCAGTAAAAGGATCGTCAGCCTTAGTTAATAACTGCAGCATTAACTGATAAGGAGACCACCCCATACCAAGCAACAAACTTTCGTCTCTATAATATGGACTTACCCAATCTTGTGGCAGCAAACTAAATGCAGTAGCTAATTGTATCGCCTCATGGCCACGGGAGGTAGAGTGAACATACTTTGTAATCTGACGGTTTGCCTCGTAGGTTTCGGCCATCACCTTTGCACCGTGCATCAGGCGAAAGGTATGCAGCAATAAATTACGATCTATCATAGATTTTCAATGGGTGCAAATATACACCTCACCCCGGCCCTCCCTCAAGGAGAGGGTGTGGCTGACGCACGACTTGTTGCGCCTTAGCGGGAGCTTTTCGCTTTTATATAATTTACTTCGATAGCTGTCATCCTATTTTGCTGAGATATTCCATATCTGCGAAATATGGAACATCTATTTGCTGCATAGCGATAAGAACCCTGAAGAGTGCGACGCAACAGACGATGCTATGAAATACTTGTGATGGGTACAAAAAAAACTCAACTACTAAAGAGTAACTGAGTAATAAAAGTATCATACAAAAGCAAGGTCTGTGTAGGTCACCCCTCCACCGGAGGGGCGGGGGAGGCCGCTTACTTCACTTCCAGCGTAAGCATACTTTGCTCTTCTATAAAGGCTTCAATCTCATCTCCTACTACCAGCTCGCCTACCCCCGCTGGTGTGCCTGTAAAAATCAAATCGCCTATGTTAATGGAAAAGAAATTAGAGATGTAAGACACTATGTAATCGAAATCGAAAATCATGTTTTCGGAGTTATCACGCTGTACTAATTCTTTGTTTTTGTAAAGAGAAAAAGGAATGTTTTGCCGTTCTTTAATATCGGCAAACGGGATCCATCTACCAATAACAGCGGAATTATCCCATGATTTCGCTTTCTCCCATGGCAATCCTTTTTTCTTTAATTCATCCTGTATATCGCGGGCTGTAAAATCAATGCCGGCTGTTACGGCATCATAATATTTACTGGCAAATTTTTCCTGAATGTATTTTCCGTTCTTGGCAATGCGTAAAACCAATTCACATTCGTAATGCAGCTCATTGGTAAATTCGGGATAATAAAAAGGAGTATGTGGCTGAAGTAAAGCACTTTTAGGCTTCATAAAAACTACCGGCTCATCCGGAATATCATTATTCAGTTCTTTGGCATGTTCGGAATAGTTACGGCCTACGCAAAATATTTTCATACATCATTCGGTTTAATAGTAAATAAGAGAGGATACTTATCTGCTATTTGCGTGATTGTTTATCCTTTATATTTATGGGTTTTGCAAAGAAAGATTGGAGGTACAAATCGGGAAGTTTATTGTCGTTGGTGCACCAAAGTAAATAAATAATCTTTATCCTCATAGTGCGATTTCCAGATTGTTGTATTTGTTCATTGCAATGGCTGTACCAGCCGTTGCAAATGTTTCAATGGCTTCCACACAGGTTTCGATTTTCTTTTTTACGATAGGTTCTTCTTCTTTCAGCCATTTGCTTAATACAAAAGCCGCCTGCATCCCTTTAGGGTAGTTATTACCAATACCAAAACGAAGTTTTGGATATTCAGTTGTACCCAGCGTTTCCTGAATACTTTTAAGGCCATTATGCCCCGCATTGCTACCACTGTTACGAAGCCTTATTTTATTTAAAGGCAATGCCAGGTCATCTACAATAACCAGCACATTTTGCACTTCAATTTTTTCTTTATCCATCCAAAACTTTACAGCTTTGCCGCTAAGGTTCACAAAAGTTGTAGGACAAATACAAACGAAAATTTTACCCTTCCAGCGAACTTCTCCAATATAGGCAAGACGGTCTTGCTTTAGGCTTGCGCCATGTTTTATAATAAATGCCATCACTACATCAAAACCAATGTTATGGCGGGTATGCTCATATTCATCCCCCACATTTCCTAAACCGACTACTAAAAATTTCATGGGTGCAAAAATAACCGCTGTTAGCAGGATCTGGGATGGATTAGAAGGATTTTTGTGTGGCTGTTGTAAACTTCATTCCTATTGCTACCCAACCCATATTGAAACAAACAACTAAAAGGCAAAAGGAAATCAAGCCATTAAAAAATTTGGCTAACCTCTCTTTAAAATTCAAACTACCTGTGGCAAAAAAAAGATTGTTTCTTTCGAAACAATCCCATAAACCTCTTTGAAATCCGTTTAATGTGAGATTATTTTTTTGCTGGTGCAGCCTTTGCAGGTGCTGCTGCGGCTTTTGCAGGAGCTGCTCCTTTTGCAGGTGCAGTGGTAACTGTAGCTGTAGCTTCTTCCTGGCGTAATGCACGGGTAGTAACTACCGATACAATAGGAATTCGTGGCGAGTTCATAACTTCATAGTTCTCTACTTTTACGTCTTGTACACGCAGGTTGCCCCCAATTTCCAAAGCATCTACCGCTACCTCAATTTGTTCTTTTAAATATTTTGGATAGGTTTTTACTTTAAGTGTTTTCATTTTCGAAACCAGCCTTCCACCGGCTTTAACACCACTGGCCACGCCTGTAAATTTCAGCGGGATTTGAGCGGTTATTTTTTTGTCTTCAACAAGTTCCAGTAAGTCCACGTGAATTAGTTCATCACTTACTTTACCAAATTGCAAATCCTTTAAAATGCAACGATACGTTGTGCCGGCAACGGTAACATCTGCTAACTGGAAGTTTGGTGTGTAAACCAATGCCTTAAAAGCATTGGCCGGAGCAGAAAAATTAATTTCCTGTGCACCCCCGTAAATTACACCAGGCACTAATTCCTGAGAGCGAAGCAGG
>MWWF01000251.1_pt1 | contig 10744 bp, 5 predicted proteins | sample 1047351 | NCBI WGS metagenome assembly MWWF01 (sample SAMN06349970, study PRJNA376086) | soil metagenome | isolation source: MGM-3 sample Antarctic (ecotone) soil | place: Antarctica
CTAATACACCACCGCACACCAATACAAAGGCAAACAGGGTACCTATGCTGGTTAAGGCAATTACCACATCAAGGTTTAAGAACATTGCAGGAAAACCTACCACCACACCTGTAAGAATAGTAGAGAAAGACGGTGTTTTAAACTTTGGGTGTATGCGGCTAAATATTTTTGGCAGCAGGCCATCCCTGCTCATGCTCATCCATATACGCGGCTGGCCAAGCTGGTACACAAGCAGTACGGAAGCAATTACAAAAACAGCACTAATGGATATAATGCCGGCCATCCATGACGTTGCAGGTGTATTCTGATTTTCAAAAACAAAGGCCAGCGGATCGGCCACATCCAGCAGGGTATAATTCGTCATGCCGGTAAGTACCAGTACCAGCACAATGTAGAGGCTTGTACAAATAAATAAGGTATTGAACATTGCCCGCGGCAGATCACGCTGTGGGTTTTTACATTCCTCGGCGGTAGTGGTAATCGCGTCAAAACCTATGTAGGCAAAAAATACAGCCGATACTCCGCTCATTACGCCTTTAAAGCCATTGGGCATAAAGTTGCTCCAGTTGCCCGGATCAACATAAAAAGCCCCGGCAACAATCACAAACAGAATGATAGCCAGTTTTATAAGTACCATCACGTTGTTAGCTGTTCTTGTTTCCCGGATACCCACATACACCACGTAAGTAATGAGGCCCACAATAAAAAAGGCGGGCAGGTTCAAAATGATCCGCATATCCCCTATTGCAGGTGCAGTTATCCAGGCGTTGTAAGCGTTTTTCATGGTTTCATCCAACCCGCTTATTGAGGAAAGTGTGCCGTCACTTAGCTGCTTACTTATTTCAGTATACCGGTGGTGTGCCGATGAATAATCCATGGTAGTCCAGGCAGGTAAATGGATGTTGAAACCTGCCAGAACCCGTACAAAATACTGGCTCCACGATATGGCCACTGCAATATTGCCAATAGCATATTCCATTAAAAGATCCCAACCAATAATCCAGGCAAAGATTTCGCCAAAGGCCACATAAGAGTAAGTATAAGCACTGCCAGATACCGGCACTGTAGAGGCAAACTCTGCATAACAAAAAGCAGCAAAACCACAGGCCACAGCAGTAAAAGCAAACAACAGGATAACGGCAGGGCCGCCATGATAACTAGCCGAACCGATAGCAGTAAAAACCCCCGTACCGATAACCGCAGCAATCCCAAAGAAAGTAAGGTCACGCACGGTTAAAACACGCTTCAGGTCTTCTTTATGGCCGTGGCCATCAGTAAGGCCTTCTTTTGCTTCACGTAAAATGAGGGGAACACTTTTTTTGCGGAACAACGTGTTTGACATGGTGTAGGGTGTAAGTAGTTGTTATTGGTTGATGAAGGAAAATATCCTGGTTGCGTCTCTTAAAACGTGAAATGTGAAACGTGAAAATTTGACGTTTTTACGTTTGCCGTTTCACGCTTGATAAACACTAGTAATCCCGTTGCACAAGAAAGGCAGCCAACTCCTGCAAGGGCTTTTTACGTACGGAAACTACTGCAATATCTTCAAGGTGTTGAAAAGCCGTAGACAGGTATTTATCCTTTAACTGCTTTGCCCACTCGTCTACCCCGCTGCGTTTAAATATCTCCAGTACCCTGTTCACTTTGCTTTCCTCATTTATGGTAAGCAGGTGTTCAAGTTCGGCACGCTGCTGCGTGTTGGCCACTTCAAGGGCGTGTATCATCAAAAAGGTTTTTTTGTTAGCCACAATATCTCCTCCTACTTTTTTGCCAAATTTCTCCGGGTCCCCAAAGGCATCAAGGTAGTCGTCCTGCACCTGGAAAGCGATACCCAGGTGGCGGCCAAATTCGTACAGGTGGCGTGCATTGCCCTCCCCTGCGCCGCCAAGTATAGCACCCATTTCGAGGCTGGCCGCTATGAGTACTGAAGTTTTTAATTCAATCATTCTTATATATTCGGCCAATCCCACTTCTGCTTGTTTCTCAAAATCCATATCGCGCTGTTGTCCTTCACACACCTCGCGGGCTGTTTTGTTAAACTGGTGCATTATCCGGTGGATGTGCTTGCCAACTTTATTGATGTGGTCATAGGCCTTTATCAGCATTACATCACCGGTAAGTAAGGCTGTACTTTCACCGTAGCGGGTATGCACAGTCTCCATTCCGCGCCGCAGAGGCGCTTTATCCATTATATCGTCGTGTATTAAAGTAAAGTTGTGAAACAGCTCAATTGCATTAGCCACATGATAGGCGTCGGGCGTTATTTCATCAAAAAGCTCACAGCCCATAAGGCACAACACCGGCCGGATACGCTTGCCCCCAATGCCTAAAAAATAAGCGCCGGGCTCATATAAAGTTGCCGGCTCTCCTGTAAAATCAATACTGTTGAAAGATGCACTAAATGTGGTAACCAATTCTGAGAACGAATGCATAGATGAATGTCTGCTTGAAACAAAAATATTGATAAACACCATTTTTGCTTGATTATTTTGCCTGCTGCATGCTCAAAGAATAGCTTATTGTACACCAAGGTTTTCGCTGCAGGACTTAAACTTTTAATTGCTGTTTGATATTTAAAAAGTGGTAATCAGCAGCTATCGAGTAAAATGACAAGTAGTAAGTACAGGTTGTGCTTTTAAAAAATGTTCAATAGAATTAATACAAGTACAAGAGTCCGACGCAAGGGTGCTAAATAGCAAACCAATCGCCCGAACCCAAAAACGTTTTACCTGCAAGGCTTGCCGAAATAAAAGATAAGATGAAAAGATGTGTGTATTCTACTCCTCCCATTTAGTTGCTTTAATTCTACAATTAGCCCTGCCCCTTTAATGGCAGCATTCCTGCTTCAGTTATATTTGTTAGCATGAAACAAATTCTACTTTTTGGTGCAGGAAAATCGGCGACAGTGCTTATTGACTACCTGAAAGACATTGGGTTGGAGCATAAGTGGAAAGTAATTGTTGCAGATGAAAACCTGGCGCTGGCACAAGAAAAAGTAGGCGCTCATCCCTATGTAACCGCAGTAAAAGCAGATGTAGAAAATGAAGTGGAGAGAGGCAAACTGGTGCGGCAGGCAGATGTGGTGATCTCATTATTGCCCCCTTCGCTGCACTTTTTGGTAGCATTAAGTTGCCTGGATTTAAAGAAGCATTTACTCACAGCATCCTATGTAGACGAAAAAATAAAATCGCTGCAACAAGAGATTGAAGCCAGCGATATTTTGTTTTTGTGTGAGATGGGACTTGACCCCGGCATTGACCACATGAGCGCTATGGATATTATTGAAAGGATAAGGCGGGCGGACGGTACGATCACCTCTTTTAAGTCGCACTGCGGCGGTTTGGTGGCGCCCGAAAGTGATGACAATCCCTGGCATTATAAAATTAGCTGGAACCCTAAAAACGTAATTCTTGCCGGTAAAACCGGTGCCATATACAAAGAAGATGGTGCCATAAAACAAATACCCTACGAGCAGTTGTTTGATGCAAACAATATTGTAGAAGTGCCGGGCACCGTGCTGTGGTCGTGGTATCCCAACCGCGATTCGCTTAGCTATATTCCCCTGTATAGTTTAGAAAATGCCAACACATTCATCCGCACCACCCTACGCCATCCCGAGTTTTGTTTTGGCTGGAAGAATATGGTAGACCTGCAGCTTACCAGTGAAGTAGCAGAATACGATACCAATGGAATGACCGTTGCAGGGTTCTTTAAGCAACATTTTGACAAGCATGGTTTTTCTGATTGGCTAAGCAAACAATGTATTCGTTTGATCTATGCCCCTATAAAAAATGAGATGACTAATCGGCTTTATAGCTTTCGTCGTTGTTGTATTCATTTAGTCTTTCTGCACTCATATTGCCTATGCGGCTATGTCGTCGCCCATATAAAAAATAAATGGCAAGGCCTATTGCCAACCAGATGATAAATCGTAGCCAGTTGGTATAACTTTCCTGCGCCATAAGATAAAAACAACTTAGCAGTCCCAACACCGGAATAACAGAAAAGCTGTACTTGTAAGCCAGTATAGCTACCACTATTGCTACTATCCAAAACGCAATCATTGGCAAACCTTCCAGGCTTATTAGCTCTACAAAGTGAGAGGGAGAATATACCATCAGCACAATAACAGCAATGGCAACAGACAAGGGCACCAGGTATTTTCCATTTAAATAGGGCACCTTAAACTTTGCCTCCGGCTTATTCTTTTGCCGCTGTAGCACTAGTACACCACCGCACACCAATACAAAGGCAAAGAGGGTACCAATGCTGGTTAAGGCAATTACCACATCAAGGTTTAAGAACATTGCAGGAAAACCTACCACCACACCTGTAAGAATAGTAGAGAAAGAAGGTGTTTTAAACTTCGGATGTATGCGGCTAAAAATTTTTGGCAGCAGGCCATCCCTGCTCATGCTCATCCATATACGCGGCTGGCCAAGCTGGTACACAAGCAATACGGAAGCAATTACAAAAACAGCGCTAATGGATATAATGCCGGCCATCCATGACGTTGCAGGAGTATTCTGATTTTCAAAAACAAAGGCCAGCGGATCGGCCACATCCAGCAGGGTATAATTCGTCATGCCGGTAAGTACAAGTACCAGCACAATGTAAAGGCTTGTACAAATGAATAAAGTATTGAACATTGCCCGCGGCAGATCACGCTGTGGGTTTTTACATTCCTCGGCGGTAGTGGTAATTGCGTCAAAACCTATGTAGGCAAAAAATACTGCCGATACTCCACTCATTACCCCTTTAAAGCCATTGGGCATAAAGTTGCTCCAGTTGCCCGGATCAACATAAAAAGCCCCGGCAACAATCACAAACAGAATGATAGCCAGTTTTATAAGTACCATCACGTTGTTAGCTGTTCTTGTTTCCCGGATACCCACATACACCACGTAAGTAATGAGGCCCACAATAAAAAAGGCGGGCAGGTTCAAAATGATCCGCATATCCCCTATTGCAGGTGCAGTTATCCAGGCGTTGTAAGCGTTTTTCATGGTTTCATCCAACCCGCTTATTGAGGAAAGTGTGCCGTCACTTAGCTGCTTACTTATTTCAGTATACCGGTGGTGTGCCGATGAATAATCCATGGTAGTCCAGGCAGGTAAATGGATGTTGAAACCTGCCAGAACCCGTACAAAATACTGGCTCCACGATATGGCCACTGCAATATTGCCAATAGCATATTCCATTAAAAGATCCCAACCAATAATCCAGGCAAAGATTTCGCCAAAGGCCACATAAGAGTAAGTATAAGCACTGCCAGATACCGGCACTGTAGAGGCAAACTCTGCATAACAAAAAGCAGCAAAACCACAGGCCACAGCAGTAAAAGCAAACAACAGGATAACGGCAGGGCCGCCATGATAACTAGCCGAACCGATAGCAGTAAAAACCCCCGTACCGATAACCGCAGCAATCCCAAAGAAAGTAAGGTCACGCACGGTTAAAACACGCTTCAGGTCTTCTTTATGGCCGTGGCCATCAGTAAGGCCTTCTTTTGCTTCACGTAAAATGAGGGGAACACTTTTTTTGCGGAACAACGTGTTTGACATGGTGTAGGGTGTAAGTAGTTGTTATTGGTTGATGAAGGAAAATATCCTGGTTGCGTCTCTTAAAACGTGAAATGTGAAACGTGAAAATTTGACGTTTTTACGTTTGCCGTTTCACGCTTGATAAACACTAGTAATCCCGTTGCACAAGAAAGGCAGCCAACTCCTGCAAGGGCTTTTTACGTACGGAAACTACTGCAATATCTTCAAGGTGTTGAAAAGCCGTAGACAGGTATTTATCCTTTAACTGCTTTGCCCACTCGTCTACCCCGCTGCGTTTAAATATCTCCAGTACCCTGTTCACTTTGCTTTCCTCATTTATGGTAAGCAGGTGTTCAAGTTCGGCACGCTGCTGCGTGTTGGCCACTTCAAGGGCGTGTATCATCAAAAAGGTTTTTTTGTTAGCCACAATATCTCCTCCTACTTTTTTGCCAAATTTCTCCGGGTCCCCAAAGGCATCAAGGTAGTCGTCCTGCACCTGGAAAGCGATACCCAGGTGGCGGCCAAATTCGTACAGGTGGCGTGCATTGCCCTCCCCTGCGCCGCCAAGTATAGCACCCATTTCGAGGCTGGCCGCTATGAGTACTGAAGTTTTTAATTCAATCATTCTTATATATTCGGCCAATCCCACTTCTGCTTGTTTCTCAAAATCCATATCGCGCTGTTGTCCTTCACACACCTCGCGGGCTGTTTTGTTAAACTGGTGCATTATCCGGTGGATGTGCTTGCCAACTTTATTGATGTGGTCATAGGCCTTTATCAGCATTACATCACCGGTAAGTAAGGCTGTACTTTCACCGTAGCGGGTATGCACAGTCTCCATTCCGCGCCGCAGAGGCGCTTTATCCATTATATCGTCGTGTATTAAAGTAAAGTTGTGAAACAGCTCAATTGCATTAGCCACATGATAGGCGTCGGGCGTTATTTCATCAAAAAGCTCACAGCCCATAAGGCACAACACCGGCCGGATACGCTTGCCCCCAATGCCTAAAAAATAAGCGCCGGGCTCATATAAAGTTGCCGGCTCTCCTGTAAAATCAATACTGTTGAAAGATGCACTAAATGTGGTAACCAATTCTGAGAACGAATGCATAGATGAATGTCTGCTTGAAACAAAAATATTGATAAACACCATTTTTGCTTGATTATTTTGCCTGCTGCATGCTCAAAGAATAGCTTATTGTACACCAAGGTTTTCGCTGCAGGACTTAAACTTTTAATTGCTGTTTGATATTTAAAAAGTGGTAATCAGCAGCTATCGAGTAAAATGACAAGTAGTAAGTACAGGTTGTGCTTTTAAAAAATGTTCAATAGAATTAATACAAGTACAAGAGTCCGACGCAAGGGTGCTAAATAGCAAACCAATCGCCCGAACCCAAAAACGTTTTACCTGCAAGGCTTGCCGAAATAAAAGATAAGATGAAAAGATGTGTGTATTCTACTCCTCCCATTTAGTTGCTTTAATTCTACAATTAGCCCTGCCCCTTTAATGGCAGCATTCCTGCTTCAGTTATATTTGTTAGCATGAAACAAATTCTACTTTTTGGTGCAGGAAAATCGGCGACAGTGCTTATTGACTACCTGAAAGACATTGGGTTGGAGCATAAGTGGAAAGTAATTGTTGCAGATGAAAACCTGGCGCTGGCACAAGAAAAAGTAGGCGCTCATCCCTATGTAACCGCAGTAAAAGCAGATGTAGAAAATGAAGTGGAGAGAGGCAAACTGGTGCGGCAGGCAGATGTGGTGATCTCATTATTGCCCCCTTCGCTGCACTTTTTGGTAGCATTAAGTTGCCTGGATTTAAAGAAGCATTTACTCACAGCATCCTATGTAGACGAAAAAATAAAATCGCTGCAACAAGAGATTGAAGCCAGCGATATTTTGTTTTTGTGTGAGATGGGACTTGACCCCGGCATTGACCACATGAGCGCTATGGATATTATTGAAAGGATAAGGCGGGCGGACGGTACGATCACCTCTTTTAAGTCGCACTGCGGCGGTTTGGTGGCGCCCGAAAGTGATGACAATCCCTGGCATTATAAAATTAGCTGGAACCCTAAAAACGTAATTCTTGCCGGTAAAACCGGTGCCATATACAAAGAAGATGGTGCCATAAAACAAATACCCTACGAGCAGTTGTTTGATGCAAACAATATTGTAGAAGTGCCGGGCACCGTGCTGTGGTCGTGGTATCCCAACCGCGATTCGCTTAGCTATATTCCCCTGTATAGTTTAGAAAATGCCAACACATTCATCCGCACCACCCTACGCCATCCCGAGTTTTGTTTTGGCTGGAAGAATATGGTAGACCTGCAGCTTACCAGTGAAGTAGCAGAATACGATACCAATGGAATGACCGTTGCAGGGTTCTTTAAGCAACATTTTGACAAGCATGGTTTTTCTGATTGGCTAACGCAAATGTTATCTACCCGACTCTCATATGCAAAAGACCTGATGGACAACCTGATGAATCTTATTGAAGCTGAAGATGAGTTGAAAAAAGAAGGCGAAGAAAATGATGAAAGCATTATGCTGGTAAATGAAAAAGGCGAATTGGATTCGGTAGAAGTGGAAGATGTAAAAGACAAAGCCGCGGCCGCCGTAGCATTAAAAATGCATGAAGCCAATTTAAGCCTTAAGCAACTGTTCTTTTTAGGGCTCGACAGTGAAGAGCTGATCAACAAGGGAAAATGCAGCGCTGCCGATATCCTTCAATTTGTATTTGAGAAGAAACTTGCCCTTGGCACAGAGGACAAGGATATGGTGGTTATGGTGCACGAAATTGAATATAGTATAAACGATATACAATCAAAGGTTACCAGCAGCCTTGTGGTAAAAGGGGAGAATAATATCCATACCGCTATGGCAAAAACAGTAGGGCTGCCATTGGGAATAGCGGCTAAACTTTTATTGCTTGGAGGATTGCCAACCCGCGGCTTGCACATTCCCATAGTTGCCGAAATATACAAACCTGTTTTAAAAGAGCTGGAGCAACATGGTATAAGCTTTACTGAAACGATTGAGTAACATTGCAGCACAACAAAAACATGGCAATGCCCGGAAGCGCTGACTGGTACAAGGATAAAATTGATGAACATACAACAGCATTGGCCCGCTTAAAAAAGTCGCTGTATACAATTGCGGTTTTCAGGCTGTTTAGTTTTGTAGTTTTTTGCTGGAGTGTGTATCACTTGTTATCTGTGCAGAACGCTTTTACCATAGTGCTTGCCCTCGTTCTGTTTGTATTATTTCTTTGTCTGGTTAAATACAGCGGACAGCTTACCATACAAAAGAAGCTTCAGCAAAACCTGTTGTACATTAATGAAAACGAAGCCGGAATACTTCGTGGCGAAAAGAACAAATTCTCCAAAGGTGAAGCCTTCCAATCAGGTGAATCTTACTTTCTTGACCTTGATATTTTTGGTGACGGCTCCCTTTTTCAACTGCTAAATCGCGCTACCACTCCGTATGGAAATGAAGCTGTAGCCCACTTGCTGCAACAACCGTTGCTGGTAGGGCAAGACATCATTTTACAACAGGAAGCCTTGCAACAATTAGCTCCTCAGTTTAAACATCGGCAAGCCATTACTGCGGCGGCTATGGGCAAAGAGAATACAGAAGAAGATAACGGCGGCTTGTATAAGTGGCTAACGGAGGCACCTAAAATAATCACGAATAAATGGCTAAACAGTGCCCGCTATGTTTTGCCGGTCATCAACCTGGCAGCCATGTTGGTATCGTTGTATATAGATCAATATTTCCTGGTTTCCCTTTCAGTTTTGTTAAGTTGGATGCATGTAGGCTATGTAGCCGGGTATGTAAGTCGGCAAACGGCCCTGCTGGGTAAAAAGCAGGAAAGCCTGGAGCTAAATGCAGCAGTCCTGCGGCAATTCAACAACGTAGATGCGGGGTCATCTGTAGTGCTGCGCAACCTGCAGCAACATACCCACACTGCAGATGCAGAACTAAGCAGGCTTGCCCAACTGGTAAACCTGGCCGACCAACGGCTGAACGTGCTGGTAAACATTCTGCTGAACAGCTTTTTGGTGTACGACCTGCATACCATGGCTTCATTGGAAAAATGGAAAGCCAAAAACGCCGGCCAACTGAGCTACTGGCTTCAGGCTGTAGGCCAAATTGAACAGCTCGTCAGCTTTTCAACCTACGTGTTTAATCACCCAGAAAATTGTTTCCCAACCCTTAGCAGCGATATTGTAGAGATAGCAGGTGAAGCGGTGTACCATCCGCTAATTCCAATGCAGGAGAATGTGCGGAACAACATTAACATCGGTCAAACAGCAAAGCTGATGCTTATCACCGGTTCCAATATGTCGGGCAAAACTACCTACCTGCGAACTACCGGTATAAATGTGCTGATGGCACAATGCGGGCTGCCGGTGTGTGCTTTTCGGTTTAGGTTTTCGCCTATGCGCATCTACTCTTCCATACGCATAAGCGATTCTCTGCAGGAACATACCAGTTTCTTTATGGCCGAGCTCAAGCGCCTGCAATACATTAAACAGCAGGTAGAAGAAGGTGCGCCTGCCCTGGTATTAATTGATGAAATTTTGCGCGGCACAAACAGCGTAGATAAATACCATGGATCGGAACAGTTTGTACTTCAACTTATCCGTTTTAATTGCCTTACCCTTTTTGCAACACACGATCTTAAGCTGAGCGAACTGGAGCAGCAATACCCCGGTGCCATAGAAAATTATTGTTTTGAAAGTACCATTGAGCAAGATGAATTGTCGTTCGACTACACAATACTACGCGGCGTGGCGCGCAACAAAAATGCTTCCTTCCTCATGAAGAAAATGAACATCATTTAGCAAGGCTTTTACTACGCTTCAGGCATACTGCCGCAATAATTCGCGCAGTTCCTTCAATCCTTCACCCGCACTTTTTTCTATTGTGGTAAGGTTGTACAACATGCTGGTGTAGGGTATTTCTTTATCTACTATAAACTTGGGTATAGGGTATGGGGCGTAGTTAACCAACCCTGCTGCAGGGTATACCAGTAGCGATGTGCCGATCACGGCAAAAACATTAGCCTTGCGCACTACTTCTATAGCTGGTTCAATCATTGGCACCTGCTCTTCAAACCAAACAATATGCGGCCGCAATTGCCCGCCATCTGCAGCAAGGTCGCCCAATTTAATGTCGTTGGTTATCACGTACGT
>MWWF01000252.1_pt1 | contig 10741 bp, 13 predicted proteins | sample 1047351 | NCBI WGS metagenome assembly MWWF01 (sample SAMN06349970, study PRJNA376086) | soil metagenome | isolation source: MGM-3 sample Antarctic (ecotone) soil | place: Antarctica
TACCACTACGGTATCCCCATCTTTAAATGCACGCATGTGTAGCTGGCAAGTTGTTGTTGCATGCCAGGGCCCGTGTGGGCGGCCATTAATATACATGGAACACATGCCGCAAATACCTTCACGGCAATCGTGGTCAAAGGCTATAGGATCCTTGCCTTCGATTACCAAACGTTCGTTCAAAATATCAAACATTTCAAGGAACGACATTTCAGATGAAATGCCATTCACTTCAAAAGTTTCAAATTTTCCTTTGCTTTTGTTGTTTGCCTGGCGCCAAACTTTAAGCGTCAGTTTCATTTCGTAATGCTCCATAAAACAATTCGACAATTTAATAATTCGACAATTTGACAATTAGGTTGTCTTACTTGTCGCAATAATTTTCGTTACAATTTTATCAATTTCTCCAAGTAATGATGTTAGATTTTCACATGGAGGATAACTTTTTGAATTAGAACAAAGAATTAACCAATACTTGGTTTCCTCTACTTCTTTAGCTGCAATTTTAAATTTGTGAATGAAATCCATCTTGCTTTCTGCATTCTGGGCTTCATGAACATTTGCACCTATGGAAGTACCCGATTTCAGTATTTGACGAGCAATTACAAATTTTTTTTGTTGCTCTAACAGTTCAGCATATTCAATAATCGCCAAAGAAAATTCAATTGTCTTTTTTAAAATAATATTTTCCCTCTGGCTTTGCATTGACAAATTATCAAATTGCCGAATTCACTAATTTACTTATAACTCCTCTGACTTGGTTTCACCACATCGTATACCAAATCTTCTTTGTGTAACTGCCAACCATCACTTACACGTTCCCATGCAGCTACATACATAAATTTATCATCTCTTCGCTCTGCTTCACCTTCGCCGGTTTGATACTCCTCACGAAAGTGGCCGCCGCAGCTTTCTTCACGGTGGAGGGCATCCTTACACATTAATTCTCCCAACTCAATAAAGTCAGCAACACGGCCCGCTTTATCCAACTCGGGATTAAAATCATTCACCACTCCAGGGATTTTTATATCGCTCCAAAACTCTTTTCGTAAAGCTCTTATTTCTTCAATGGCTTCCCGTAATCCTTGTGCATTGCGGGCCATGCCACACTTATCCCACATAATTTTTCCAAGGCGTTTGTGCATGCTTTCAACACTTTGCTTGCCGTTAATACTCATGAATTTTTCGGTGCGTTCCCTCACTGTTTTCTCCGCTTCTTCAAAAGCCGGATGTGTTGTAGGAATATTAGCCACACGAATTTCATCAGCCAAATAATTACCCACCGTATATGGAATAACAAAGTAGCCATCAGCCAGGCCCTGCATGAGTGCCGATGCACCCAAACGATTGGCACCATGATCAGAAAAATTACATTCACCTAATGCATATAGACCAGGGATGGTTGTCATTAATTCATAGTCAACCCACAAGCCACCCATTGTATAATGCACAGCCGGGTAAATTCGCATGGGTACTGAGTATGGATTTTCACCGGTGATCTTTTCATACATATCAAAAAGGTTACCGTACTTTTCTTTCACTACTTCTTTACCTAAACTGATTATGGTTTCTGAATTTACATTATCTAAATTTCTTTTGCTCACTTCTATTTCGCCGTAGCGTTGAATGGCCGCAGTATAATCTAAATAGACTGCTTGCTTTGATGTGCCTACACCATAGCCCGCATCGCATCTTTCTTTGGCTGCACGCGACGCCACATCACGGGGAACAAGGTTTCCAAATGCAGGATATCTTCGCTCTAAATAATAATCTCTTTCTTCTTCCGGAATATCACCTGGCTTTCGTGTTTCCCCTAAATTTTTAGGCACCCAAATCCGTCCATCATTTCGCAGCGATTCAGACATCAGTGTCAACTTACTTTGATGCTCGCCAGTAACCGGAATACATGTAGGGTGTATTTGTGTGAAGCAAGGATTTCCAAACAAGGCTCCTTTTTTATGCGCCTTCCAAATAGCGGTGGTATTGCAACCCATAGCATTGGTTGATAAATAAAATACATTGCCGTAACCACCACTGCACAACAACACTGCATGACCAAAATGACGCTGCAATTCACCGCTTACTAAATCTTTTGCAATAATGCCGCGGGCCTTGCCATCAATTTTTACAAGTTCCACCATCTCGTGACGGGTGTACATTTTTACATTGCCCAAAGCTATCTGCCTTTCCAATGCCTGGTATGCCCCAATCAATAATTGCTGACCGGTTTGTCCGGCGGCGTAAAATGTACGCTGCACCTGCGTTCCACCAAAAGAACGGTTGCTTAATAAGCCGCCATATTCCCTTGCAAACGGAACACCCTGTGCCACGCATTGATCAATAATAGCTGCACTCACTTCTGCTAAGCGATGTACGTTTCCCTCCCGTGAACGGTAGTCGCCGCCCTTGATCGTATCGTAAAATAAACGATAGACAGAGTCGCCATCGTTCTGGTAGTTTTTTGCTGCATTAATACCTCCCTGGGCTGCAATGGAGTGGGCACGGCGCGGGGAATCCTGGAAGCAAAACGCTTTTACTTTATAGCCTAATTCGCCTAATGCAGCCGCAGCCGAAGCACCAGCTAAACCGGTTCCAACGATTATAATTTCCAGCTTACGTTTGTTAGCAGGGTTCACCAGTTTTACATGGTCCTTATACTCTTGCCATTTTTTTTCTAATGTTCCTGCAGGAATTTTTGCATCAAGCATAAAACGATTTCGGGTTTTGAGTTTCGGGTTTTGGGTTCTTTAGTTCAATCTTTTATTTCAATATCCTGTCTTTCCTTATTCTATGTGTTTTTTATTTTGTACCCAACTTTAGTGCTACTATAATCGTCCCTTGCGTCGCACTCTTGTACGTTCTTATCGCTATTCGGCAAGCCCATCCCGACCTTCCCGGTGGGAAGGCCACCATTCGCACAGATACTGGCTTTAGCAAGATGATTATTATTGTTTACATCTTGCATAAGCAGGGGTCTGTGAATAGGTCTCCCCTCCACCGGAGGGGTCGGGGGAGGCCGTTTAATTCGGAGACACCCATTGCAAATACATACTAATTGGCATTAGGGCAAACATGATGCAAACAATAACAGTAAAGCCATATCCTAATCCTTTTAACAAGCTTAAATATTTTTTGTTATGTATCCCCATACTTCTAAAAGCGCTGTGGAAGCCATGAAGCAAGTGAAAGCATAAAGCTAAAACACCGATTAAATAAAGACCTACAATCAGCGGCTGTTGAAATACTTCATACATTTTTAAAAAGAGGTTGTGTATTTCTGTTCTGCCGCCGTCATAACTTACTTCGCCCAAAGTTTTGGTAATGCGTGAGGGTATCCAAAACTGTGAAACGTGCATGATGAGGTATAGAAAAATCAGTGTACCTAAAATAGCCATGCTGCGACTCATCCAAGTACTACCACGACTGCCCATGCCGATTTGATAACCCTTTCCGCGGCGGGCACGGTTCTTAGCTTCTATGACATATCCCTGTATTATGTGAAGAATAAAACCGGCAAATAAAACAATCTCTAAAATTCTGGTTACAATAGTGGAGCCCATGTAATGAGCCGCTTTATTAAACATCTCTCCGTTATCATCAGAGTTGAGCCATTTAAGGTCGGCGAAGATGCAGGCGTTCAATCCGACATGCACAATTAAAAAAGTAATAAGAAAAATACCCGTCAGCGCCATCACGAATTTTTTGCCTACAGCCGATGTAAAGAATTGAGACCATTTCATAAGCGATATGCCAAATTTATGTGCCGCAAATGTAAGCCGGGATTGTCAAAATTTTGTGAGCCAATAAGAAATTAGTAGTGCATTATAAAGCTATGCGGTGTCGTAATTCCTCATCAATTTTTTTGTATAAATGAAAAGGCCGGTAGATGCGCCAGTTGTCAATTTCCATAAGCTCGACATAGTAATTAAGCTTTGCTTTTTTAAAATCATGTTGTGTTGCCTGCGGCATATTGAGGCTTACGATCCAGCCTCCTTCGTCGGTTACTTCTTCAAACCATTCCTGGTAATAATCTTTATCGCCGCTATGAAAATTGAGCACATTTTCGGTAATGAGAATAAATTTATAAATGCCTTCCAGTATAAACTTATCCGCTACTTCCCGCTTTAATTCCATGATGTCGTTTTCGATAGCATCGTTCCACTCGCCAATTAATTCAATGACAACATATTTTTCTTCGTAGTCGGCTAATAAAACTTTTAGATATAGTGTGCGGCTTCCAAAATCATCCCACTGCGGATGAATGTAATAATTGTAAACCGTAGCGGTAAATTCAAACTCAGAATATTGCCGGTTATAAAACGGCGAACGCTGATCCTCCTCACTTATATAAATGTGGCGCCAGTTGTAATATGGTTCAATGTTATGCATAGAGTTGATTAGCTGATTCGAGGATGCGCTGATTAGCTAATTACGTTTGGACGTGCCAATAATCTTATTTAGTAATTTTAAAATTGATGTCAGGTTTTTTAACAACTCACCAAAATCAGGATAAGAATCTGAGTGTTTGCAAAGAAAAAGCCATCCTTCCGTTTCTTCGGCCTCTTTTGCGGCAATCTTCATCTTGTGAATGAAGTCTGCTTTGCTTTCTGCATTTTTCGCTTCACGAATATTAGCGTGTATAGATGTCCCGCTTTTAAATAATTGGTTTGCCATATTGAACCTTTTTAAAGTTTCTAAAGTTTCAGTGTAAACAATTACATCCAACGCAAACTGAAAGGCAAGATTTAAAACAAGATTGTCTTTTTTATATGGTGATGTTTCTATCATCTTAGGAAATTAGCTAATTATCGAATCAGCTAATCAGCTAATCGAATCCACCGCTTTCTTTACACTTCTATACTTCAGCAGCATCTCTTTTGCTCTCTCATAATCATTCAAACCAATTTTATCCATTATCATTTTCGTGCCACGGTCAATTAGTTTTTCGTTGGTGAGTTGCATGTTCACCATTTTATTATCCTCTACCCTTCCTAACTGGATCATGACTGTTGTTGAAATCATATTCAGGATAAGCTTTTGCGATGTGCCACTCTTCATCCTTGTGCTGCCGGTTACAAACTCAGGGCCTACTTCAACAGCAATTGGAAAGTCGGCAATTGTAGCTAATGGTGAGCCTGGGTTGTTAGTAACGCTACCCGTGATAATGCCTCGCTTTTTACTTTCTTCCAGTGCCCCGATCACATATGGCGTAGTGCCGCTTGCGGCAATGCCAATCACAACATCCTTATCATTAATGTTGTGCGTTTCCAAATCTTTCCATCCTTGCGCAGCATCGTCCTCAGCATTTTCTATGGCCTTTGTTATGGCTTCATCGCCGCCGGCAATTACAGCTACTACCAACCCATACGGCACGCCATAAGTAGGCGGACATTCACTTGCATCCACTACTGCAAGCCGTCCGCTGGTACCGGCACCAATGTAAAACAACCGACCTCCGGCAAGCATTTTATCGGTAATTGCTCCTACCAACTCTTTGATTTGCGGAATTGCTTTTTCAACAGCGGCAGGTACTGTCTGGTCTTCCTTATTAATGTTGATTAACAGTTCACCAATAGACATTTTTTCTAAATGCCGGTAATTGCTTGACTGTTCTGTTATTCTTGCAAATGAATCCATAGTTAATTGTTTGAAATTAGGGTTGGAGTTTGAGGTTATTGTAACCGTTACTTCCTTAATTACTATTTATTATATTTTTTGCTTCAACTTGTCAATGATTCATCATTCATTATGATACTTCACCAACCCTTGCATCGGCGCCTTTAAAACAGCGCCTAAATTAATTCCCCTTTCATCACAAAATTCTTTTATCACATCTGCAAAGCCATACGCTACACTTCCCACAAAATGTACAGGAACACCTTTCCATACTTCTCCATATTTGTTCAGGTGGCGCCAAAAGAAATCCTGCAGGCCATCATAAATTATATTGTCAATAATATAGTGGCCGCGGTTCTCTGCTAAAAAAAGGGCAAAGCCCGCAAGGTACCTGTTGGCTAATGGTTTTTTGTAAACGTTCTCTAAAATTTCCGCCGGTGTAGTTACATATTTTGCATCAAATAAAGCCGTCAACTCATCATCAAAGGTTCCGTATAAATAATGCTGAACAACCAGCTTTCCCAAATAAGCACCGCTGCCTTCATCGCCCAATACATAACCAATTCCCGGACTGTTCTTCATAATCTTTTTTCCATTAAAATAACAAGAGTTAGAGCCGGTGCCCAATATGCAGGCAATGCCTTTTTCATGCCCGCATAAAGCCCTTGCCGCAGCCATTAAATCGGTTTGCACATTAATGTGCGCTTTTGGGAAAAGCACCTGCACCGCTTTTTTTACACTCCTGGCATTTTCTGCATTGGCGCAACCGGTTCCATAATAATACACTTCATCTACAACTGCATTTTTTAGTTTAGGCAATAATTCTTTTTGCAGCAGGTCAGTTATTTGTGCCGTGGTTAAAAAATAAGGACTAATGCCTTGTGTAATGATGGTCTTTTTTTTACTCCCATCTACCAAACACCATTCTGCTTTTGTGGCTCCGCTATCGGCAATTAAAATGAAAGGCATTCGTTTCTGCTTAAAGTATTGTTGAATCGGGGTAAAAGGAAAAAAAAATTTCACAAAAACCCTATTTTGCGAACCAATTACAAAGTAAAGGAACGATGCGCAATAAAAAATTTCAGGTATGGCTTCCGTTGATTTTATCGTTGGTGATGATAATGGGAATGTTCTTTGGTTTTAAAATTCACCAGCAAACCGGTGCACAGGATTTTTTTAAAAAAGATAAAATCTCCTCACTACAGGAAACGCTTGACCTCATAAAAACCCGTTATGTGGATTCTGTTGGTTTGGACTCGCTGAAAGATGATGCTATTAATGCAGTGATGGATCACCTGGATCCACATTCTGTTTATATACCGGCTACTAATGTTTCTGAAGCCAATGAAGATTTAATTGGAAATTTTGAAGGCATTGGTGTAGAATTTAATTTATTTAATGATACTGTGAATGTGATTTATGTAATCCCGGATGGGCCAAGCGAAAAAGCAGGATTGCAAATTGGCGATAAGATTATTGCAGTGAATGAAGCCTCTATAGTCAGTAAAATTCTACCTATTAAAGATATCAGGCGGTTGATTCGTGGCACTGCGGGAAGCCAGGTGAGATTAGCTGTAATTCGTAACGGAATAAAACAATTTATTACTGTTACCCGTGGCCGCATTCCGCTGCCTGCTTTAGATGCGACTTATATGGTAAATACAACCACCGGATATTTAAAGCTGAATAAATTTTCGGAAACAACTTACCGCGAATTTATGCAAGGGATGGAAAAGCTGAAAGGTAGCGGTATGCAAAGCCTTATTTTGGATCTGCGTGGCAATGGCGGCGGCTACGTTACACAAGCTGTAAACATTGCGGACGAATTTTTAGATGGTGAAAAATTAATTGTTTATACACAGGGAACTAATATTCAAAAGAGGGAATATAAGGCCGGCAAAGAAGGTGTTTTCGAAAAGGGAAAGTTAGTAGTGTTAGTGGATGAATTAACAGCAAGCGCCTCGGAAATTTTAGCCGGCGCTTTGCAAGATTGGGATAGGGCAACAATTGTAGGCCACCGCAGTTTTGGCAAGGGCCTGGTTCAGGAACAATATGGTTTAAGCGATGGATCTGCAATAAGATTAACAATAGCCAGGTATTACACACCCTCAGGCCGCAGCATTCAACGCCCCTACGATAAGGGCAAGAAAATTTACATGGAAGAAATTAAGGACCGATATGAGCATGGCGAAATAATTAACCCTGACTCTATACATTTAGCCAGTGAAAAAAAATACAAAACCAATGGCGGAAGAATAGTTTATGGCGGCGGCGGTATAACACCTGATGTTAATGTGCCTATAGATACGAGCTCTTTCACACATAATGTTACCAGGCTTTATTTAGATGGCCGTTTCAGTGCTTTTGTTTATCAATATTATGTTTCCAACTTGCAGGAGTTTCAGCAATACAAAACACCTGCAGAATTTGCTGCTAAGTTTAAGAACACAGAAGGTGCGTGGCAACAATTAGTGGCGTATGCTTTAAAAGACAGCATTTATTTAAGCAAAGTGCCTGCAAGTGATAGAAGAAAAATTGAAGAAAGAATTAAGGCCTACCTCGCCAGGTTGAAATGGCGTTCGCAGGGTTTTTACGAAGTGTATAATTTGTATGATCCTATTTTTTTGAAAGGAAAGGATGCTTTGATTAGTAATTAAATTTAGTTGCCGATTTTCAGACAGCAACTCTATTGTGTGCTTCAAACTGACGATTGCTGCTTTCTGATCTGTAGTTTGGGATAATCTCCGTTATCTTTAGGCTTATTTCCCCACACCAGACTTTATTCATTCTCTAAAGAAGTTGCTACTTTATTTTCACCTCCACTATCGCCTTTTTCGCTGCTTAATTCTCCTGGATTTTTATTTTTAGATGCATCATCTAATTCTCGCTCATGGACTCTTCCTGTAGCTTTTGAATCACTGCTATCCGTCCAATGCGAATTGCGATTCTGTTGGTTTTTTTCCTGCTGACTATCCATAGCTACATACTTTGTCTTTCGTACAAATCATTCTCCCATATAATGCGTTGCTGTGTAGAGCGGGTATTGAACTTTGCCGGCTCCCCGCTTAACCTTCTGTCCTGAAAAAATTCTTCTCTTTCCAAAGAAACATGCTGCATTCTGATGTCTTCACCTCTTCTTTCTCTATTGGCTGGTCTGCCGTGAAACTGTTGCATAAAAAATTTTTATTGGTTGTGCGTAATGATTTAAATAATATCTGGTATTTCTTCGCCAAGTCTTGCTGTTTCGCCTTCGTCCAAATCATCGTTTGGGCTATGTGCCGTTAGTTCTGCATCATTGTCCATATCCTTTTCTGCTTCTTTATGTGCCGCTTCATTCAAGATTTTTTGATCATTGCTTATCTCCTTCGGCAAAGGAGCCTGATGTTCGCCCTGTTGGGGTTGGTTATTGGTTAGTGGTAACATATTAATTGCTTGGATAGAAACCTCCAAAATACTGTGCCGTTTTTTTATAAAAGGAAAAAAGCTGCAAAGAGCAGCTTTAAAAATTTTTATAATTGGAAGCTTTCTCTTTGGTTCACATAGTTCTTATCAGTTCTAATCTATTATTTAATCTATCAATTTTTGCGGCAAACTATTACAAATTAATCCAATGGAATAAGCTGAATAATTTGTTCTAAAAAGTGTTTATCTGTTTCATCAAAAAAGTCCAGCTCTTTATTATCTGCATCAAGCACGCCAACAATGTTATTTTGATGCAATAATGGAAGCACAATCTCTGAACGGGATAAACTACTGCAGGCAATATGGCCGGGGAATTTTTCTACGTCAGGTACAATTAATGCTTCTTCTTTTGCCCATGCTGCCCCGCAAACACCCCTTCCCTTTTTTATTCTTGTACAAGCAACCGGGCCCTGAAATGGGCCAAGCACTAATTCATCCTCCTTCACTAAATAAAAACCGACCCACAACCAGCCGAACTGTTCCTTTAAAGCCGATGCTATATTGGCAAGGTTCGCTATTAAATCAGTTTCTCCTGCTAATAATCCTTTAATCTGCGGAATCAATGCTTCGTATTGCTCCTCTTTTGTTCCCGTGATGATAGATAAATCTTCTGCCATACTTCTTGCTTATAAAATAAAAAAATCCCGCTAAAAGCAGGATTCAAAATTAAATAGAATGAGATTAATTTTTGCCGCCGTTTCCGCCATTGGGCCTGTTTTTGCGCATGTTTTCAAAAAAAGTATTTACAGATTTTACCTGGTCGTCTGTAAGCGGAAGGGCTTTATACTTTTTTGTAACGTCGGCATCAATAACCGCCATCTTTTTACCTTTATCTTCTTCGCTCATGGCTTGATCCATTCTTACTTCCCGGCGCTGTGGCTGCGCTTCCATATAGATGTCTAAAACCTTATTGGCCTGATCGTCGGTGATCTTTGTTTTCTCCAACAATTGAGGTTTTACCCGCTCTATCATTCTTTGTTTCATAGCAGCAGGATCGCCGCCGCCCTGACCGCCCTGCGCAGATGCGGAAGCTGCAAATAAAATAGTAAAAAGGCTAGCTAATACAAGTAATTTTTTCATGGCTAATTTATTTAATGCAGCAAATTAAGGGGCAAGACCGTTAAAGGAGGTTAAAATTATTTTAAACGTATTAATTTACCTGGAAAAATAAAAACTGTGTTTTCTGTGTTGCATCAAAATTATCATCGGTTACAAAAATGAGGCTTCTTTTTCCGTTAGGTAAAACAGGGCCAAACGTTGCGCCTTCAACATTATCAATATACCTGTGCAAATTATCCATGTTAAACAATAACTTTTTTTGAAGTGGTTTCATTGCCGGATGCTGCTGTAAAGAAATGATAGCGGCAATATTTTCTGCGCCATCCAGTTCAGCTATATAAATACGGATATTACACCCAAGCCTGCCCGCAGAGAACGAACGTTCTGTAACCAAAAGCTGATGATCGTTAATAGTTAAAATATCAGGTACGCCATTTACTTTAAAAGCGGCTGCTGATATTGGCTCCTGAACCACCGGATCAATTTGATAAGCATATTGTGCCAGCGAAGATTTGGTATCCACATCATACTTAATAATCCGTATCCATCCGGAAGAATCATTTAGCCCGGCCCGGGGCCCGTCTTCATAAATTGGTTCTTCTACGGC
>MWWF01000253.1_pt1 | contig 10737 bp, 9 predicted proteins | sample 1047351 | NCBI WGS metagenome assembly MWWF01 (sample SAMN06349970, study PRJNA376086) | soil metagenome | isolation source: MGM-3 sample Antarctic (ecotone) soil | place: Antarctica
ACTTCCAGATGCCTACGGAATGGCAACATTCAACTTTCAAAAACTATTTAGCGTCGCAAGAGATAGTAGGCCAAGATGGAAACGGGTAATAGACCAGGAGAATGGTTTGATGGGTGAAATATTAGGACAGCTATACGTGAAAGCTTATATCACAGAAAAAGATAAACGACGTTATGATACAATGACGGAGAACATTCGTGTAGCGTTGAAAGACCATATCAGCAAACTAACCTGGATGAGCAACAGCACAAAGCAAAAGGCTTATGTAAAATTGGCTTCCATGAAAAAGAAGGTCTATTATCCTGACAAGTGGAAAGACTATTCTGCTATGGATATAGGTACCGAAAGCTATGTGAAGAATGTAATGAACGCCAACCTTTGGGGGTATAATTACGAAGTGAATAAATTAGGAAAACCCGTTGACCGCGATGAATGGGGCATGACACCGCAAACCTATAATGCATCATACAATCCCTCCAACAATGACATTACTTTACCGGCTGCACAATTCATTGTACCCGGATTTAAAGATGAAGAATTAGATGATGCCGTTGTTTATGGTTATGGTGCAGCTTCTACAATCGGGCATGAAATAACGCATGGCTTTGATGACCAGGGAAGAAAGTATGATGAGAAGGGAAATCTTTTCAAATGGTGGACCGATAAAGATTCAGTTGAGTTTACAAAAAGAGCGCAGTTGATGGTTAAACAATTTAATGAATACGAACCTGTACCCGGTTATCATATTAACGGCGAAGCAACGCAAGGAGAGAATATTGCCGATCTTGGTGGTATTGTTCTTGGGTTGGATGCTTTTAAGAAAACAGAACAGTATAAAAGAGGTGAAAAGATAAATGGGCTTACTCCCGTGCAACGTTATTTTCTCGGCTATGCCCTGGGCTGGTTAAGTCATACCCGTGAGGAGCAATTACGTAGCCGGTTATTAACAGATGTGCATTCGCCTGCAAGGTATAGAGTTAATGGTCCGTTTGCTGATGTTGATGAATTTTATGAGGCATTTAATATCAAGCCGGGTTCACCGATGTATAGGGCGGATAGTTTGAGAGTGAGGATTTGGTAGTCACCTCACCCCGGCCCTCTCCAACAAGTTGGAGAGGGAGTGCTTAACACAGACCCTCGCTTTTGTATGATACTTTTTTATAGCAATCATGTTTTTCATGGTTGCTTTTTTTATGGGGCCAGGGGAAAGAATATCTATTTGGCTTTGGTGGCGTCGCACTCTTGTACTTTCTAATCGCTGCGCGGCAATGGAACCACAAAGGCACAAAGACGCGAAAATGCACGAAGGCTTTGTGTTCCTTTTGTGCCTTCGAGTCTTTGTAGTTCAAAAAGCCTTTGGAAAAAGATCTGTAAACTCAATCCCCAATCCGGCTGCATCAGAAGTAATAATTTTTCCATCATCCTGATACGTTAACCCTGTTGCTACATCTTCTTTTAATAACAGCGGTCCGTCTGCATCCAGGTAATCAATCAATGATTGCAAATGCGCAATAGCTGCAGAACCAATAGTTGATTCGTTCATGCTTCCAACCATCACGCCCATGCCTAATTCCCTTGCCTTAGTTATCATGCGCAAAGCGGGTGTAAGACCGCTGCATTTAGTGAGTTTGATGTTGATCCCATGAAAATGGTTGTAGCATTTCTCAACATCATTTTCTGCTACACAACTTTCATCAGCATACAAAGGCAACGGTGATTTATCGTACAACCATTTCATTCCTTCCCAATCATCTTTGGCTAAAGGTTGCTCAATAAATTCAACACCTAAATCTTTGAATGCAGTAATTTTTTCTAAGTCTTCTTCGGCTTTCCAGGCAGCATTGGCATCAATACGAAATGTGGCATCTGTATGCTTTCGCAAAGCTTCTATGATTGCAACGTCATGTTCTGTACCCAACTTAATTTTATAAACCGGCCAGGGTTTCTCCTGCATTTTTTCTACCATCTTTTCAATGGTATCAATGCCAATAGTATAATCGGTGATGGTTGTTTTGGGTTGAGCAGGTTTCCAAAATGTAGATAATGGTTTGCCTCTCATTTTCCCATATAAATCCCAGCCTGCAATATCTAATGCACAAACTAAAAATGGGTTCATAGGAAACAGGTGATGCAGGTAATGCCACCATCTTTCCGGTTCGGTAAAGGCAAACTTTTCAACAAAGATTTTCTTGCGCTCAAGGTCTTCAACCATCTTTTCTACCGGGATATTATAGTAGGTAATAGCCGGTGCCTCGCCAAACCCAATGGTGCCCAAATGTTCCAGTTGAACTATTAAAGTTGGTTGATGCGTTTTTGTTCCTTTTGAAATGGTAAAAGGATAACGAAAAGCGAGGTTGTATGTGCGGTAAGAAACTTTCATAAGCCCCATCCAGCCCCCTGTCCCCCGGTGGGGGAACTTAGATTTAAACTTTCATTATTGTTGTTTGACATTTCTTCTATTCAATCTTTTAATTCAATGATTTCAATTGATGCTTAGCGATAAGAACGTATAAGAGTGCGACGCAAGAGACGATTTATAGTAGTACCAAAGCTGGGTGCAAAAAAGAAACGTTTACTAAAGAACTGTTTGTAATAAATAAAGTTTCATAAACCTAAGTTCCTCCACCGGGGGGCAGGGGGCCGAACGCATTTAACCCTGTAACATCCATACCTGTAATCAACAAATGAATATCATGCGTGCCTTCGTATGTAATTACACTTTCCAAATTCATCATGTGGCGCATAATGCTGTACTCACCTGTGATGCCCATGCCACCTAACATTTGACGGGCATCTCTTGTAATATTTGCAGCTATCTCACAAGAATTTCTTTTGGCCATTGATACCTGTTGCGGTGTTGCTTTGCCTTCATTCATTAACGTTCCTAAACGCCAAACTAATAACTGCGCTTTGGTGATCTCTGTTATCATTTCTGCCAGCTTTTTTTGCTGCAACTGAAAGCCGCCAATTGGGCGGTCAAACTGCACTCTTTCTTTGCTATAACGCAAAGCCGTATCATAACAATCCATTGCCGCACCTAAGGCGCCCCAGGCAATTCCATAACGGGCTTTAGTTAAGCAACCCAACGGACCTTTCAATCCTTTTACATTTGGAAAAATATTTTCCTTCGGCACTTTCACATTATCAAAAACCAATTCACCGGTTGCTGATGCACGAAGGCTCCATTTACCATGTGTTGTTGGTGTTGTAAATCCTTCCATACCTTTCTCTACAATCAATCCTCTTATATCACCGCCTTCATCTTTAGCCCACACAACCGCTACCTGGGAGAATGGCGCATTGGATATCCACATCTTGCTACCATTTAAAATAACATGGTCACCAGCATCTTTATAATTGGTAAGCATGCCACTTGGGTTGCTGCCATGATCTGGTTCCGTTAGTCCAAAACAACCCAGCCATTCACCACTTGCTAATTTGGGCAAATATTTTTTTCGTTGCTCTTCGCTGCCGTATTGATAAATAGGAAACATTACCAGCGACCCCTGGACGGATGCTGTTGAACGTACACCGCTATCGCCTCTTTCTAATTCCTGCATCATTAAACCATAGCTTATATAATCCAGGCCACCGCCGCCATATTCGTGTGGTATTGTTGGACCAAAGCAACCAAGATCACCCAACTGTTTTACAATTTGTTGCGGGAATTCAGCCCGTTGCGCATAGTCTTCAATAATAGGTGAAATTTCTTTTTTTACATAGTTGCGAACCGACTCACGAATGAGTCTATGTTCATCAGTAAGTAAGTCATCTACGCCAAAATAATCAGGTGATTGAAAGAGGTCAGTTGCCATAGCGGCAAAGATATAAGGGTTTGGGGTTTAGAGTTTAGGGTTGTATATGTTGGGAAATTTTTTTGTTGTTACTATTGAAAGTTTAGCAGCAAGTTTTTTTGTATTGAGCAAAAATTATGTTCGATAAAGATTGGAAACCAACAAAGAAATAACGCTATCAAGATTAAAAAACCGGATTGCATACAGTTTTAATGTTGGAATCTTTACGTACAGTGCAATCGGACTTTTACCCAAAAAAACAAATGGTTTTACCGATAGTTAATGCCAGCCTCTACCACTACTTTAGTGCAACCAACCTAACCTACGTAAACAATAAATGAACAACCATGCCCAGACAAAGCTTTTTATCGACTGAGTTTTTTGTAATAGCATCAGAAGAAGAAGCCAGAACGGCTGTTTGCTTATTACCCGATCATCTGCCACAGATCACACTTTTAAAGGAAAATATGTTGGCAAGGTCAATGCGCTTTTTATACGAAATTCCTGATAAACAGGTACAGGTATATATAGATGTTTCTATTCTCCTTTTAGATAATTTGCACGTATGTTTCAGTCTTCATGGTTCCTACCCAGATGGTCATGCTATTCATTCAGATATTGATATAACCAATGCACTCCAGCATTTTGAACAAGCAGTACACGCCGCATTAAAAAATGATTTTTCTATACTGCAAACACAGCAACCGGTCAAAGTTGCCAAAAGAAGTTCAGGCTATTTTGTAAAAGCACTTATGTCAATTCTTTTTTCAAAATACCCGGCATAGGGTTTTCAAAATTATCAGGCCCGAAGGATTTACTTTTGATAGTATGACTCTTAAGATCGGTCTCACCGGCGGCATAGGCTCAGGCAAAACAACAGTAGCAAAATTGTTTGAACTTTTAGGTGTTCCTGTTTATTATGCCGATGATGCATCAAAGCGATTATACAAAACAGATAAAGAACTCATTAAAAAATTGAAGCTGCATTTTGGCGATAATATTTATAATAATGATGAATTAGATCGCACCCAATTAGCTTCCATTGTTTTTAGTAACCCTGAAAAACTTGAGTTGCTTAATAGCCTTGTTCACCCACTTACAATAAGTGACGCAATTGAGTGGATGAAAAAACAAACAACACCATACGTTATTAAAGAAGCTGCCTTACTTTTTGAAACCGGCTCAGCAGCAGGATTAGATTTTGTTATTGGCGTATCAACACCGGAACCTATCCGGTTACAAAGAGTAATGGACAGGGATAAAGTTACCCGTGAAGAAGTTTTCAACCGTATGAAGCGGCAAATTGACGAAGACAAAAAAATGAAGCTGTGTGATTTTATTGTCACGAATAATGAACAGGAATTAGTGATACCACAAGTGATGGAACTGCATAATAAACTTATCAAGACCTCTTCAAGTCCCCCACCTAAATAGAAAAATAACTGGCGTCAAACAATTCTAAACTATGCTTTGTACTTTACGTACTCCCGCCACTTATTTATTACCGCATCCATATCTGAAGGCAATTCTGTTTCAAAAAAAACTTCTTCGCCTGTACCTGGATGTATAAAACCCAGTGTTTTTGCATGTAAGGCCTGGCGCTTGCAAATAGCAAAACAGTTGTCAACAAATTGTTTGTATTTGGTAAAGATTGTGCCCTTCACAATTTTATCGCCGCCATAAAAATCATCGTTAAAAAGTGTGTGTCCAATATACTTCATGTGTACCCGTATCTGGTGCGTACGGCCGGTTTCCAGCACGCATTGCACAAGCGTTACATAGTTCAACCTTTCTAACACAGTGTAGTGTGTTATGGCATCTTTACCATGGTCCCCTTCCGGGTAGGCCTCAAACAATTTACGAAAGCGTTGGTTGCGGCCTACGTGTGCAATGATGGTCCCGGCGTCCTGCTCTATATCACCCCAAACCAAAGCAGTGTAGCGGCGCTTTACTGTATGATCAAAAAACTGTTTGGCTAAGTGCCGCATAGCTTTATCATTTTTTGCCAACACAAGAAGCCCGCTTGTATTTTTATCAATGCGATGTACTAACCCAAACCGGGGCAAGGTTTCTTCAGTGATTGAAGAATTTTGTTGTTGCAAATGATAAGCAACACCGTTTAACAAAGTGCCATCGTAATTGCCACTGCCCGGATGCACTACCAGGCCTGCCTGTTTGTTAATAAGTAATAGATCGTCGTCTTCAAAAACTATATTCAGCGGTATATTTTGCGGTACAACTTCTCTTGCCTCCGGCGACATATCGGAGTACACAACAACCTGGTCAAAAGGCTTTATTTTATAGTTCTGTTTTACTTCTTTTCCATTAACCAGCACCAACCCTATATTGATGGCCCGCTGTAATTTATTTCGGGTAGCGCCTTCTATACGGTTCATTAAAAATTTATCAATGCGATACGGTTCCTGGCCTTTGTCAATTGAAAAGTTGAAACGTTGATAAAGTTCATCTGCGCTTTCTTCACCTTCAACGTTTATATGTAAATCACCCGTAGCCATAGCTGCAAAAATAAAGGGGTTATTTTTGCACCTTCATGGAAAAGCAAAAAGTTTGGGTTAAAGATTTAGGTGTAATGGATTATCAATCGGCATGGGACTACCAGGATGTACTGATGAAGAAGAACCTTGCAGTGAAGACAGTTCATACGTCAGAGTTTAAAGTTCAAAGTCAGGAAAGTAAAGCAAGTCAAAGTGCTCAAAGTGGTCAGGATAGTCAAATCATTCAAACTCAAAATGAATCTCAACCATTCAACCTCCAACCCCAAACTCCAAACCCCAAACCCCAAACCCAAAATTATCTTCTCTTTGTTGAACATCCTCCTGTTTACACCTTAGGTAAAAATGGTAAGATGGAACATGTATTGCTGAACGAAAAACAGCGACAAGAAAAAGGCATCGAATTCTTTCAAACAAATCGTGGCGGTGATATTACGTTTCATGGGCCGGGACAAATTGTTGGCTATCCCATTTTAGATCTTGAAAAATTCTATACTGATATTGGCCGCTACCTGCGGGAATTAGAAGAAGTGATCATTCTTACGTTGGCTGAATACGAAATCTTTGCCGGTCGCTCTGCCGGCGAAACCGGTGTATGGATTGACGCAAACATAAAAGGATCAGAACGAAAAATTTGCGCCATGGGTGTGCATTGCAGCCGGTGGATCACCATGCATGGCTTTGCGCTTAATGTGAACACGGACCTGGATTTTTTTAGCGGCATTGTTCCCTGTGGTATTCAAAATAAAAAGATTACATCTATAAAAGAGGAGTTGGGAAAAATGGTTGCAATGGATGAAGTAAAAGAAAGCTTGAAAAAAAAATTTGAAAAGGTTTTTAATGTGGAATTAAGAGAAGGCTAAGAGTAACCCGAAAGTGAAAAGGAGAAAAAGAGGTATCCTGAAATTCATTTTTCATACGCTACTTTCAAAAGGCAACTAATGTTCTTTATTCCTATCTAATTACTATGTATTTATGGCTAAAAAAATAATACAAAATTTTTTCTTTCCCTCTTTTGTCTTCTCTCGGCTTAGAACTCTTTCGTCAGGTAAAATTTATTTTTCTCTACCAATTTCTCATCGTTATATAGCTCAAATAAAAACCAGCCGGCATGTATAAAATTTATCTTATCAAGTGTTAGCCCTGATTGGTTGATTGTTTTTATTTCAAATAAAAAGCTCTGGTCTTCTTCGTAAAATTTAATGTGGTATTTCTGTTTAGCCGCATCAGGCAGGTTAATAAAAACATAGCCATCTTTATTAGTGTATATATAAAAAGAGGGCACCCAGTCAGATCTCCTTACGTCAACCGGAGGCTTTTTAAGAACTCCTGTTTCTCTATTAGTCCCGGGTATTGGAAGTATATACCTTGAGGTGTCTAAAACAGGCTGCTTGGGGATTGTGAAAAAATAATCGCCGCTTTTTTTAACAATAAATAACCGGTAAAACATGTGGTTGTTCAAAGCCTTGGTATCGGCAAAGCCATTCATACGTGCATTAGGATCTGTAAGGCTAATGATGGTGCGATAGTTTTTTAAACTGTCGTGAGAGGTTTGTATGCTGATTTGGTTCAGTGTATCATAAGGGTTTACCCAGCTAATCACAATACGGTCGGAGCCAATATTTCTTACGGCAAACTTTGGTAAAGTGTCCTGTCCAAAAACGATAGTTGAAAAAAAAAGGGATAGGGATAAAATTGTTAGTCGCCTCATACTGCTTAATTATTCCTTACAAATAAACAGCACAAATATAGAAGCCTCTCTATTTTATGACCCAAAAATTAATGTTCCCTTACTTAGTGAACAGTTGCCTTGCAAGCCGCCGGTATGAATAATAAGAATTTTGTCTGTTGAAGAAAAATAACCCTGTTTCATTAAATCAAATACGGCATAAAATGTTTTGCCGGTATAAACAAAATCAGTACAAACATTGGTTGCAGCATATAAGTTATTCATGAATTGAATCAGTTCTTTATTGTATTTAGCATACCCACCAAAATGATATTCATGTAGTAAGCTAAACTGCTGCTGTTTGGCAAACGACAATAATGCTTCGATTTGGGGCTGTAATGAAAAATTGTTTTTTAATGCAGAAATGCCAATTATTTTTTGATGTGGCAAAGCTGCAAACACTAAGCCTGCCAGTGTTGTGCCCGTGCCAACTGCCGTAATAATATGTGTGTAAGAAGAAGTTGCCGAAAGTGTTAAAATATCTTCTGCGCCTTCAGCTCCTTTTTTTCCATAACCGCCTTCGGGGATGATGTATAATTCATCAACATTAATGGTGTCCAAAACTTCTTGCGGAAGCATTTTTTGTTTATAAAATTCTCTTGAAACAAAAAACAGTTTCATTCCAAAACCGGCAGCATCCTGTAAGGTTTGTGAAATAGAAGAAGGCTTTTCGCCGCGAATAATCCCAATGCTTTTAAAGCCCTTCATGTTTGCTGCCGCTGCTGTAGCTACAATATGATTGGAGAAAGCGCCGCCAAATGTTAGCAGGCTGTTTTTGTTATCTTCTTCCGCTTCTTTTAAATACCCTTTTAGCTTAAACCATTTATTGCCTGATACCAGCGGATGAATTAAATCAAGCCTTAGCACCTCTACCAACGAACTAAAATTATAGAAAGTAGAGAGTGGTTCTATCCTGCAATTTTGAGTAGAAAAGCTGGCCATTGTTACGGATGAAAATAAAGTAAATTCGCACCAATTTTAAAAAGGAAATATGAAACCTACATTAGTTATTATGGCTGCCGGTATGGCTTCCCGCTACGGCAGCATGAAACAAATACAACAATTTGGACCCAGCGGCGAAACCATCATGGACTATTCTATTTATGATGCTATAAAGGCAGGGTTTGGGAAAGTGGTCTTTATCATTCGCAAAGATTTTGCTGATGATTTTAAAAAAATATTTGACCCAAAGCTGGATGGAAAAATTGACGTGCAATACGTTTATCAGGAACTGGATGCTTTTGTAGGCGCTACGCCAATACCTGCTGAAAGAAAAAAACCCTGGGGTACAGCCCACGCCATTTTATGTGCGCATGATGCGGTTAGCGGACCATTTGCCGTAATTAATGCCGATGATTTTTACGGCACCGATGCGTTTGTAAAAGCCAATAATTTTTTAGTTACCGAATGTAATGAAAGCACTTACGGAATTGTAGCGTATAATTTGAACAACACGCTTTCCGATCATGGCTCGGTTAGTCGTGGGGTAATAGAAGTGAGTGGCAGTAATGAATTGGTTGGGATACATGAACGACTTAAAATTTATCGCGACAATGGACAGATCATTAATGAAGAAGGAGAATCAAAGATGCCTATCCCCGAAGAAGCAAAAGCCTCGATGAACTTCTGGTGTTTTCACACTTCTATTTTTCCCTACATACGGGAAGAGTTTGCAACTTTTTTGGGCAGAAATTTAAATGATCCAAAAGCCGAATTTTTGATTCCGGTTTTAGCAGGACAATGGGTTGAAACCGGTCACGGTGTAATTAAAATAATACCTACTTCCGCACCATGGTTTGGTGTAACTTATAAAGAAGATGCCCCGGTAGTACAAAGTAATTTGGATAAGTTGGTTGATGAGAAAATGTACCCAACTAATTTGTGGCCAGCGCATAAAAGTTACTGATAACTATAAAGATGTTGTAGAAACCTCAATCGTATTTATGATTGGGTTTTTCTTTTATTGTAGCCGGCTCCAGACTCTTAATGAAGCGATATTGGCAGAGTTTATCCTGAGCGCAACCGAAGGGCTACATTGCCGCTGCGCTACTGACGGAATGCTATTGCTCAACATCTGATTTGTCATTATAAGGAACGAGGAATCTGATTCATGCTCTGTAAGCGACGATTGCAATTCGTCTTGCTGCTTGCAGTTGTCGTCTACAGTTTAGTTCAAAGATCCCTCCTTCGTCGGGATGACAAGTACCAGTGCTTATAGTAGTAATTAGTTTGAATGTTGAAGAGTGGTTGCTTAATGCTGAATAGATTACCAACCGTACAAGAGTGCGACGCAAGAAAAGTTTTATAGTAGCACTTTAGTTGGGTACAAAATAAATATCGAACCGCAGCTAAATCTATTTTTAATTATTGACATTTACTTCCATCCTATTTAAAGAAGTCTCTTGCCTGTCGAACGGATGAAGCAAGAAAGTTACGGCGAGGTATCAAACCAAACTTTTTTATCATTATTCCAATCGCCGTTATAATTTATAAACAACTCCTCTCCTGCTCCAATTTCCCTTACCGTTTTTACGGCGATCAGGTCTTTTTTAAAATACATTTCGTACTCGCAATTAGCGGCAAAGATATAAGGGTTTGGGGTTTAGAGTTTAGGGTTGTATATGTTGGGAAATTTTTTTGTTGTTACTATTGAAAGTTTAGCAGCAAGTTTTTTTGTATTGAGCAAAAATTATGTTCGATA
>MWWF01000254.1_pt1 | contig 10731 bp, 8 predicted proteins | sample 1047351 | NCBI WGS metagenome assembly MWWF01 (sample SAMN06349970, study PRJNA376086) | soil metagenome | isolation source: MGM-3 sample Antarctic (ecotone) soil | place: Antarctica
GGAACCGGGGCTTATGCCTTCATTAATGGAAAAAGCTGGTGAACAAGGTTTGTTAGGAGCTTCAGTACCGGAAGATTTAGGTGGACTGGGAAAAGATTTTGTCACCTCTACATTAGTAAGTGAAGGCTTAGGTGCAGGATATTCCTTCAGCGTTGCAATGAGTGCACATGCAGGTATTGGTACTCTACCCATTTTATATTTTGGAACAGAAGAGCAAAAGAAAAAATATATACCTAAGTTGGCTTCAGGAGAATGGAAAGGAAGCTATGGTTTAACGGAGCCGGGTAGTGGCAGCGATGCCTTGGGGGCAAAAACAACAGCAACACTTTCTACAGATGGCAAAAATTATATTTTGAATGGCCAAAAATGCTGGATTACCAATGGAGGATTTGCTGATATTTTTACTGTATTTGCAAAAATTGATGGAGAGAAGTTTACCACCTTCATAATTGAGAAAGGTATGGAAGGTTTTACCCATGGACCTGAAGAACACAAGATGGGAATCAAAGGTTCATCAACTGTTCAATTATATTTCCAGGATTGTAAAGTGCCCGTGGAAAATATTTTAGGGGAAATTGGCAAAGGTCACATCATTGCATTTAATATTTTAAATATTGGCCGTTTAAAATTAGGGTCTGCAGCTATTGGCGGCGCTAAAATGGCATTGAGTAATTCCATCGGATATGCCAACACAAGAGAGCAATTTAAAACTGCCATTTCAAATTTCGGAGCTATAAAACATAAGATTGCCGAGATGGCAATAAAGATTTACGCAGATGAAAGTGCATTATATCGTACGACTAAATGGATAGATGAAAAAGAACATGAGTTATTATTAGCCGGCAAACCTTTTAACGAAGCAGTATTGGGCGCTGCTGAAGAATATGCGATTGAATGTGCAATGCTTAAAGTTCATGGCAGTGAAGTGTTAGATTATATTGTAGATGAGGGAGTGCAGATACATGGGGGTAATGGATATAGCGATGAATATTTAATAAGCAAAGCTTATAGGGATAGCCGTATTAATCGTATTTATGAAGGCACAAATGAAATAAACAGATTGCTTACGGTAGATATGATTTTAAAAAGAGCAGTGAAAGGCAAGCTTGACCTAATGGGACCAGCCATGAATGTTCAAAAAGAATTAATGAGCATTCCGGAATTTGGAAATGATGAAGAAGCCCCCTTTGCAAATGAAAGAAAAGCAATATTGAACATGAAGAAAGCAATTTTAATGACGGCAGGAGCGGCAGTGCAAAAGCTGATGCAAAATTTACAGCATGAGCAGGAAATACTTATGAATATTGCTGATATGATGATAGAAACTTTTGTAGCAGAGAGTACTTTATTGAGGATTATGAAAATGACTGATAAGAACGGGGAAGCAGCATCACAAAATCAAATTGATATGATGCGCTGTTATTTAAATGATGCAATTGATAAAGTAAATAAATGCGGTAAAGAAGCTATCAATGCCTTTGCTGCAGGTGATGAGCAAAGAATGATGTTGCTGGGACTGAAGAGATTTACAAAATCGGAACCTTTTAACAGCAAAGATGCAAGGAGAAGAATTGCAGATAAATTGATTTCTGAAGGAAAGTATTGCTGGTAACGCGGATGGCTTAATAATAGTTTTACTAAATTTTACCATCTTACTGATGTAACTTTATTGAGAAATTTATTCCAGATGAATGAAACAATAATAGCAGCAAAACCTGCTTTAACCGCAAAAGATTTTTCTACCGATCAGGAAGTAAGATGGTGCCCGGGTTGTGGCGACTATTCCATTCTTGCCCAGGTACAAAAAATAATGCCTGGTCTTGGTATCCCAAGAGAAAATATTGTGATTATTTCAGGCATTGGCTGTAGCAGTCGATTTCCATACTATATGAATACATATGGAATGCACAGCATTCATGGAAGAGCAACAGCAATTGCCAGTGGATTAAAAGCAAGTCGCCCAGAGCTGAGCGTTTGGATAGTAACAGGGGACGGTGATAGTTTAAGCATTGGGGGAAATCACACCATTCATTTATTAAGAAGGAATTTTGATGTAAATATTTTGCTTTTTAATAATGAGATTTATGGATTAACTAAAGGGCAATACTCACCGACCTCAAGAGAAAATAAAGTTACCAAGAGTACACCTTTTGGAAGTATTGACCATCCTTTTAATCCATTGGCTTTGGCTATGGGTGCAGATGCCAGTTTTGTTGCCAGAAGTATGGACAGGGATGTAAAACATTTGCAGGCAATGATATTAAGGGCTCAGGAACATAAAGGGTGTTCATTTTTAGAAATCTATCAAAACTGCAATATTTTTAATGATGGGGCCTTTGAGATTTTTACAGAAAAAACATCTAAACCTGAAGAAGCATTATTTCTTGAGCAGGGTCAGCCTCTAATATTTGGGGCTGCAAAAAATAGAGGAATAAAATTAGATGGCTTAAAGCCCATAGTTGTTGAAATTGGTAACGGAAGTGCTGATGATCTGTGGATCCATGATGAAAAAGATTTTTATAAAGCACAGATACTTTCCCGGATGTTTGATGATCCCAGGATTGAAGGCCATTTTCCCAGACCTTTTGGAGTTTTTTATCAATCCGAAAGAGCGTGTTACGAAGACATGATGACTATGCAGATAGAGGAAGTGATTGCTACCAGGGGAAAAGGAGATCTTGATAAATTATTAAAAGGTAGGGAAACGTGGACGATAAATTAAAAATATTAACCCAAGGCTACCCTTTTAAATTCTACCACCTTAAGGTCGGCATCGATGCTTTTTAAATAATCAGATACTGATTTATTTGCATCTTTTACAAATGGTTGAGCAAGTAGGGTACTGTCTTTAAAAAACTTATTAATTTTCCCCATAGCTATTTTTTCAACCATTTCTGCTGGTTTACCTTCTGCCTTTACCTGCTCTAATGCAATATTTTTTTCTCTTGCAATAACTTCAGGTGCTACTGAAGATTGATCTACAGCTATCGGGTTCATAGCAGCGATCTGCATAGCAATATCTTTACCTGCTTCACCTGCATTTTTATTAAAGCCAACCAGTACGCCCATTCTATTTGCTCCATGAATATATGCTGAAACAAATTCTGCTTCAACTCTCTCAAACTTTGAAACACTTATTTTTTCACCTATTTTAGCTACTTGTTCATTCAATTTATCTGCAACACTATCATCCCCAATTTTTACAAAATTTAATTCATCAACATTTTTTACATTATTCACTATTGCAGCATCCATGATAGAATTTGCAAATGCAACATACTCTGCATTTTTACTAACAAAATCAGTTTCACAACTAACGTTTATTATAAAACCTGTTTTATTGTCTTCAGTTGTTTTTGCAATTATAACCCCTTCTTTGGCTTCCCGATCTCCACGAAGTGCTGCTACTTTTTGCCCCTTTTTTCTTAAGTAATCTATTGCTGCTTCAAAATCGCCATTGCTTTCTGTTAATGCTTTCCGGCAATCCATCATACCTGCGCCAGTTTGCTGCCGTAATTTATTTATATCTGCTGCTGTTATAGTTGTTGTTGTACTCATAGTTCTTTTAATTATGAATTATGAATTAAAAATTCATAACTCTACATTCATAATTTAATTAATTATCTTCTTCCTCCAGGGCCTGGTCCACCTGGTCGGGTACCACCACCACCCGGTCCACCTGTAGTTCTACGCCTTGGTGCTCCACTGCCTGCACCCCCTGGTCCACCCGGTCCTCTTCCACCACCACCACTTTGTCCTCTACGACGACGCTCTCTCTCCTCATCACTACCTACTTCAAATTTAGACACTGAATTTTCAGTATCATCCTGAGTTTCTGCAGGCTCATCATCTTTCTGTGCTTGTCTTTCAGCTAAGCCTTCGGCTATTGCCGCCACGATATAATTGGTAACTATAGCGATTGATTTTGTTGCATCATCATTGGCAGGAATTGAAAATTCCACTTTATTAGGATCGCAATTAGTATCAACCATTCCAAAAGTGGTAATACCTAACCGCCTTGCTTCTGCAAGTGCAATGTGCTCGTGACCTATATCAACCATAAATAAAGCTGCAGGCACACGGCTTATTTGAGCAATACCTCCTAAAACTTTTTCCATCTTTTCTTTATCACGTGCTAGTGTTAAGCGCTCTTTCTTGGTGATGCTGTCAAGTGTTCCGTCATTAAGCATTTTTTCAATGCTCTGCATTTTCTTTACACTTTTACGAACTGTATTGAAATTGGTTAACATACCACCCAGCCAACGCTCTGTTACATAAGGCATGTTTACACGTTGTGCACATTCAGTTACGATTTCTTTTGCTTGTTTTTTAGTAGCAACAAACATTATCTTTTTGCCACTTTTTGCAATTGATTTTAATGCAGCAGCAGCCTCCTGTAAACCTTCAACAGTTCTATTGAGGTCAATAATGTGAATACCTTTTTTCTCAGCAAAAATGTAAGGCAACATTTTAGGGTTCCACTTCTTTTTTAAATGTCCAAAGTGAACACCTGCTTCAAGAAGTTGCTGTTGTAAAGAAGTATTATTTTCCATGTATGTTTTAGTTTAATCTTAGTACTAAGTACTGAGTACTTAGATAAGAACATGATTGTTTTATAAAGTTTATCTTTTTGAGAACTGGAAGCTCTTTCTTGCTTTTTTCTTTCCTGGCTTTTTACGTTCAACAGCTCTGGGATCACGCTTTAGTAAACCTGCTGCTTTAAGTGCAGGGCGAAACTCAGGATTTACCTGTAATAAAGCACGGGAAATACCCAACTTTACTGCCTCGGCCTGGCCTTTTACACCTCCACCCTGTGCGTTTACAACAACATCGAATTTATCAGCAGCTTCCAATGCTTTGAAAGGTGCTTCTACCTGATTCTGTAAATAAACCAAAGGAAAATAAGTTTTATAATCCTTATCGTTAATTGTAATTTTTCCATCACCCTTAGTGAGGAAAACCCGTGTTACAGCTTCTTTACGGCGACCAACGGCATTTTTTTGTTTTTCCATTATAGTTAATTAGAAAGTTAATGTTTTAGGGGCTTGTGCTGTATGAGGATGTTCGGTTCCCGCATACACAAATAATTTTTTATACATCTTTCTGCCTAAACGATTTTTTGGAAGCATACCTTTTACGGCTCTTTCAATAATAGCATCCGGACGACGGCGTAAGAGTTCCCTTGCGGTCTCTTCTTTTTTCCCACCAGGGTATCCGCTGTAATTGATGTACAACTTATCATCCAGCTTATTGCCGCTGAATTTAATTTTATCGCAATTTGTTACGATAACAAAATCGCCGCAATCAACGTGGGGCGTATAATAGGCTTTGTTCTTACCACGGAGAACGGACGCTATTTTAGCGCACATACGACCAACGGTTTGATTAGTGCCGTCAACAACGTACCAATCACGTTGCACGGTAGCCTCGTTCGCATGTTTAGTGGTGAAATGTAATTTGCTCATTTTATTTTTTTAAGTGATCCTACCGCTATCCCGGCAGATTTTTTAAATGGAGTGCAAAGGTGAGATAATGTAATTAATCTACCAAGGAATTAAGCAACTAATTTTTAAGACACACTTATAACGTACTGATTTTCAATAATAATTTTGACGATAATTTTTATTCATCTAATATTTAAGAGGTTTATTGTGAATATTTGTATGAAGAAGTGTATTGCAATTATATTTGCATCAAATTAATAAATATGAATACTACAGAAGGTGCAGGCAAATGGTGGTTATATTTTTTTATATCTGCGGTGGTAATTCTTATCATGCTTATTATGCCGGTATTACGGCCATGGTTTTGGCTGGCGCTTCCTTTTGTGGTAACCTCATTCGCCAAAGCTTTGAGGATTATGTAGTTTCTCTCCCATTTTTTATTTTCTGATTTTCAATCTTTGTCAGTAATGATATAAGGCTGTAATTTTATTTTTTTTAGATTCTCATCATGTATACGAAAGAGCAAACGCAAAAAATACAGGCGCTCACTAAAAAACTCCTTAAAGAACCAGGAGGCTTAAATGAACTTAAAGATGTTTTGCGTTTTCATGAACACAGATATTATGTTTTGAATGAACCTTTGATCAGCGATTTTGAATATGACAAACTGTATAAAGGCTTAGAAAAAATTGAAGCTGAAACCCCTGAATTAATCACACCGGATTCTCCCACCCAAAGAGTTGGTAATAGTTTGAATAAAGAATTTGTTACAGTGCCGCACTTAGTCTCAATGCTGAGTTTGGAGAATAGTTATAATGCAGATGATCTGATTGAATGGGATAAAAGAGCAAAAAAATTAATCAATACCGATAAGATAGAATATAGCGCAGAGCCAAAATATGATGGCGCAAGCATTTCATTGATCTATGAAAACGATATTTTGGTAAGAGGTGCTACCCGTGGCGATGGAGTGGCAGGAGATGATGTTACAACCAATCTTAAACAAATAAAATCTATTCCCTTATCTGCAAAATTTTCTGATTATGGTATTCAGAAAGTTGAAATACGCGGAGAGGTGTTGATGACAAGCCAAAGCTTTAAAAAATATAATGAGCATTTGGTAGAACAGGGTATTGCTCCACTTGCCAACCCTCGTAATGCAGCATCTGGTTCTCTAAGAATGAAAGACCCTATGGTGGTAAAAAAAAGAAATCTTGAAGCAATCTTGTATCATACCAGTTACATTGAAAAATCACTCAATAAAAAATTGGATAAGGCATTAGATTCTCATTCCGGTACCCTGGAAATGCTTTGGCAGCTTGGCTTTAAAACCCCAGAAAAAAATAAAAAAGTTTTATCAGATATTGAAGGTGTGATTAAATATTGTAATGAATTTGAAAAGAAAAGAGAAGGCCTTCCTTATGAAATAGACGGAATGGTAATTAAAGTAAATAATGTGGAATTGCAGCAGAGAATGGGAAGCACAACACATCACCCACGTTGGGCAATTGCTTTTAAATTTAAAGCAAGGCAGGCAACCAGTAAATTAATAAATGTAGATTTCCAGGTTGGCAGAACAGGTGCAATAACACCTGTTGCAAAAATTGAACCTGTTCATATCAGCGGCGTAACGGTTACTTCTATTTCACTTTTTAATCCAGATGTTGTAAAGGAAAAAGATGTGCGGATCGGTGATACTGTTTTAGTAGAAAGAGCCGGAGATGTAATACCCTACATTGTAAAACCGCTGACGGAGTTAAGAACGGGAAAAGAAAAGAAAATCATCTTCCCAACAAATTGCCCTGTGTGCAATGATGAATTGGTGAAGCCGGAAGGAGAAGCCGTTTTGCGTTGTGTGAATATTAATTGTAAGGCACAGGTTGTTGAACGCATCATTCATTTTGTAAGTAAAGATGCAATGGACATCCGAAGTTTTGGGGCAGCCAATATTGTTAAGTTTTTCGAACTTGATTTATTAAAAAACATACCGGGAATTTATACACTTGACTATGAAAAAATTTCTGAACTGGAAGGTTTTGGTCAAAAGTCGATTGATAATTTAAAAGCTGCAATTGAAAATTCAAAGCAACAAGCTTTGCACAGATTGATATTTGGTTTGGGCATTCGATATGTTGGAGAAACGACTGCTAAAACGCTTGGTAAAGCTGTTGATCATTTGCTTGATTTTGAAAAATTCTCCCTGGAAGAGTTGCAAAATTCAGAAGATGTAGGGATAAAAGTTGCCGGAAGCATTTATCAATTCTTTCATTTGGAAGATAATATTAAGATGATAAAAAAACTGGAGAACCTTGGTGTTAATCTAAAGAATACAAATAAAAAAGTTGAAACTAAGGGAATATTAAATCAGCAAACGTTTTTATTCACTGGCAGCTTGCCAACTTTAAAGCGCAGCGAGGCAGAGGAATTGGTAGAAATGAATGGCGGCAAACTTTTAGGTTCAGTCAGCAGCAAATTAAACTTTTTGGTTGTTGGTGAAGATGCAGGCAGCAAACTTGATAAAGCAAAAAAAATAAGCGCAATTAAAATTTTGAGTGAAGAAGAATTTTTGAAAATGGTAAACTAATAAGTATGCTTCAAACATCAACCGTAAAATTTTTAAAAACGCTTTCAAAAAACAATAACAAACCCTGGTTTGATGAACATCGCAATGAATATCTTGATGCGAAAACAGATTATGGAGATTTTGTCGCAACTCTTATTAAAAAAATAGCACAGTTTGATAGTGACATAAAAGATCTGCAAATTAAAGATTGTGTCTTTAGGATCAATCGCGATATACGATTTTCAAAAAACAAAACTCCATATAAAAATAATATGGGAGCAAGTTTTGACAAGGGCGGTAAAAAATCAATTTATGCGGGCTACTATTTTCACGCAGAACCAGGCGGTAAAAGTTTTGCCGGCGGTGGCATATGGATGCCAATGGCTCCTGAATTAAAAAAAATAAGACAGGAGATTGATTATAATCTTGACGAATTTAAAAATATAGTAGAAGCTAAAAGCTTTGTTTCAGAATATAAAGAACTTGAAAATTCTGCTGATCTAAAACTGAGTAATCTGCCAAGAGGCTATGACAAAGACAACCCGGCTGGTGAATACTTAAAATTTAAAAGCCTGGTTGCTATAAAATATTTATCCGATGAGGATATTACAAGCAATAAATTAACAGAGAAAGTTGTCAAAGCTTTTAAAACGCTTATGCCACTAGTAAAATTTATTAATAAAGCAATTGAATAAGAAGGAAGCAAGCTTATTTCTCATAATTCTTTACTGCCTCATCTGCGCTCTTAAAAATTTTCTTCTTTTTATAATTATACCATGGTTTTGGTAAAGTTTTTTTCAAAACCGTATCAATCGTTCTCATCCCGAATAAATTCCATACACCTTTTGCTTTTCCTCCCATAGAGCCTTGCAGTGCTCTTAAACTCATAGCAAAGCCACTATCTAAATATTCCATGTGATGCCAAAAACCTGCTGGCATAAACAAAGTATCCCCATGTTCTAAAATAACCTCATAACCTTTTGCATATCTCACAGCAGGAAAAGCTTCATAATCCGGAGTTCCTTTTCCTTCGTGGTAATTTGAAAAATCAACAAGACTTAATACTTCAAAGGGTTTGCGGTATAATTTATATTGCTCTTCATTGGGGAACAACAACACTCTTTTTCTACCCAAAAACTGAGTATGTAAAATATGAGAAACGTCAATATCAAAATGCATATGCGTAATAGAAGTTGCGCCGCCAACAAAAAGCATGGGGTAACGTTTCACAAATCCTTTCATTAAATTCTCCGGCCATGTAAAATCTTTAGCTAGCTGTGGAGCATGCTGAAAAATATTAAATAAGAATATCCGCCATGCCGCCGGTCCCTCTTTTATCATATCAATGTATTCGCCAAAAGTTTTGTAATCATCGGCAGTATTTATCGGAGTGTAAGCATCGCTCTTAATATTATTATATAAACCAACTTTTACATTGCCTACAATTTGTTTAAAATAATCCCAGTTCCATTTGTGGTATGCAGGCCATTGCTTTGCAAGCCCTGTAATTATCAGGGGCTTCATGGTATCGTAATAATTTTTCTTAAAATCTTCCGCACTAATATTCTCTACCTTATCAATAGCTTTTAGCTCCATCGTAATAATTTATGCAAAACTAAATATTAATGACCCACTTTAATCAAAACAAAGTGGTAAAGCATCAAGCAGTAATAATGTTATTTTTGCCTGCACAAAATTATGGCCTTACATTTTCACTCACTTACAGTAAAAGATATAAAAAAAGAAACACAGGATTGTGTTTCAATCTCGTTTGATATTCCTAAAGAGCTTCAGAAAGAATTTGAATTTAAACAAGGGCAAAGTCTTACCCTCCGAAAGATTTTAGATGGAGAAGAAGTCCGCCGTTCTTATTCAATTTGCACCAGCCCTTTGGATAATGAATTAAGAGTAGCTGTAAAAAAAGTACAGGGAGGTTTATTTTCAACTTTTGCCAATTTATTTTTAAAGCCCGGCGATGTAATTGATGTAATGACCCCATCCGGTAATTTTTATACAGACTTGCAGTCATCCAATAAAAAAAATTATGTAGCATTTGCTGCTGGCAGCGGAATAACGCCAATACTTTCCATTATAAAAACAACTTTAATCAGAGAGCCAGCAAGCACTTTCTCTTTAGTTTTTGGCAACAAAAATACTTCCTCAATAATTTTTAAAGAAGAGTTAGAAGCATTAAAAGATAAATACATTCAGCGTTTCAGACTATATCATATTTTAAGCAGGGAAAGGATGGAAGCTGATATAAATTATGGAAGAATTAATGCCGATAAATGTTTACAGCTAACCAAATTAATTGACCTTAATTCTGTTGACGAATTTTTCATCTGCGGGCCGGAAGAAATGATATTTGGGGTAAATGATTTTTTAGAACAAAATGGAATCGATAAACGTAAAATTCATTTTGAACTTTTTACTACACCGTTAAGAAAATCTTCAAGTTACAAACCGTCGTTCGCAACTGAAGCAAATAAAGAAACAAGTAAAATAACTGTTACTCTGGACGGGAGAAGTTTTGATTTTGATCTGGATTATAACAGCAATAATATATTAGATGCAGCATTAGCGCAAGGCGCTGATCTTCCCTTTGCCTGCAAAGGCGGTGTTTGTACAACCTGTAAAGCGAAACTTATAGAAGGGCAAATTGAAATGGAAGTTAATTACGGATTGGAACCTGATGAAGTTGGTTTATATAATAATATTAAGAGC
>MWWF01000255.1_pt1 | contig 10702 bp, 14 predicted proteins | sample 1047351 | NCBI WGS metagenome assembly MWWF01 (sample SAMN06349970, study PRJNA376086) | soil metagenome | isolation source: MGM-3 sample Antarctic (ecotone) soil | place: Antarctica
TGAATTGTCTCTTAACGTATTTGCTCAAACTGCGGACAGCTTAAAAACAGATTGGTATTGTGATGAAAGACTGCAATTAGATTTGCAAGTCGGAACAGTCTTAGAGATCACTCCCTACAAAAAAAAATCGAGTGCGCCGGTGATGGCAAATTTCGCTGACGAGAATAGCAAATATCAAACCGTCAATATCATCAAGTTTCAGATGATTGATTTATACACGGGCGAACCAAAATCTGAAAGCGAAATGTTTTATAATGTGCGAACGGGAAAAACTAAAGCCTTCAACTTTGCCGTCGGGCAAAAATACCTGTTTGAGACCGATTATCTACGCAGCGAACCGCAGACGAAAGTTTCGGACAAATACGCATTTATTAAGCCGCAAGGATTTCTTAAAGCCTTTGACGAGGCAAAAACGGACATTGAGTTTTTGAAAAGCGTAAAAGGCTTGAAGTCCTATCAGGAAATCCTCAAAACAGACGATCTGGATGTCTTATCGGCGGAAAATATGAGCGTGCGGGCAACTTCTCTCATCAAGCCGTTTTACTCGAAAGAACTAAAAAAACTGAAACTTACAAATAACGTCAAGGTGTTTGTTGTGGTAGATGAAACCGGAAGAGTCATTAAGGCTAAAGCCTTCTGTGCAAAAGCTATTGTTCTTGCCGAAGCTGCGGAACAAGCGGCACTGCTTTCGAGGTTTGCGCCAACACTCAAAGACGGAAAACCTATTAAGGTGAAAGGAATTATCAGCTATAATTTTAAACCTTAATTTCTTTGATTTTTCTTTGAGATTAACTAAGTCGTGATATGCAGTAACCGAAAGATTGATTAGGCTCGTCAAGAAATCTGACTAATAGATGAGTTTAATTTGATTAAATCCTTTACTTCGGCTAAGTTAGATTAGTTCTTTTTATAAAAGCGAAAACGCCAAGTGTTAGAAGCACTTAGCGTTTTCTGAAACCAACGAACCGATTGCGGCGGTATCGGGTTCTGAAATAAATATACTCAACTTGAGTATAAAATTCAAGCCTAATACCCACACCCAAAGGGCTTGAATGTCAAATAATCCAAAACTACAAAAATTTCCAACCTATAAAAGCAACGCGCCATACACGCGAACGCCTGCCGAACGTGCGTATTATCGCCGCGAAAAGGGTGAATCCGTCGCCGAAGTTCTAAACGCGGCGGCGGTCGTCGCTGGTGATGCGGTCGCGCTCGGTCTGGCGGCGCGAATCGCCGAATGTTCTTCTAGATATAATCATTTCCTCGCCGACGATCTGAATACTGCCGACGGCGAATGCTTTGACGGCTTCGGCAATCTTTACGGCTGCGGCTCTAAACTCTGTCATTCCTGCGTTGATAAAGCCGCCAAACTCAATCGGAAAAAGGCGCGTGAAGCGATCCATATGACGCGGCTGCGACGGCGCGAATATCTTCCGCACGGCGCGAAGGATTACGTCGTCGAACAGGAAAGATTTCGGTTCGTCACTCTGACGATGCCGAAAATCTCGCTCTCCTGTGTCGAAAGTCTCAAATTGCTCTCTCACGCTTGGGATTTATTTAGAAAACTTGACCTCACAAAAAACTATTTCGCCGGTTACGTTAAATCGGTAGAGTTTACGGTGCGCTCCGATGAGTCTTATCACGCGCACATTCATTTACTTGCCATTTCCTTTTATCTGCCCGAAAAGCAGCTTAAAAGGCTCTGGCGGCGGTGTTTGCAAAAGGCGTTCGCCGCGTCCGGGCTGGATTGGAAATGTGAAACGAAAGATAATTCGCCCGTCGTGAATATAAAATTGGTTGATAATATCGAAAATGCTCTCAACGAAGTCTGCAAATACGTCACGAAATCCGAATCTTGGGAAAAAATACCCGCCGCGCATCTGCTCGAAGTGGCGAGCGTCAAGCGATGGGGTCGGATGTTCGAGCTTGCCGGACGCTTGAAAGCGTCGGCGAAACTCATCAAAGAGAAAAAAGAAATCGTTAAGCAGATTCAAGCCGAACAAAAAACCGGTGCTGCGGATTTAAACTATCTTGATACAAAGTATTTAACTGACGGCGAAAACTCCGCCAAAACATCCGAACCTTCTCCTGACTGCGGTCAAAATTTAGAAGTTGAACCGAAAATTAAGGCGAGACGTGAAAACTGGCGCGAAATAATTCGCGTAAAAGGTCTTGAAGCCTATAAAAAAATCTTAAAAAGACAGGTTGAAGCGATGCGGCGCGTCCGGCAAATGCAGTTGATCGAAAAATTTCCGCTCGCAACCTTCAAAGACCTAGCCGGTTTCGTTTGGTATTCTCCGAAACTTGAGTTTATGGACGAAATTCCGATTGCCGTTATAGGATAGCTGCGCTTAATCATTATCGGACGTTGGCGAAAACTTGTGTTAGATTTCTCATTAAGGAGCGCATTTCAGATTATGGAAGTTGAATTTAAGGGTAGGATGTTTAGCGTTGAAAAATACAAATATAGAAATGGTGGAGTGGCACTTGTCTTGGAAAACGTCAATAAAGAGCCGGACGATTATTTTAAGGCAACGATAAATGTGCCGTCGGTGAATCTTTCTGAGGAACAAGTCTTAATTAAAACTTGGTCTGAAAATGAAGGACTTTTAGAAGTTCTCGAAGTTGCGGGTGTCGTCAGCGTGGAAGACCGCGCTTTTGAGCTTGAGGATTCACACGGAGAAGCTGCGCTCTGTCGGTTGCTCATTTAAGTTTTTGGTTTTTTCGTGCGCTCGGAGTTTTTTCCTGTTATATTGCTTTTGTAGCTCCGGTTACGCTCCTATATTGAAAGTGTGGGAAAGAAAGGCGCAGATTAATCTCTGCGCCTTTTTTCTTATTAGAAGTCCGGCATCTGCGGAATATTTATTTCTGCCTCTGCTGACATTGGCATAAGCTGGCGCGGTGGATGTCGAAGCTGCCTGATTTCTCGCTCTGCGATCTTCATCGTTCTTCTGTCTGCCGTGTATGGAATTTTATAGGCTTTGAACGGATGTAGCTCGCTGACGTGAAACGCTAGTATTTCATCTTCTGCCATTCGCGTTATCTCATCGGCGGTCATTAGCCGTCTGCCGTGTTCCTGAATGCTCCTGCTGGTGCTTGTTCCGTCTAGAAGTCCGCTGGTGCTTCTCGATATTTTTTCCTGAACGTAGGTAAATTCGCCTAATCCTCTTGATACCTCTTCCGCTGATTTTGCGTCCAGTCCGGCGAAACAAAACTGATTATTAAAATTGGTCAAAATCGTATCTGTTTCGACTCTCCCGTAATTGCTTTCGATTTGGCTTCTATACGTCTGCACGGCTGCTATAATCGGCAAATTTTTATCTCTAAGCAGTGTGATTTCGGTTGCAAAGTCGGGAATTTTCCCGAAGTTTGCAAACTCGTCCAATATAAACTTGACCATCAAACCGTCGTCTTCCTTTAGTTGATTAAACATATACGTCAGAATTAAGCAGTTTAGCGGTTGCAGCAAAGTCTTTTTCTCGCTCCGGGCTTGATAGTAGATCGCTACCTCTTCCCTGCGTAAAACTGTAAAGTCGGTTGCGGTCGGTGTGTCGGTGAAGTGTTGAATCTCCGGGCTTTGCATAAAGCTGAACGAATTTCTAGCCGTCGAGAGCATTGAGCCGCTTGTTTTGTCGGGCGCGTCTAAATACGTTCTGGCGGCTAATCTGGCTGCCGAAACGTGCGAATTTTCGAGTAGTTTTCTTAAGTCGGCTTCTTTCATCATCAAAATTTGATAAGCGTTTGCTGGTGTCGGGCTTTCGGTTTCCGCTGTGTGTAACCACGTTGCCGCTAATAAATCTCTGGCGGTTTCATACCAAAACGCGCTTGCTCCGGCGTTCTTTGCTCCTTCGGTTGAAAATACGACGGCTTCGGCGAATAACTTCGCCGTTACGACATCTCCGCGAAGTGCCGGAATCCAGTTGAATTTCAGCATATTTTTTGCCGGTTCGAGCGGGGAAAAATAACAAGCCTTTTTCTTGTGTCCGCTGGTCAATTCCCAAAGTTCGCCGTTTGTCGTTCCCTTTTGGCGTTTTACGTCCGATATAAAAAGGCTTTCGCCGGTGCTTCCGATAATGTTCGGGCAAACAATTGAGAATGTTTTTCCTGAACCGTTTACGCCGATAATAAGTTCGTGTCTGCTGGTTCGTTTTGATTCCAGCACTAAAAAACCCTGCTTGCACTGACCGATTATAAAATCGCCCGCTTTGGTGTCTAAATTTGTTCGCAGTATGTTGTTTGCCTTTAATTCGTCGAGGCTGGCATAACGTGCTGTTCCGTGCGCGTCCGATTCGGGAAGTTTTGAGCGTCTGAGTAGCGACCAGATTATTAGAATGGGGATGCCGACAGCAATCGTTCCCAAGATTGCCATTACTGCCAGATAAGCTATATTTTGATTAATTCTTGCATTTACCGGCTGATCTACCTGTGATTTTAAGTTTTTTATCGTTGCTTGGGTGTCTTTGATCGCAGAATCGAGTTGGTTGAATTTCTGCACATCATTGTAACTGCACCCCGAAGTAGCGACTTTGCACTTTTGCCAGTATGGTTTCATTTGGCTGCTTAACTGGTCGAGTTTTGCCGTCTGCTCTTTCAAGTCTTTTTCTAGGCTTGGTTTTATTCTGGCTTCTTTGTCCAGTGCATCTATTACGGATATTCCCACTACCAAACAACCTAGAATAATCAATGCAATCAGGATATATTTAAATTTTTTCATCGTTCTGCTCCTCTGTCTTGGTCTTTTACCTTCTGGCTGCTAGTTGCTCTACCGTATTCTTCAACTGACTGACGTAATTCTTGAGTTTCTCGAACCGCTCTGCTTGATTCCTGCTCGACTCGATTAGTCGCTCGTTCTCCCTGCTCAAGCTGCTGGTGGCTTCGATTAATTGTTTGTTCTGCTTCGTTAGAGTCCGTATTTCGCACTTCAAAAGGTCGTTGATTGCTTCCAGTTCGTTCTTGGTCAATGTTTTTTACCTCTTTGTCTCTTTGGTCTTTTTCTCTGTAATCCTGCGGGGTCATCCTCGGTGATCGTTCTGGCTTTTCTGGAAGCGGCAAACCTTTTTCTTTGGCTATCGCATAATCTTTTTTCCATTGCTGTGTTTCTGCACGCTTTTCGGCAAATTCGCGTGCGCGGTCTGTGCCATATTCGCGGTCGCATTTGGTTTGCCAGCTATGACTCAACTCGTTGGTGTGATTTTTTGGAGAATGAATTTTGCGGTCGTTGGTCTGCCGGGCATCAATCCAAACGTGCGCGTGTGTTCGCTCGGTGTCTTGGTGGACGGCGACGATGGCTCGAGCGTCGGGAAAATTTTCTTTCAAATATTCGTGCGTCATTTCTCGCGCTTTTTCGGTTTCTTCTTTTCCTTCAAAAGATAAAGTTACTCTGTAATGGGTTCGCCCTTTTTCTTCGTCCTCTCGGTTGTAGGCGTATGAGCGAGCGTTTATTTTGTTTTCGTATTGGGTTTCGGTTTCTAATTCTTCCAGGTTGTGAAAGCTCACATCTTCGCAAGCCGAATCGCGCATTATGTAATCGGCGTTTCGTCCGCTTCTGGCGGAATGTCCTTTGAAAGTCATTACACTCATAAGTTCTCAATAAACTGCAAAAGCGTTTTAAGCGCGTCGTCAATTCTCTTTTGCGTCTCTTTCAATTCTGCGCCGGTCGGAGCGTCCCCGCTTCCTCTTGCCGAAGCGTTAAAGGCAAAGGCGATTTGATTTAAATTCGTGCCGATTTTTCGTAGTTCAAACCTTAATTGCCGGAGTCCCTCTTTTTCTTCAGGTGTCAAAACTTGACCGTCTGATAAAGCCGATTTCACGAGATAGCGGGAAAGACTGAGTTTAAGTTTTCCCGCTTTTTCGTGAAGTTGCTTTAATTCCAACTCGGTCAATCTGACTTCGGTTCTCTTTTCGTAAACCTTCCTACTCATTTTTTTAGAAAATTGGTTGTAAAATTTCTTCCAGTTTTTCGTTGGCTTGCTCGGTTCGTGGTGTTCCGTTCCTCTGATACTCTAGCAAACTTCTCGTGAGCATATCGGCGTGTCCGTAATTTAACAACCTGTTCTTGATTACTTCCTCTCTAATATTTTGGAAGATTTCCGGCAAACTCGCTTCGCTGTATCCGCCCGAAGATGCGTGATTGCTGCGAACGTATTTTTCGATTCCTTCGTGATTAGGCTCGTAATTTTTCTCGGAAAATTCGAGCGCGTCAATCAACGCGAAAATTTCATCTTTGCTAATTTCTTTTACTACATCGCGGCTGTATTTTTTTTGCTGGTTTTCCAACAATTCTTCTACTGATTTATTCATTTATTCTCCTGTCTGACACTTGCAAGTGTCGGTTAAAATTTTACTTATTTCCGTCAAATGTTCTGCCCTTTGCCTTGAGGTTTGCGGAAATTCGGCAGCATCGGCGACTGCATCAGCGAGCGGTTTTAAAGCTGGCGATACGAAAGTATGCGGCAAATCTTTAGTGGTTTTGAAAACTACAAGTCTGAAAATTCCGGCGTTTTCTTGAAGTGAAGCGACGGTTTTTTCTTTGATTTTTATTGATGTCGTATTCATAAAATCTCCTTTGAATTAAACTCGAATCGTGGCATCTGCAAAAGTTCGTCGGCTTTGCGACGGGCTTTTGCGGCTCTTGCCTTTTTTCTAACAACCTGATATTGTCATTAAACGGTGTTGATTGTCAATAAAAATTATTAAAAGAGGTGGCGAAATGGAAAAAAATTACAGTCTATATGATAAGGCTATGTCGCAAATTGAGCTTACGAAAATCTATCAGGGCGCGGTTGCGACTCTGAGAAAATCACCCGTCCGAAATCAAACTTTTGTTCCTCCAGAAACGAGAAGAGAAACAAGAGAAGAGTGTTTGCAAAGAATCAAAGGTATGCTTGAAAGTTCGGAAAGAATGAGAAAATCTTCTGACGAGTTTAAGGCTCTTGTCGAGTCTAATAGAGTTCGTTGCGCTAATCTGAAATCGCGTCAAACACAAAAACAATTTGTTATTAAAGTTCCGGCTGGCACTTCGGTTGTCTTGGTCTTCGGATAAGATATGAAAATCATCTTGTTAATTTCCGGCGTTTTTTCGCTTCGTTGGTGCTTTGCGTTTTTGGGCGAAAACTCACTTAATTTCTTTTGGCTTCTTCCTTTGATTATCCTGCTCGGCATTGGTCTGGCGTGGATCAGTCTGAAAATTCTCTCCGAATTTCTCGAAATTTGCTAAAATATGTGTGCTTTATCTCGTAAAATTGTATAGTTCTGGGCGGTTGAAATGGTAGTTCTGAGCGGTTGAAACTTACTCAGACCTATGTATTTCTGTCTGTTGCCGACGATTTGGCTACTAATTTTAGTCCTTTTGCGCCTCTGAGCGGCTATTGAATGGAAAAGATTAAGAATTTTGCATAGTAAGAATCACTCTGCAAAATAGTAGTTCTGAGCTATCGAAATTTGACTCTTGCATTTTGGAATCTCAAAAGGGCAAATCTTCGTGTTCAAAAGAAGAATCTTCATCCTCAAACGGCATATCCTCTAATGCCTGCCTTCTACGGCATTCCGGCACAAAAACGCCAAACTCATCTTCAAGCATCTCTATCAGTTTGCCGCCGTTTAGTCCCGTCCAACGATCTTCTACAATAATCGGCTCTTTCTCTGTTGAACTGTCTTTCCAAACGGTTACGAAATAACCGGCGTAAGGGGCATCGAAGCCGTAATGTATTGATCGCCCTTCTTTATCTTTGGTTTTAAATATTGACATAGATTTTTCTCCTGAAATTAAATCTATAACAAAAGTTTCGGGTTCGCTTGAATAAAACGCGAGATGCGGCGAACTCGAAACACCCCTTATAAACTGCTTTAATTCTTCTCTAATTTTTCAAGTATCGCTTCTAAAATCCAAGTGTTGCGTGGCGTTTTCAATGGTCGAGCGGTTAGAGCGGTTTCTACCCGGACAAGTAGATCGTTTGGTATGCGGAGTAGAATCTTTTCGCTTCCGGCATTTTGCCTCGTCTTGGCGACGCTGCCGCCTTTTGAAATTACAGTGCTAATTTCCCTCTCGCTTGACTCTTCATCTTGTATCGGCTTCTTTGCAATCGGCATAATTTCTTTAGAGTATAGCAATAGTATATCTATTGTCTATCAAAAATATATTTGTATAATGATTTAATTTCCTCAGTTGCTTTTTCATCCTGCGGCTTTAGTTCAACCACGCCCGCGCCCGCGCTCGTGGCATTCCCGAACGCTTTCCGGGAAACAAGCGGATAATCTATAAATTCTACGTTTGCCGCGTCCTTCAAAATATCCTCTGCCTCTTGGTTATCCTGTCCGCGTGGATCGGCTCGGTTAATAAATCCGTAGGCGGTCAAATTCGGATTGACGGCTTGAATTTCTTCGATCAGCTTAGAAACCTTATCGAGCGTCCATATATCGAGCGAACGCGGCACGAAAGGAACTATCAAAACATTGGCAATCGTCAAAGCTGCGCGTTGGCTCGTCGTGTCGCGTCCGCCGGTGTCAATCAAAATGTCGTCGTATTTATCAACCAGCCTTTTCGTCTCTGTCCTGACGTTCGCGTCGGTCAATTTTATGCAGGTGTAACCTGCGCCTGTTTCTAAAGATTTGTTTCTGAGTGCTGTAAAATCGCTCGCGCTCTCTTGGTCGTCGGCATCAATTAAAAGCACGTCAAAACCCGCCAGAGAACGCATTACGGCTAAATTTATGGCGACGGTGGTCTTACCCGAACCGCCTTTGACTCCGCCGATTACTAAAATCATACGATATACCTTTGCTATAGTAGAGATATACTTTTGCTAGATAGTGTATATCTTTGCTTAAATATCTCCGATCCAGACTAAGTGTTTTTTCAATGCGGTTTTTTCTAAAGCCTTGTAAAATCTTTCGTCGGCGGTTACGAATTCGCAGGATAAAGAAACCGCCAAAGCCAAATATGACCAGTCATAAACGGTTTGCCCGGAAAGTTGCGCTCCGGCGAAAGCCGATTTAAGTAAAAGCCGGTGAGAGTGAAATGTAATATCCTGTCTGCTGAAAGCAGTAATTATTCTAGTTGCTTCCGTTTTTATTAAATCGCCTCTGCGGTCTTTTTTCCAGATGATGTTGCCGAACTCCGGCAAGATCAATTCCGGCGCGTGTATCTCGTAAGAACCGTTTAATAACCTCTCGGCTTCGGCGGTGTAGATTTCAGCTACATACCATTTGACGGCGATGCTCGCGTCGGCAACTATCATCATCGCTGTCTTTCCTCACGAAGTAATTCGGTGCTGTCGCTTTGGTTTTTGACTCTCAACGATTCTCTGATCTTCCTCGCTGTTTCGAGTTCTGATAAAGGCTCGGCGCGGTTCACTGCGCTTATCAGAATAATTTGCATCTCCGATTGCAGAGATCGTCCGCTTTTCGCTGCTCGGCTTTTAAGTTTCTCTAAAACTGTTGTTTCGACATCCCTGACTAAAACGCTTGGCATAATTAAAAACTCCTTTTCGGCATAAATTTTGATTGCGTAACGATAGCAAAAAATGGTAGAAATAGAAATGAATCAGTTGAAATTGCGGTTGTCGCGTTAAGGCACAACTGAAATAAGGCGGCATTTATGGCAAAATTCAGTCCTCTCGTTTATCGAAAATTTCATAATATATCTTATGCTCAGGAAAATTGGTTGCTTGGCGATCACTGGACAGGAAGGCGCGGAAGCTACCAAGCGGTGATCGAAGCTAAATCGAAAAGTGCTGACAAAAAGAAACTTGCTAAGTTTATTACGGGAAACTCTAACGATTGGACGTTACTCGGCGGCAATAACAAAGTTGCACTCGGTGAAAAAATTAACGTCTCGCCGCTCCTCGCCAAATTTGAAACCAAACTGAGAGAAAAAATAGCCTCCATTTGTCAGCAAGAACAACTTAATTCCAGCTTTCAGCCGCTTACCACAAAATTTACGAAGGATGATGGAACGGTAGTAGAAGACGCGCTGATCGGATCGGTCGAAGTCAGCACCAAAGGCGAGTCGGCGGGTATCAACCGTTTCTTCACGAAAAAAACTCAGGGAAGCATTGATTGTATTCGAGCGGTCAAGTTGATTTACGCCAAAGCTGTTTTGGAAATCATCGGTAAGGACGCTTTCGACGGCGTAGGATTTACTGAAGACATTCAGCCGGACGAATTCGCCGGACTTAAAAAGCAGCCGATGTCGAATATGCTGAACGGTGATCGCGGATGGATTAGAAACTATCCCGATTATTTGGCGAAATATGAAGGCGGGGCGTGGCAAGCTGAAAATGTCATCAGAATAAACAATGACCTGTATTGGGGTTTTGGCGATCCGCCGCCGAAAAGTGAAACGGGTTGGAAAAACAGGCTGCGGGAAATTTATAACCAATCTCTTAAACCCGAAGAAAGACGTAACGAACCTGTGCCGGGTTTTGACGGAGAAATCATTTTTATTGATGTCGCTTACGTTGCGGAAGTCGTCTTCTCATATAACATTACGGATAAGTGATTAGGAATCTGAACTATGTTAATAAACGATCAAGTGCTTCTCAGATTACTATTTGGTTTTTGTCTAATCGCTTTGCCGCTTGAATTGTCTCTTAACGTATTTGCTCAAACTGCGGACAGCTTAAAAACAGATTGGTATTGTGATGAAAGACTGCAATTAGATTTGCAAGTCGGAACAGTCTTAGAGATCACTCCCTACAAAAAAAAA
>MWWF01000256.1_pt1 | contig 10695 bp, 8 predicted proteins | sample 1047351 | NCBI WGS metagenome assembly MWWF01 (sample SAMN06349970, study PRJNA376086) | soil metagenome | isolation source: MGM-3 sample Antarctic (ecotone) soil | place: Antarctica
GTTGAAATCGCAAGACATCAGATATATGACAGCAAACAGCCTTAAGGTCATTTTCGATACAAATGTTTGGATTAGCTTTCTTATCGGAAAACGTTTGGCCATCATCAAAACATATATTTCAAATGGAGAAATCACAATTATTTTAACCGAACAGCTTTTGGAAGAAATTCGGGAAGTTACCAGTAGAGATAAATTTAGAAAATATTTTCCCCAACGAAGTGTTACAGAACTTATTGAGCTTTTGGAAACCATTGCAGAAAGGGTTGAAATAAAACCAACACATTTTATAAACCGAGACCCTAAAGACAACTTTTTGTTGGACTTGATAGACTTTGCCAACGCTGATTATTTGGTAACAGGCGACAAGGATTTATTAGAACTTAACCCGTTTAAAACAGCAATCATTCTAACTCCTGGTAATTTTGAAAGGGTAATTAATTAATGAACGTAGAAAGCCTGCAGGCTCTATGACAACGTATCAAGTGGACACATTAAACCCAAAGGCTGACAAGCTTTTGAAAGATCTTGCAGACATGAACATGATTGCGATTAAGCAAACGGACAGCGATGGATTTATGCAAGTGATTGAAAGGCTAAGTTCAAAAGCTGAACTATTTGGACAGCCGAATTCGGAAGAAATAACACAAGAAGTAGAAACAGTTAGAGCCGAACGCTATGCCAGAAAAAAAACTTAGGATCGTTATTGACACAAACCTTTGGATAAGCATTTTGCTGACCAGAGACTTTTCCAAACTTGACCGGCTCATGTCAGCGGAGCGTACAACGCCGCTGCCAGCTTGTAGGTGAGCCAGAACACACTGTTCCCCATAAACCACTTGGTTTATTAAATTTTTGGCAGTCCATGTTTGTTTTCATTAATTCACCAGGCTAATATGGATACATTCAAAAAGATAGCGTACAAAACCGTACTTGTAGCAGGCATACTACTAAGCCTGCTAACCGCAGCAAGCCTTTTGTATGATACCGGACTTTGGTTTTTGCAAGTGCTAAATTTTCCGCGGTTGGCCTTTCTTATTGCCCTTGCTTTTTGCCTCGTTTTCGCCCTGGTTCTAAAGAAATGGCATTCCGTGGGACATAAGCTTTTTATTGCCACGGTTTTGGCCGCAATTACTATACAGGCCTATATAATATTCCCCTATACTTTTTTTGCGCCAAATGCGGTTCCTGAAGCGGATAGGTCGTTTAGGGACCAGCCTGCAGACGTGAGCATTATGGTTGCAAATGTGTTGATGACAAACCGGGAAACAGAAGAATTTTTTGAAATAGTGCACGAAGCCTCACCGGATATCCTCATAACGCTTGAACCTGACAAATGGTGGATCGAGCAATTAGCCGTGCTCCACAGCAAGTATCCTTACCGCGTTGCTTACCCTGCTTCAAACACATACGGAATGGCATTGTACTCAAAATTGCCTTTGCCCGACTATAAAATATATTTCCTTAACCAGGATAGTGTGCCAAGCATAGTTGCCACCATTCAAGTAAGGGGCGGCAAAACCTTCAGGATGATGGCGGTGCACCCCGTAGCCCCTGTACCAAGCGGTCATCCCACCAATATTGGGAGTGTGGATGAAGAATCCTTAAAGCTGGCGGCGAATATGCTCGCCCAAGACAGCTTGCCCACCATCCTGGCCGGGGATTTTAATGATGTTGGGTGGAGCCACAACCTGAAAGAGTTTGAAAAACGGTGTAAAATGAAGGATACCAGAAGAGGCAGGGGTATGTATAATACCTTCAAAGCAAATTCGTGGTTTTTTCGTTGGCCGCTTGATTATGTGTATGTCTCCTACCAATGGAAGGTGACGGAAGTGGAGCGGTTAGACGATTTCGGCAGCGACCACTTCCCTTTTATGGTAAAGTTGGTTTTGGAATAACCTTCAAAAGCCTGTACCAGTGTCTTACTAAAAGGAGGAGCCTACACCTACTCAACAGCAGTTAGCCGGCCTTAACGGATCACAGAATACCCGTACTTCGCCAAGCCCTGCTCGTTATTAGCAATCCGGACGCTTTCCTTCGAACAACTATATGAGCCTATCACGCCGCATTGAAACTCAAAATAATTTCAAAAATCCCTTGCCGATGCTTCAAAAACAAACAACTGCACTTTAGGTTTATAAAAGTTGTATGCCATCCTCCTTCTTATTCTAAGCCCCTATTCCCCCTCATCATTCCCTTTCTTATCTCTACCAAATAGCCATTTCTTTACCTTCGGCTGCCGGGATAACCTACCGCAACTAAATGCTGTAGTGATTAACCGGCTTATTAAACGTGAACAGCAAATGAAACTCTGGCAAAAAAACACCAATGTAGCGCAAGCGGTAGAAACTTTTACCGTGGGCAACGATCGTGCAATGGACCTGTACCTCGCACCCTTTGATGTACAAGGATCATTGGCGCATATTACCATGCTGCAAAGCATTAACCTGCTAACGGCTGAAGAATTACAGCTTCTGTCGGCTGAACTAAAGAACATTTATACAACTATTGAAAACGGACAGTTTGTATTGGAAGAAGGGGTGGAAGACATTCACTCGCAGGTGGAGCTAATGCTTACTACAACCCTTGGTGAAGTAGGCAAGAAGATACACAGCGGTCGCAGCCGCAACGACCAGGTGTTGGTTGATCTTAAACTCTTTTTCCGCAGCGCCATAGAAAAACTCGTGCATAATACAAAACACCTTTTTGATTTGTTACAGCAAAAAAGTGAACAGCACAAAAATGACCTGCTCCCCGGGTATACCCACCTTCAGCTTGCCATGCCTTCTTCATTTGGTTTGTGGCTGGGCGCCTATGCCGAAGGCCTGGCAGACGATGTGATCACGTTACAATCGGCTTATAAAGTCGTCAACAAAAACCCTCTCGGTTCTGCTGCGGGATACGGCTCTTCCTTTCCGCTAAACCGAACAATGACTACGCAACTGTTGGGTTTTGACGAATTGAATTATAACGTGGTTTATGCCCAAATGAGCCGTGGAAAAAGTGAACGCATTGTGGCGCAGGGGCTGAGCAACGTTGCGGCCACCCTCAATAAACTCAGCATGGATTGTTGCCTGTACATGAACCAGAATTTTAGCTTTATTTCCTTCCCCGACGAACTAACCACCGGCTCTTCCATTATGCCGCACAAAAAAAACCCGGATGTTTTTGAGCTTATCCGTGCTAAGTGTAACCAATTGCAAGCACTGCCCAACGATATTGTTGTATTAACTACTAACCTGCCCTCGGGCTACCACCGCGATTTTCAACTGCTGAAAGAATACCTTTTTCCTGCGTTTGTTACTTTAAACAGTTGTATCGATATGATGCACCTGATGATGAGCAATATGAAGGTGAAGAAAAACTTGTTGGCCGATGAACAGTACAAGTATTTATTTAGTGTGGAGGAAGTAAACAAACTGGTGCTGCTGGGGGTGCCTTTCAGGGATGCTTACAAAAAAGTGGGTGGTGAGATTGATGAGGGAAGGTTTAATTACTCCACCGAAGTAAACCACACGCACGAAGGAAGTATCGGCAATTTATGTACTACCCAAATTGCGGAGATGATGGATATAGCTATTGCTGATTTTGGATTTGAGCGATACCATGAAGCCATCAATGCGCTACTCAGATAATTAACAAAGAGGAGAGCCGCAAAGGCGCGGAGAGAGAGAGTTGGTAGTTGGTTGTTGACAGTTGATAGCGTTTTCTATTGGTGAGTAAGTGTGATTCTTTTCTGACACCTGACACCTGTCACCCCAAACCTCATTCCTCCTACCTCACACCTCCCGCCTGACGCCTCACACCCGATACCTCACACCTGATACCTGACATCTCACACCTCACACCCCATACCTGATATCTTATACCTCACTCCTCCTACCTCACACTTCCCGCCTGACACCTCACACCCCATACTTCACACCTCACACCTCACACCTCATACCTCACACCTCCTAACTCCTACCTCTTACCTCTTACCTTATAGCTCATTATTACCCTCGTCTTTCCCCGCAAACAATAACATATTCGCTGCATCAATCCGCTGTACCGTCTTCAATAATTTGATAACTTAGGCATACTTAATTCAAAAAAGGAGCAGGAATGCAGAGTAGTGGAATGATCAGCATCATATTAATTATTGCAAATGTGCTGGTGTCGTACAAAGGCTTTAAAGACGTATTTTTTTATGAGAAAAACTCTTTTAAGGTAGATAATGTGCTCTTGTACAAAGAGTACAGGCGCCTGGCAACATCAGGGTTTCTGCACGTCAATTGGATGCACCTGATCTTTAACATGCTGGCCTTTTATTTCTTCAGCTCAGGTTTAGAAGGTTCCATTGGCCCCATTAATTTTCTCATCATTTATTTTGCGGGTTTGGTAGGGGGCAACCTGCTTACGTTGTTGCTGCACAAGGGCGATGGAGGATATAGTTCGGTAGGGTCATCAGGCGCCATTGCCGGTGTAATTTTTACTTCCATTGCGCTAGTACCGGGTATGAAAATCGGTTTACTTTTTCTGCCTATTTCCATCCCTGCATGGTTGTTTGGTCTGCTGTATATGTTTTATTCTATCTATGGCATCCGCTCTAAGCGCGACAATATTGGGCACGATGCTCATTTAGGTGGCGCCCTGGCAGGTATGGCTGTGGGCCTGCTCATGTATCCATCGGCGCTTGCCTCCAATTACATTACCATTCTCATTATTACCCTTCCCGCAATTATATTTTTATACCTTATTATTAAGCACCCGAGTTACTTGCTGGTTGATAACCTGTTTTATAAAAAACAGCGGAAGCTAAATCTTGAAGACAAGTATAATATCAGAAAGAAAGCCAAACAACAGGAGCTGGATGAGATACTGGAAAAGATACACCGCACCGGTATGAAGAGTTTAACGCGGCGCGAAAAAATGCTGCTGGAGGAATACTCGCAATAGATGCAAATAACCTCGAATGAATGGTGATGAAACGACCACAAGGCGTACTGAGCTGCATAAGGAATAGAAAGTACAAGAGTGCGAACGCTATGATTATAGAGGCAGGCGTCAACGTTAGTTTAATAGTAGTACATAGCTTAGCTCCAAAAGGTTTTTTAAGGTTAATTATACAAGGTAATAAACATTGCTTCAACAAGAAATAATGACAAATTTACCCGGAAAGCCTTCATGAAAAAAGGCTGCCAAATGGCAACCTTTTTGTTATAAGTTATTTCAAAGAATCTAGAGATCTAAGCATCTCTCCGGCTGTTGCCTTTTAGCAACGCCACCAACAATAAAATGAACACCGCGGCTCCCACAACCCAAACCCAGGGAGAAGCAAAAAACCCTCCGCCGCCACCGGTATTAATATCTACATCTACTTTCTTTGTTTCCTGCGCAAATGTGGCAACTGAAACAATGATCGACAACAATACCATTGCTACCCTGGTAGAGTAGCCGTAAGCTTTGTTTAGAATTTTCATAATAAAAATTTAGAAGTTTATAATTTTTTCAGCCTTTAAATAATCATGCCATTCTGCATGTTATTAATGCCATATTACTAATTGCTTTTTAAACGATTATCTGCTTAAATTATTGTTTAAGCCTGGTTTTTTTTATAAAGCAACATGCTGCAATAAACAAATTGAACAATTTAGAAAGCCAATTATCCGGCATACTTAAACAATGTTGCCTGGTAATTAAAATACCCGCGTTTTGTTGGGTACCCTGGTAAATAAAACACAAAAATGAATGCTGCAAACAGTAAGAAGTTTGTTGCATGGCATGGCCGAAAATGGTGCGCAACTTCAAGTTCTTTTTCATACCAATCACGTAGGGCCGTATTTGTAGTGTATTTATATTTTTAACGAGAAAAGCTCAATTCCTTTTTCTTTTCCTTTTAATTCAATTACACCCAGGCTTTCACTTTGCCATACTTCAAGGTCAATGTTTTCTATAAAGTCTTTCGATACGATAAACTTTTGATTTAATTCGCTGCAGGCACTTCTTATTCGGGCTGTAGTGTTCATGGTATCCCCACTCATGGCAATATCCTTTTTTATAACGCCAATCTCTCCTACTGTTACATTGCCCAGGTGAATCCCCACTCTAAACTCAGGTATTACCCCTTCGTATTCTCGTCGGAACTTTTCGCTGCTTTTTTGCAAATGTTTACGGGCTACTATCAATGCGTCCATGCACTTGCGGGTATTCTTTGGTGCAAACACCCACGATACCACTATCTCGTCGCCCACATACTGGTAAATGTTTCCTCCATATTCAATTAATGCATTTGATATTTGGTAGATGAATTCGCGAATAAATTTAAAATATAAGTGATGGCCTAGCTTTTCGGCTATAGGTGTGGAGTCTTTTAGGTCAATAAACATCACTATCCTTTTTTCCACTTTAGGTTCAAGATACCGACCCAGCATAATATCCATAAATACACCCGGCGAGTACTTTTCATTTACTTCAATAATCAGTTGAGTAAGCACAAATAAAACCATCCAGTACACTAGTTTTTGAAACAACCATTGCGGGTGAAAGGCATCTTCGCCATACAACTTGAATGCCTCACCGATAGTAAGCTTTAGAATAATAATGATGTGCGCAGCGTGAATAATAAAATTAATAATATAGGCTGCGCCTAATAGAATAAAACTCCTTATAAAAAAGCTAAGCCAAAGCGAGTAATTACGAAAAAGCTTTTTAAGCCTTAACACCAATAGGATGTTTATAAGGGCACTCATAATAAACACCAGTATCCAGCGCAGGCCCAGTGCCGAGGGAAAGCTGTAGTACGTAGGATCTTGCCTGGTAATGGTTATAATAAGGTCGAGCAAGGTCCAAAACAATGAAATATACAGTATGAGCTTTACCCTATACTTGTTTACAAACGATAAACTAAACCTATTTTTAATTGACTTCATTCTTGGTTTTTCAGGAAGGCGTAAATGGCTTGCTGGGCGTTAAAGGGGTTTTCAATTTCGGATACGGGTATATTCTCCAGGTTCGAGGTAAGCTGAACAGCTTTATCGGTATCGGCCCATTGCATTTCAAAATAGTCGATCAGTTCTTTTTTTAATTGCGCGTTCTTTATTGAAACGCACACCTCTATCCGATGGTGTAAATTACGGGTCATCCAGTCAGCAGAGCCCATAATCACTTCAGCAGTATCGCCGGCACCAAAAATAAACAACCGGCTATGCTCCAGGTAGCGGTCCACCAGGCGCCTCACAATTATGTTCTCGCTTAATCCTTGTACGCCCGGCATCAGGCAACAAATACCCCGCACGCATAGCTCAATTTGTACCCCTGCCTGGCTCGCTTTATACAGCAGGCCTATCATCTCCGGCTCTTCCAGGTTGTTTACTTTTATACGAATTAGCGCTTCCTGTCCGTTTATTGCTTTCTGCACCTCATCATTTACCAGGCGTTCAAAACGCTCATTCATATTAAACTGCGATACAAGTAATTTCTCAAACTTTATTTTACCCTTCGTTGTATCCTGCTCTTCTTTTTGCAAAAATCTAAACAGTAGCAGCAGTTCTTCTATAATAGTAGGGTCGGTGGTCATTAAAAGGTGATCGGTATAAAACTGCGCAGTAGTTTCATTAAAGTTTCCTGTGCTCAATACTGCATAACTCACCGCCGTGCTATCACTTCCTTTTCGTACCACCGCCACCTTTGAGTGTACCTTGATGTGTGGCAGACTGTAAATCATTTTTATACCAGCCTCCTTCATAGCCCTGCTCCAGCGTATATTATTGGCTTCGTCAAACCTTGCTTTCAACTCTATAAAAACTGTCACCTTCTTTCCATTCTTCGCCGCACCAATCAGGGCATTCACAATGTGCGAATCCGCAGCTACCCGGTACAGGGTAATGAATATTTCAGTCACCTCTACATCAATTGCTGCCTGGTTAAAAAACGACAGCACCGGGTTGTACGACTGGTAAGGAAAATGCAGCAGAATGTCCTGCTTGTTCAGCAACTGAAAAATGTCGCCGCAGTTCATACCGTCGTTGGTGGCAATAGGTTTTTGCCGCGGGTAAAACAGGTCTTTATTAAACGATGGAAACTTAGCCAAATCGGTAAGCTGGTGATAGCGGCCACCGACAAACATCTCTTCAAACTGAAGATCAAAAACCGAGGCAAGAAACAATTGCACGTTGCGCGGCATCCCGTCTTCAAACAAAAATCGCGAAGGCGGACCATACTCCCGTTTGCGCAACTGTTTTTCAATTTTACCTAACAGGTCATCACTGTATTCTTCATCAAGGTTCAATTCGGCATCCCGGTTAAACTTAATGCTATACACCCCCATTATTTCCGAACCTGGAAAAAGGCACACAAGGTTTTCCCTGATGATGTCATCAATAAAAATTACGTGCTCTTCGCCGTCTATTGGGCTAAGTACAAAAAAACGCGGCAGCCGGGTAGAAGGAATATTCACAATCGCATTGCGAATAGTTACCTGGTCGCTACCCTTTAGCGTCACTACAAAATACAGGTGGTTATTCTCCGGTATAAATTTCTGTGGTATATCGCCCTCCAGCAGCAAAGGTTGTATAAATGAAAGCACGTTCGAGAGAAACAATTCCCGCACTTCCTTTGCATGTTCGGCGCGAATGGGTGTTTTGTAATAAAAATTTATCCCTTTCTCCTTTAGCAACGGGATGAGTTGCTCCTCAAGTATATCGCCAAAAATGTTGAGTTGGCGGTTTATCTCATCCTGCATTTTGCCGGGTATGTCATCGCTGTATCCAATAGTAACCTTCATTTGGGTTTTAGGGTTCAGCTTCGAAAAGGCAAAAACCGAGGGGTAGCGCACCCTGAAAAACTCATCCAGATTCGAGGAAAATATGGAGAGAAATTTAATTCTTTCGTACAGCGGCACCTGCGGGTCAGCAGCTTCCTGCAGCACCCTATAGTTAAAACCTAACCAACTCAAATCGCGGTTATAAAGCATTATAGGCACTATGATCAACTTTCATTAGCAATGTATTTTTCGCACCTCCTAATCAGCGTTGTACCTGTTACAATTATTTGGTATCGCAGTATAATTTCAACAGATCATCGTCACCAAAAGGTGTGTAGGTCTCTACTGAATTTCTTTTTTGAACCCGGCACTAAATATTCTATTTAACATTCTTGCGTCGCACTCTTCTGCCGCATCTTTCCAACGCAGCTCTGCTCACGTGATCTATTTATCCTGCTATTTATTCTCCTTTGTTGTTTCAAGCTTAATAATAAAGGCCCAACTCACATTCTGTTCTACCCAGGTTTATCCCTCATTAAAAAACACCCCGCAACTGACTTGTTCGTACGTCATAATTTTTTCGTTGGTACAGCCTCGTTTTAATTTTTGTACCCTGTTTTGCAAATCCTTGTTTCCAATAGTAAACAAACGGTATTTCCCAACTATTAGTATTGTATCAAACTTGTTTGCCAGGCCGGACAACCAGTATGTGACCATTTTTACTTTTTCCTTTTTACTTTTTATCACAAAGGCGAACCGGACGTGTTGGTAATGGTGCCATCTACCGGTGCATTAAAAAAAGCTGCAAAGGCAAAAGCAAGTACCGAAATAATAATGCCTACCATAAATACATTGTACGCCATGCGGATCAATTTGTATTTTCTTGCAAGCACCACTCCCAGTTGAAAAATGTCTTTCACCAGTGAACCATATAGGTAATCCGGTTCCACCATCATTCTTTGCATTGCACGCTCATATGCCTCAAGCGAGGTTTTATGAAAATTGCCAAAGAAGAGCAAGTTGGTTTTCTTGTCAATAATGTCCTGGTCGCTAAAGGTGCCCTCTGTTACTTTGGGTCGGGTGGCCAGTATAGCAATAATAATAGTAGCCAGTGTAAATACCAGGAAGATGATTGTAGGAATGGTGAGGTAAGTATCTATTTGTAACCTACGCAGTAATACCGTTAGTATCACAGAAATAATAATAGAGTTTACCGAGATAAGAATATTGGCTTTGCCATCGGCCATATCGCTCAGGCGCATGTGGTTTTCTGAGGTTAGGCGTAGCATCGTTTGGATACCCTTGGTGGTAAAATTATTTTGCTCTTTTATTACAGCAGGTGTATTGTGCGTTACAATATCACTCACTTCCTCCTTCTTCATTTTCTTCTTCAACTTTTTAATGTTAGCCATTTTTGTTTCAGTTAATAGTTCGCTACAATACGAGGTATAGTACCTGTGTTTTTTCAATAAAGTAATGGTATCCTTGTCCCAATGCAGTTTGCTTTTTGCCTGGCCGCGCAAGTTGCACTCTTCAAAAACCAGCTTGTTTATTTGTTTAAAATCTTTTGTGCCAAAGTGATAAGAGTCTGCATCGCGAATAATCTGCTGCAATAACGTTTGCGGTTCTGCATACATTTTAGTGCACAATATGCATTCACCAATATGGTCAACCAAATCCTGGTCAGTGGTAAAAAGTGCCATAAACCCACGCATTATTTCTACACTTTTTTCCTCGTGTACAGCAGGTTCGGCCGCCAGGTAGCCGGTATCATGAAACCAGGCAGCTATGTAAATCACCAGCATATCGTTTTCAATAAGCTGGTAGTGGGCCGCTATTTCTTTTGTGCGGTTTACAACAGATTTGGTGTGTTGAAGATTGTGATAGGTGAGCTTTGGATTATGGTGTTGTTCATAATATTCTACAACATAAGTTTCAGCGCGTTTGTAAACAAT
>MWWF01000257.1_pt1 | contig 10688 bp, 8 predicted proteins | sample 1047351 | NCBI WGS metagenome assembly MWWF01 (sample SAMN06349970, study PRJNA376086) | soil metagenome | isolation source: MGM-3 sample Antarctic (ecotone) soil | place: Antarctica
TGAGAAAGGATACTGTCGTTACCTTTTTCGAACGCATACAATAATTAATGGGTGCATCCCACATTGTCGCTGCAATTGATCAATTGTTAAAAACAGGTTGAGAAAAGATGCTATGAAAATATATCAGTACAAGTCTCGATTCAAGGGTACTATCGGGATGCCGCATAGAGCGGCAAGAGGCACAATCTCTACGGCCGTAGAGACTATGGAAAACTTCCGCCGGTTCCAAAAAATCAACAGCGACAATTTAGGATGCACCCTATTCAGTTCTATAAATTTTTTGTTGAGATTATTTATTGATTAGTTAAGACCGTGAATGTTTTGTTTGTATTAAGTTGATTGTTTTATTTTCAATTTCAAGCAACCCATTTACCTTTATTGTACCTTCCGGCTCGCTATTTTAAGTTTCTATTTTTTAACGATAAACGAATTGCATGTCATTTACACGCCGCGAATTTTTGAATGATACCGCCATGGCACTTACCGCTACCAGTCTCTCCACTTTAGCGCCGGCCGGGTTATTTGCCGCTTCTAGAAACAAACGAAAGTTTAGCGCGGGTGAAAAGATTGTTGTGGGATTAATAGGTGCAAAAAACATGGGTTATTACAACCTGGAAAATGCCCTTAAACAGCCCAATGTTGAGTGCGGCGGGATCTGTGATATTGATGATTCTATTTTAAATAAGCGCATTGACGACGTAAGTAAACTGCAGGGTACAGCGCCGACAGCTTATAAAGATTTTAGAAAGCTGATTGACAATAAAGATATTGATGCGGTAATTATTGGAACGCCCGATCATTGGCATTGTCTGCCTTTTGTATATGCCTGCCAGGCGGGTAAAGAAATTTATGTGGAAAAGCCTTTGGCAAATTCAATTGCTGAATGTGACCTGATGGTGAAGGCTGCACGAAAATACAACAGGGTAGTGCAGGTGGGCCAGCAGCAACGCAGCGGCGATCACTTTAAAGGGGCGATTGATTTTATAAAAGCCGACAACATTGGGCAGTTGCGTAAGGTGAATGTTTGGGGAAATTTCAACTATGGTATTGGACAGCTCAAAGTTCCGGATGAGCCCGTGCCTGCAGGAGTAGACTTCAATACCTGGTTGGGACCGGCACCCAAACGCAGCTTTAATAAAACGCGGTTTCATGGCTCGTGGCGTATGTTTTGGGATTATGGCGGCGGCCTGCTAACCGACTGGGGTGTGCACCTGCTTGATATGGGCTTATGGGCAAAAGATGTAAAGGATCTGCCACTTTCCGTTACTGCAATGGGTGGCAATTTTTCGTTTCCTGATCATGTGCATGAAACTTTTGATACCATGGATGTGAACTACCAGTTACCAGAATTTACCATAAACTGGCAACACGCAGCAGGCTTGCAAAGTGGCCCTTACGGTCGCAATTATGGATTAGCTTTTGTGGGTAACGATGCTACATTGGTGATTGATCGCGACACATGGGAATTGTTTCCTGAATGGGACAATGAACTTAAAAAAACCAAGGTGCCTGCTATGCCTAAACAAACAGGTAAAGGCTCGCACGAAACCCATATGCAAAACTTTTTGGACTGTATCAAAACACGGAAAGATCCGAACTGCGCTATTGAAAATGGACGGCTGGTAGCCATGTATGCACATATGGGAAATATAGCGCTACGCACCAATTCAAGGTTGGTGTGGGATGCACAGCGAAACACCTTTGGCAGCAACGCCGCGGCTAATGCATTGATTACCCCCACGTATAGAAAACCGTGGGAACTGCCCAGGATTTAAGCGGCCTATTTGATGAAGTTTCTTTCTTTCATCCATTGTACAACAAGGTCCATCCACATTACATCGTTGGTTGTGTTGTACATGCCGTAGCCATGTCCACCTTTTTCGTAAATGTGCATATCTACAGGCACATTATGTTGTTTTAGTGCGGCCGCAAAAACAAGGGAGTTCTCTACTTTCACCCCATCATCTTTAGCGTGTACCAAAAACGCCGGAGGTGTTTTGCGGGTTACCTGAAGCTCATTGGAGTATGCTGTAATTTTTCAGCCGATGGATTTTTTCCCAATAACCGTTCGCCTGAATTTTTGCTGGCGATGGGTTCTGTTAGACTAATAACCGGGTAGACCAAGACCATAAAATCAGGACGTAAAGAGGTGTTTTTTTGATTGCTGATATAGGCCGTTTGTTAGTGGGTTCCTGCCGTTGAAGCAAGGTGACCGCCAGCCGAAAAGCCCATGTTGTCAACAGCCTTTTTACGGATTCCCCATTCCTTCGCATTTTCACTAACCAGTTGTATGGCCCGTTGTGCATCCTGCAAAGCGCCAATCTCTTTATTGCGCATCGTCTTCTCATTTGGAATACGGTATTTTAATACGAATGCTGCAACCCCCATTTCATTAAATCGCTTCGCCACATCAGCACCTTCATGACCTGCCGCATGCACCAAATAGCCTCCACCCGGACAAATAATTACAGTAGCACCCGTTTGCTTTTCTTTTGGTGGTAAGTAAATGGTAAGCGTTGGCCGGCTCACTTTACTAATGATCAAAACGCTGTGTTTGTTAATGGTTGAAGTCTCTTCATCGGGCCCCGGTATGGAGTTGGGAATAGATTCGTTATAGAGTGAAATAGTAGTTTGTGCAAGCGATTGTTTGGGGATCAATAGCAGCAGGAAGAAAGCAAAAAAGAAGTAAGTAAGAGATCTTTTTGATTTCATGTAAATCATTAGATTGGGTTCGTGGAATAAATGTTTATTTTTTGGGTACGAGCATTTGACTACTAATTAAACATCGTTGCGTCGCACACATCAACTGAAGGTAATTCTATTGAACTTTTTTCAAACAGCCTAGAACGAAAAATGATTTTTAACCGACATCAGTGATTTAATTTAAAATTTCCTTTTTTCACAAACCGGGGAAATTTATAGAAATACTTAACAGCAACGGTAACTAACCTTGCGTTGCGTATATTTAGGTACCATTAGTGTAGTAAAATCGTTTATTATATTACAAATAATTATTGACATGCAAAACATTCTCTTGGTAGAAGACGATTCTGAAATCAACAAATTGATCAACCTTCATTTTGATGGAACGCAATACAATATCACTTCCAGCTCAAACGGTGAGGAAGCGTTGACAAATATTGCAGCAAATCAGTACCATCTGATCATTCTTGATATATCACTGCCCGACTGCAATGGTATGGAACTATGCAAGAAAATTAGAGCCACTGATGTGCATACTCCGGTAATGATGCTTACTTGCCATGCTGACGAATCAGACAAAGTTTTGGCCTTAGAACTTGGTGCAGATGACTATGTTACAAAGCCATTCGGCATCTTGGAATTAATGGCGAGGGTAAAGGCCATCATGCGCAGGTCCAATCATGTCTTGGAAGAATTATTTGTAAATAAGAAAATAATTATTGGAGACCTGATAATTGATCCTGATAAAAGAAAAGCTTGTTTGCACGAAAAACGCCTGGAGTTAACAGTAAAGGAGTTTGATCTTTTATGGCTGCTGGCCAGCAATCCCGGAAAAACTTTTAGCCGGAAGGACTTGCTCGAAAAAATATGGGGCTTTGCTTTTGCAGGGTATGAACATACTATTACCTCACACATCAATCGCCTTAGGCTAAAACTGGAAAGTGATTTAAACAATCCAAAGTTCATACTAACAGCCTGGGGTTCAGGCTACCGGTTTGCCGAATAACTGGGAGAAGCTATTCAGATAAGTGATATACTTAATAACAAAAGCGATAAAGTCGGGCAAATAACAATTTTACGATTTAGCGCTTCAGCTAATGTCGTGGTGGGAAACAATTAAAGACTGGTTCTTAAGCCTTGGTTAAAAATACAATGTGAACCCATATATATTCGGAGGCATATACGTGGCTGCCATACCCTTTTTCTTTATCTGCAGTGTACCCTGATAGAAGAAGTTATCACAGAAGTATGCTATTTAGGTGTTTGGTCTGTTGCAATAACTTAATCTCCTATCTTAGGGGGCTCCTTATAATAAATGAAATTTGTAATTAACCACTGATGAACAATAATGCTACTGTCGTTTAAATGAAACAAAGAAATCTTACCATATTCAGGCGCTTTGCTATTGTTGTCTTTAGCATGACAGCGGGGTTAGGATTGTTGTTTATCATCATAACTTATTTATCTACTAAATACTACCACGAGGCAAGCACACAGTTGCTTAATAAAGATGTAGCAAAACATATAGCTGAGTTCACATCACCCTTTAGAGAAAGTAGCATTAACAAACGAAAAGCAGATTCCGTATTTAAGAATGCCATGGTATTAAGCCCAAGTGCTGAAGTCTATTTTCTGGATACTGCCGGAAAAGTAATAGCCTTTCATGCGCCGGAAAAAGAAATATTGCAATGGACTGTTTCGCTGCCTCCAATAGAAAACTATATACAGACTAAAGGTGAAAAATATATAAGGGGAACAGATCCAAAAGATCCGGACAATCAAAAAATATTTTCGGCTTCAATAGTAAAAGGGGAAAGCGGAACATTAGGATATATCTATGTAATTCTTGGCAGCAAAAAATCAGAAGGTATTATCGATATGCTTTACGGCAGCCATATTATGAAGCTTGCCATCCTCGCATTTATCATAGTTATCTTACTTTCTTTAATGGTAAGCTTCATCTTACTAAAGCGCATGCGCAAAAATTTTGATCAGATGATTGCTGTGCTCGAACGTTTTGAAAACGGCGACTACACTGCACGGTTCAATTTAAGAAATCAGGACGAGTTGGAACCCGTAACGCAAGCCTTTAATAAGATGGCTGACCTGCTATCTTCCACTATACATAAGCTTACCAAATCAGAGGAGGATAGAAAAGCTTTTATCGCCACCATTTCGCACGACTTGCGAACGCCATTGTCAATTGCCAGGGGTTATACGGAAACGCTTATGCTAAAGCGGGAAAAAGGAGATGTTACATTAGAAGAGCAGGAATATTATTCGCAGCAGATTTATAATAAAATGCTGCAGATAGAAAATATGGTAAATCAGTTGTTTGAGCTGTCGAAAATGGATGATGTTGCATTTAAACCCCGCTTCGAACCATTTGTGCTTTCAGAAATTGTGCAGGAATCGGTAAATACATTTAAGATGATTGCAACGGAGAAAAAAGTGGATTTGAAATGCGCCCAATGCCTGTACCATGTTTGGGTTAATGCCGATGTGAGTATGATGGAAAGAGTGATACAAAACTTAGTGGAAAATGCTTTAAAAAATACTCCAGCTGAGGGCTTCATACATGCCTCCATGACGGTAAAGGGAGAAGCGCTGTTCTTTAAAATAGAGAATAACGGACCGGCTTTACCGGAGGATTTGCTGCATTGGATCAATAATTTTAAGAGGGAAGGTGGCATATCAAACCAACGTCCTGCAAAGCTGGGGCTTGGGTTATTAATTCTACAAAAAATACTTCTTCTGCATAATAGTTCTCTGCATGCCTCTACCCTCAACGGCACGAACACCTTCATTTTTAGCCTGCCTGTTTATAATCATACTGCCTAAATATTTCCTCGTTAAAGCTGATTTTCAGCTCTTTCTAATTGAGTACACAAATGTTATACTTCTGTGATATTTATTGTGGGGAATGGATAGTCGTTTGCGACTTCTGGATTAACCTTGAATATTGAAGGGTTAAACTAAAAATTAACACAATGAAATCACCAATCCGGCTATTTACAGGGTTTGCTTTGGCAATCCTGATTTTTTTCGCCTGCAAAAAGACTTCACAGGCTGCTAAAGACGGTCTTTCAGAAGCCCACGAATTATTAGCCACAGCAGCTCAGCAAAGAAATGTTAGCAAAGAGGATTTTATGAAAACCCTCGTTGATAAAGCTAAGTTTACCGCAGCGCAAAATGTGTTTCTTCCCAGTGCATTAGCGGTCGACTTTACAAAAAAATGGGTTACGCTTCCGGTATATAAAGGCATAGGACCAAGTGGCCAACCAACGTACTTTATTATGACTGAAAGTGCCGATTATGAAATAGCTAAATTGCTGGGGGTTAATTTTGCGCCCAAGCTCATGAATGGTAGTGGCACCCCTGGCAGCCAGCAGGTAACTATCGAAAATGGAATGATTAAATTTAAAGGAGATGTCGACTTTAGGCCTGTACGGTCTCTTACGCCAGGCCCCTTTCCTAATACTTTTCCACCTGCTACAGCACAACCTGGCTCTGTTGGTGATGCTGAGTACTCTCCTCTCATTGTTTTGCCCAGTGGCGCAGTAATGAGTGTCTCCATTATTGCAAATAGCACCGGTACACACGATCATTTGGTAAGTATGGATAATGTTAAAGGAACTGTTGTATTTGAAATTCTCGATGGATTTGAAGGCGGCGAGCAATTTTATTATCACTTAGTAACAGAATCTTCTGATAAGGGTGCAGCTACTATTGAGCGGGGGACCTACACGCCGCGATTAGCGAACCTGCCTATGTTTGGTAAGAGTATGCCTGGTGACAAATCTGCCTTATTAGGATTTGCACCTACTGCCAATGGCGAAACAGGTGCCGACAACCCACAACGCCAGGGATTAAATTCAACCATTCTTGATGGAAATGCATTTGATCCGATCAATGTTTTTCCGCTGGATCCTGACAATAACAAGCGCGAGAATAATAACTATAGCCCAATGTGGGATGCCCATATTTTTGTATGGACTGATGCAGCTATTCAAGCTGGTAAAAGAAGGCGGGTAAAGAGTATTGCAGATTTAACCAGCCTTTTTAAAGATGGTTCAGTTAAAAATGCTCCACCTAATAAAGGAGATGCAAATCCTTTGATAGCAGGGTTAATGCCAACGGGAGCTATCATCAACTGCCCGGTTATTGCCCAACCAAAAAATCCTTAGAAAATTAAATATTACGCAGTCAAAATAATCCATATGGACAAGGGTTTACGAAATCTACAATGGTAGTATGGCACAACAATGGTCCGTGGAAAAAAACAGTGATTACTAAGATGGAATCAAAGCATGATTTTGCAAAGACACATCCGGATTGCATGAAGCAATATATAAGCTACAAAGTGCCATTAGATATGTACGACGAATTAGCACACTATGATGGAAGTGTAACAGTTGACAGAACACAAGGAACCTTAGCAGCCCGTTGTGATAAAGAAGAAAATAACTTCTTAGCTCTAAATCTTGCTCATGATATTATCACCAAAAAATAGACCTTGGAAGAAGCAAGAAAATCTTATGGAGAAATGATAAAACAGGCAATGAGTGGAAATAAACCGGAGTATATGAAAAGATTAATGTTCAGCAACAACACGAACGCGGCCGATCCCTACATGAATACTATCGGCATGAACAAAATGTAGAAAACAAATTAGTCATAACTAAAAAAATGAAAAAATGAAAAAAGTATTTTTTATCGCACTAACGACAACGCTATTTTTCTCTTGCAAAAAAGACCTAAACCCAGGCCTTATGCAGGATATGAACGTCCTTGGCAAAAAAGATAAAGACAACGGCAATGAAAACGGCAACAACAACCGAGGGTATATTTATACCAGCACTAATTCCACTTTGGGTAACGCCATCATTGCATTGGCAAGAAAGGGTGATGGTTCTGTGGAGGAAATCAATAAATCACCTTACCCAACAGGTGATAAAGGCGATGCCGCTGAAGGCGATTTTGATACCCAGTGGGCTTTGCGTATTGTAGGTGAATACCTGCTTGCTGTTAATGCCGGCGCCAATCCCGTTAACGGCAGTATCTCTGTTTTTAAAATCAACAAAGCAAACGGACATTTAGACCAGGTAGATCAGAATCCGGCAACGCCTGCCATGGATAACATGGATTCGCGGGGCGTAAGAGCAGCATCCATTGCGGCTAAAACGCTGGGAAGTAAAACATGGGTAGTAGTAGGCAATCAATTTGCCAATCCAAATTACCAGGGTGAAGCCGGCGTGCCTTTCGGCACTGTAGTATCAACACCTTTACGCAACCTGGCCGTATTTACATTCAATCAGGCAAACGGTTTATTGAAATTTGAAACCATTGGCGCTACTTATATGGATGGCAACAATGGTGGTCCTGTAACGTTGGAATTTAATTCGACGGGATCTAAAATAGCTGTATCAACATGGGGTGTTCCGCATTTTATGGTGATGGATCCTGATCTTTCTAAACAAAGACCTGGAAGATTGTACATCTATAATTTTTCTGCTGGCAATTTATCGCAAACCGGAGTCTATGACAAAACAGGTGTGTCAGGTAACATTGGTATTTCATGGAGCCCGAACGATCAGTACATCTATATGTCCAATTTTAATTTGCATTCATCTGTGGAGAACCATAGCTTAACTGTACACAACGGTACCACTGCGGCGCAGGTACAAAATTTTGCAACGGCGGGAAGAAATGATGAAGGTTGCTGGACATGGGTTAGCCTTGACAAGAGTAAATTATATGTTGCTTCTTTTGGCTCAAATGATGTTAGTGTGTTTAGTATTTTGGGATCTAACCTCATAGCAAAAACACTGGAACCTAACTTCTTTCATAAGCGTGGCAACTTGCCAACCGGTGATGCAAAAGATCTGCACGAGACTTCGGATGGATATATATTTAATTCAGGAGCATTTCAAAGCCACTCAGTAAGTACATTCAGAACTTCAGCAAATGGCGTATTAACTGAAATATCCAATTCACCTTACTATGTTCCGACTTCTATAGGAAAATCGAAAGACGAACATGCCTATTTAGGACTGACAGGATTTGATAAAAATAATTTAAACAATAATCAGCAGTAAAGGAATAATAACTACGGGAGCTTCCCTGTAGTTTCTGATTTTAATTCACAATGCAGGCCCTTTAATAATTCATATGCAAAAATCTCATTTAGAACCTATAAATAGTAATATAACTGCTGGAGAAAAAAATTCTTTTTGGATAGCATCAGCAGAGCCAATTGTTTTTAACAAACTGCAACAGGATATTGAGACAGATGTTTTAATTGTTGGAGGAGGAATAGCCGGATTAACAACGGCCTACTGCCTGGTAAAGGCAGGCCGGCAAGTAGTTTTAGTAGAAGACGGCTATGTTGGCAGTGGCGAAACAGGTCGCACTACGGCACATATTACCTACGCTCTTGACGACCGGTACTTTGAACTTGAAAAAATATTCGGAGAAGAAAAAGCCGGGCTTGCTGCCGACAGTCATATGGCGGCAGTGGAATGGGTGGGTAATACCGTTGTGCACGAAAACATTGAATGCCATTTTAAAAGGGTAGACGGTTATTTGTTTTTACATGCAACTGATAAAAAAGAATCACTAGAAAAAGAATTAGCAGCAACCCAACGTGCAGGGCTGCCGACAGAAATGTTAGCACAGATCCCGTCGATAGCAGCTGAGGAAGGAAAATCATGCATTAAATTTCCTGAGCAGGGTCAGTTTCATATTATGAAATACTTGAAAGGTTTAGCTGATGCTGTTATTCGTATGGGTGGAAAAATCTACACCGAAACAAAAGCCGAAGACATTACAAAAGAAGGTGCAAAAGCAAATGGCTTTGAGATAAAAGCTAATCATATAGTAGTTGCAACCAATACTCCTATAAACGATACGGTTACTATGCACACTAAACAGTGGCCTTACCGAACGTATGTTATAGCTGCCAAAGTGCCTAAAGGAAAATTACCATATTCGTTATGGTGGGATACGGGTGATCACGAATCTAAATGGATTTCTGCCCCTTATCATTATGTACGTCTGGAAGAATATGATAACGAATTCGACCTTTTAATTTCAGGAGGTGAGGACCATAAAACAGGCCAGGCTGACGATGAGCATATTCCGGAAGAAGACAGGTACTTTAATTTGATTGAATGGACTAATAAACGTTTTCCTGCTATGGAAGAGGTTGTATACAAATGGTCGGGCCAGGTAATGGAGCCGGTAGATTCAATGGCATTTATAGGAAAGAACCCGGGTGATGATAATATTTATATCATAACAGGCGATTCTGGCAATGGAATGACGCACGGCACACTTGGTGGAATCATCTTAACCGATATTATCACAGGTACAGAAAATCCCTGGGTGGATTTTTACAGTCCTTCACGCATTACTTTAAAAACTACCGGTACTTATTTGCATGAAGTAGGAAATATGGTAGCTCAGCTTGTTGATTGGATAACTCCCGGCGATATAAAAAAAACTGAGGAGTTAAAACCGGGTGAAGGCGGAATTATTTCTGCAGGCTTAAAGAAAATAGCTGCATATCGTGACGAAGAAAATAACCTGCACACCTGCACTGCAGTTTGTCCGCACCTAGGGGGTATCCTTCAATGGAATGCTGAAGAAAAATCATTCGACTGCCCGCTTCACGGTTCAAGATTTACAACAGAAGGAAAAGTAATCAACGGACCTGCTAAATCGGATTTAAAAAAATTAGAGATAAAGCAGGACGCTGAAATGCATTAAGAGAAAGATAAGTAGCTAAACAGAAAATTTGGTTCAACGGATAATTTTGAAATTTTAGAAGGAAGAATTTTCATTTAGATCAACATGCTTTTCTTGGCTTTACAGGCTTTGATAAAAAGCATTACTGTTAAACAAATAGAATATGCATTGGAAGAATAAAGGATTGACACTTGTTTTTGCAATTCTATTTATAATTACGCTGGCAGGACAGGTTG
>MWWF01000258.1_pt1 | contig 10682 bp, 7 predicted proteins | sample 1047351 | NCBI WGS metagenome assembly MWWF01 (sample SAMN06349970, study PRJNA376086) | soil metagenome | isolation source: MGM-3 sample Antarctic (ecotone) soil | place: Antarctica
CGGTATTTGCATTTCGTTCTTCTGCTCTTTGCCAGAATTCTCTGTTATCATCACCTTGAAAAGGAACACTGTCTTTTTGTGATTGATGAATAAATATTCCATATCGTTTTTTTCTTGCCTGGTCAGGACTCATGGGTATTGCCATTTCAATTTCTGTAATATCCCATTCCTGCCAGGCTCCTTTATAAAGCCATAACCAGCAATCGTTAATCCATTTATCCCCTTCTGATTTTATTCTTTTTATTGATTCCAAAATGATATCAAGGCAAACTTTATGTGTGCCATGAGGATCTGCCAAATCTCCTGCGCAAAAAACCTGGTGAGGTTTTACCTTGCGTAGAAGCTCCATGGTAAGTTGAATATCTTCTTCCTCCATTGGATTTTTTTCAATGGTACCTGTTTCATAAAAAGGAAGATTCATAAAATGTATTTGCGCCTCTTTCAGCCCTACATATTTACAGGTAGCTCTGGCTTCACAGCGGCGTATTAATCCTTTAATAGTCCTAATTTCTTCACTGTCTTTTTCACTTGATCTTTTTGAATTTAAAAATGCTGTTGCATCATCTAATATCTTTTTACTTTTTGTATCATCTATTCCAAAAATATTTTCGAAGCCCACAGCAAAATCAATAAACCTTGTTACAAATTCATCTGTAACGGCAATGTTGCCACTTGTTTGATATCCAACATGTACTTCATGCCCCTGGTCTTGTAAACGCATAAAAGTGCCGCCCATGCTAATAATATCATCATCGGGATGCGGGGAAAAGAGTAAGACTTTTTTTGGAAAAGGTTGTTTTCTTTCAGGATGACGTGTTTTTCCAGTATCCGGCTTACCACCAGGCCAACCGGTTATTGTATCTCGAAGCATATAATATACCTCAAGATTAATTTCATATGCATCACCTCTTTCGGTTAACAGATCACTTAATCCATGATCATTATAATCGTTAGTAGTTAAACTTAAAACAGGTTTGCCTAACTGTAGTGCAAGGCCTACTACTGCACTTCTAATAATTTTTGGGGTCCATTCACATTCGCCTGTAAGCCATGGAGATTTAAATCTTGTTAACTCTGTGGCCGCAGCTTCATCAATTATATACGTGCAATTATCATGACTTTGTAAAAGTGAAGCCGGAACATCTTCTGTAGCATCATCTTCAAGCGCTTTTTTAATTACCGGAGCTTTATTTTGCCCCCATGCCATTAAAATTATTTCTTTTGATTTTAAGATGGTGCTGATGCCCATTGTTATTGCCATACGTGGAACTTGCGATATATTTCCAAATTCATGTGAGTTTGCAATACGGGTAGAATTATCTAAAGTTGTTAATCTTGTTTTTGAATAGATGGCTGAGCCAGGTTCATTAAAACCTATATGGCCATTAACTCCAATACCCAATATTTGAAGATCAATTCCACCTGCCGCTTCAATTTTTTTTTCGTAATCAATACAATGTTCTTTAACTTTTTCTTTGGGTAGGGTACCATCTGGTAAAAAGTAATTGTCAGGATCAATATCCGTTTGTTCAAACAAATATTTTCTCATAAAATAATGATAGCTCTGTAATGCATTTGCTTCCATTGGATAATATTGATCCAGGTTAAAAGTAATCACATTCTTAAAGCTCAATCCTTCCTGCTTATGCATGCGAACCAGTTCTGCATATAAAGTTTTTGGTGAGGAGCCGGTGGACAAGCCGATTACGCATTTCTCATTCTTTGATTCTTTATCTTTTATAAGATCAGCAATTGCATTGGCAACATATACTGAACCTTCTTTTGGAGAAGGAAATATTTTAACCGGAATTTTTTCTAATGAATCAGTGAGATCAATCCTTTTACGCATAAAGTGAATTTGTTCAAATTTATTTAATTTTTGTCTGATCAGTAGATTGCCATTATTAAGTATTGAAAATTTTCGGTTGAGATTTCACAAACCTGGGATGGAGGGCAGAAAATAACCAAAGTTAATCAGGCAAATCATTATTGTAAAACAGGCAATATTATTTTTGAATTATTAAATCCGTCATGATAAATTTTAATGCTTGCTTTTTGAAAATCTTTGTCTTCTGCCTGGTAGATATCTATAAATTTTTGTGGATTTCTGTCAGCCAGGGGAAACCAGCTGCTTTGAACCTGTATCATTATCCGGTGTCCCTTTATAAAAGTATGAGCGACGTCAGGTAATTCCCATTTTACCTCAGTAATTTTGTTCGGTATAAATGGTTCAGGGTTTTCAAAACTATTTCTAAATTTGCCCCTCATAATTTCTCCCCGAATCAACATTTCATAACCGCCCATAGGGTAATTTTTTTCATTACCTTTTAAAGATTTATCATATTCAAAATAATCGGGAAAAACATCAATAAGTTTTACTACAAAATCTGCATCAGTTGTTGAAATGCTGGTCATTAAACTGGCAATTACAGGCCCTGCAACAGTAATATCTTTATTTAAAGTATCGGTTTGAAAAGTTAGTACATCAGTACGCCGTTCTGCAAAACGCTGGTCGTCTGTCATATATTCCCTTGTTCTGTTATCGTGAATATCTTCTGTGTAGGGTACAGGATGAGCAGGATCGCTTATATATTCATCAAAATTAGGGGAGGGTTTACTATTTGTAAATATGTCTTGTATTTTATCTGTAAGCACTTTTATTTTTTCTCCTGTTGATTGATGATTCTTTTCAATATTTTTTGGTGTAACATTAAATGAAGCTTTGCCCCCGGTTAATAGAAAGAGATCAGTTGTAATTACATCAGCAGGCGGCCATTGATTAAGTTTTTTCCAGTTATTCTCTCCGGTAAAGAAAATATTTGCTTCTGCTATCTGGTTAACGTCACCCTTATTTTTAAGATAATAATTAAAGAAAGGGATCTCTATGTTTTTTTGGTAATAACCTGAGGTGTTACCTGCAAAACGTGCATTGCCTAAAAAGCTTCCTTCATTGCTCCATTGCCCGTGGTACCATGGTCCCATAACTATTTTACTATTAGTTTGCGGACTTTGTTTTTCTGTTGCCTTATAACTATTCCATGCACCCCAGCAGTCTTCAGCATCAAACAAACCACCTACCCAAAGCATGGCTGGTTTTACATTATATAATCCAACTCTTGCATTTCGTGCCTTCCACCATGCATCATAAGTAGGGTGCTGGTATATTTCATGATAGAATTTTATACTGTCACCAATTAGTTTTTCAAAGTTTTTTAATGCTCCCGTTTGTAAATAAAATTTATAATTATCTTTTATCGGTGTGGTAAAACCAGTTCCATAATCCATGGTAGGTTTTGGATGAGGCTTACCAAATGTTGGATAAAATGAAAATGCATCCATAAAAAAAAATGCTCCTTTATGATGAAAATCATCTCCAATGAACCAATCGGTAACAGGTGCCTGCGGACTGACCGCTTTTAAGGCAGGATGTCCGCTGAGTGCGGCTTCTGTAGAGTAAAATCCAGGGTAAGAAGTTCCAAATACACCAACATTTCCATTATTATCGGGTACATTTTTAATTAGCCAGTCTATAGCATCATAGCTGTCACTTGCTTCATCAATATCTTTATTAGTTTTTTTATTTGAATTAAAGGGCCGCACATCCATAAATTCACCTTCGCTCATATATCTCCCTCTTACATCTTGCAACACGAAAATGTAATTTTGTTTTGCGTATTCCATTTTATAGCTTTTCCAAACGGGGATAAAATTATTTTCTCCATAAGGCCTGCAGGAGTATGGGGTACGTGTGATTAAAATAGGATGCTTTTCAATTTTATCTTTAGGGATATAAATAGCAGTAAAAAGCTTAATGCCATCTCTCATTAGTATTTGCTTTTCTATTTTATAATAATTATTTACAAACCAGGTACTGTCTGTATTTTGAGCTGCAAGTGAAAATGAAATAAAAATAAAAGGCAGAAGGAAAATAATTTTTTTCATGTAAATATTTTTTTTTGGAATTCTAAATTTAAAGAAACTATATTGTATGTATGAATAATAATGAAGAATTAATACAATCTTTTTATGATGCATTCGCAAGACTGGATTATGCGACCATGCAAAATTGCTATGCAGCAGATCCTGTTTTTAATGACCCTGTATTTGGGATATTGCAGGGAAATGAGGTAAAAGCTATGTGGGAAATGTTGTGTAAAAGCGCCACAGATCTAACTATACAAACTGATAAGATAGAAGTTGACGGGGAATATGGAACCTGTAACTGGACTGCTATTTATCCTTTTTCTAAAACCGGCAGAAAGGTTGTGAATAAAATAAAAGCTCATATGCGTATAGCAGATGGTAAAATTATTGAACATACCGATGAATTTGATATTTATAAATGGAGCAGACAGGCATTAGGTTTACCCGGCATTTTGCTTGGTTGGAGTGGTTATTTAAAAAATAAAATAAGAAGTGATGCCAGGAAGAAATTAGATGCGTTCATGAAATAGACTCACATTTCATCAATAATTGATTCGCCTTTACTTTTGTCTCCGCTTGTCCATTGCCACTTTTCATGCAATCGTATTTTCCCGGTTTCTAAAATTTCAGGAGTTGATATACATGTTCCTGTCATAAACTGATTGTGATTATTTATATGGTGATAACGCATTTCAAGTATACCATTTTTATCCGCAATTGCCATAAGGTGGCCTGAGATTATACCTCCTCCGGAATAATCTGCTGTTACAATTCTTCCATTTTGATGGTAATGAAATCTTGTAGACTGTTAACTTCTCCATTTTTTGAATTACTGCTTGTATGAAAAATTTTATTATTATAATTGAACATAATTTGTAAATTGTTAAAAGAGGTTGTATTTTTCAAATCTATATTACATTCTTAACCAAAACAACTATTTTATGTTAACAGCAGTATTAAAAGAAATTAATTGGATAGCGGTGTTAGTAGCGGCCATCAGCTATTTTGCACTAGGTGCCTTGTGGTATTCTTTTTTATTTCAAAAACAATGGATTGAATATACGGGAGTTAAAATGGATGATGATAATGCAAAAAAAGGAGTGGCCGCAATTATGTTTGGCTCCTTTATTATGATGCTTATTACCTGCATAGCATTGGCAATTTTTTCTGAATACATGTTACTGGATACCTGGCAATATGGAATAAAGCTCGGTGTATTAACGGGTGTTGGTTTTGCTTTTACTTCTATGGCTATTAATATGCTTTATGAAAAAAAACCGGCTGGTTTGTATTTTATTAATGGCGGGTATCAGCTTGTAGGAAACATTATTGCAGCTATAATTATTTGTGCCTGGCAATAAATTTCCTTTACTGATGTGCTGATTTTTTTTGTATCTCTATTTTTTTCATCAAAACTTGCACATGATTATTCTACCTTTGTTATTTTAAGTGTGTTTGTTGGTAAATGAAGATTAATAGGTGTGCTGCCGGTATTTACTACAAGATCGCCTGCTTTTAAAAAACCTCTTTCTTTTAAAATATTTATTTGGTCAAAAATTATATCATCTAAGCTTTCTTCTTCATCATAAAAAAGAGCACGAACGCCCCAGCTTAAGCTTAATTGATTTATCAGACTTTTTTCCTTACTGAAAATATAAAGTAATGATTTTGGCCTGTAACTGCTAAGTATAAATGCTGTATAACCACTCTGTGTCATTCCTACCAGTGCATCGGCCTGTACATCCTGCGCAAGTTTACAGGCACTGTAACACAAAGCATCACTTAAAAACGAGGGCGAATGAGATTGTGGCGCAAGTATATCATCTCGATCATAGTCGTATGCAGTTTTTTCCACCTCCATAATTATTTTGCTCATTGTCTCTATCACCAATGCAGGGTGCTGTCCCGTAGCTGTTTCTCCACTAAGCATTAAGGCATCAGCGCCTTCTAAAACAGCATTGGCAACATCTGTAATTTCACTTCGATTAGGTTTGATACGATCGATCATGCTTTCCATCATTTGTGTTGCAACAATAACCGGCTTAGCCCTGTGCATAGATTTTCGGATAAGCTCTTTTTGTATAAGTGGAACTTTTTCAACAGGCAGTTCAACACCAAGGTCGCCACGGGCAATCATAATTCCATCGCTTTCAACAATGATATCCCGAATATTAGTAAGCGCTTCCGGCTTTTCTATTTTTGCAATAACTTTTGATTTACAATTCCTTTCTTTTAATATATCTTTTAAGCCGGTAATATCTTTTACCTGCCTAACGAATGATAAGGCAATCCAATCAACATTTTGTTCTATTATAAAATCAAGGTCAATAAGATCTTTTTCTGTTAGAGCAGGCAAGGAAATTTTTGTGTCAGGAAGATTCAGCCCTTTTTTTGAAGAAAGAATTCCACCCATTACCACTACTACTTTTACATCATTATTAGGAGCAATCTCAACAACCCGTACTTCAAATTTACCGTCATCGATCATTATGCAGTTACCAGGCTTTACATCTGAATGAAGATTCGGATAACTTACATATATTCTTTCTTTGGTGCCAATGCATTTCTCATTAGTAAAGGTTAATATATCGCCGGGTATTATTTCCAGCGCATTATTTTCTATTTCTCCTACCCGTAATTTTGGACCTTGCAAATCGGCAAGAATGGCAATATTATAAGGCTCTGATTTATTAATCTGACGAATAAATTCAATAATCTTTGCTTTGTTCTCATGTGTGCCATGTGAAAAATTGAGACGAAAAACATTTACCCCGGCTTTTACCAACTCTAAAAGCTTGTCGTAAGTATCGCAGGCGGGCCCTACGGTTGCAACGATCTTAGTTCTCTTAATTGAGTGCTCAATACCTGCCTGCTTATCCATATTACGATGCAGATATTTACTTATATTTTTAGACATAGTTTCTTAGCTTGATAATATTTTTACAATTTTCATCCACTCTTCACTTATGCGTTGTTTTTTCTTTACTGCCTCATCTAATGGCGTATAGTGCAGTCGATTATTTAATATACCAACAAACACATTATGTTTGCCTTCCAATAAACACTCAACCGCTGCATATCCCATGCGGCTTGCTATTAGCCTGTCGAAACAACTCGGAGAACCGCCGCGTTGAATATGACCAAGAATACAAACTCTCACTTCCTGTTGTGGCAATCTTTCCCTTACTATCTTGGCTACTTCGTTAGCACCCCCAAATTTTCCTTCTGCTACAATAATAAGATTCACAAGTTTTTGCCTTCTTTCTTTTTCCATCAACGCAGAAAGTATAGCCTCTATATCCGTTACCTTTTCAGGTATTAAAATGTTTTCTGCTCCGGTAGCAATGCCACTGTGCAAAGCAATATATCCTGAATCACGCCCCATCACTTCAATTACAAACAAGCGATCGTGGGCATCCATTGTATCTCTGATTTTATCAATTGCCTCTACAGCAGTATTTACAGCAGTATCAAAACCAATTGTAAAATCAGTACCTGCAATATCTTTATCAATTGTGCCTGGCAAGCCAATGCATGGTATATCATATTCTTTGCTGAAAATTTGTGCTCCTCTGAAAGAGCCGTCTCCACCAATTATGATTAGACCGTTGATGCCGAATTCTTTTAAACTCTCATATGCTTTTTTTCTTCCCTGCGGCTCCAGGAATTCATTACATCGGGAAGTTTTTAAAATGGTACCGCCTCTTTGTATAATATTGGCCACACTTTTACTTTCCATTTTAAATATGTCACCATCCACCATACCAGAGTAGCCACGCATTATACCATAAACCTCCATTTGATTATAAATTCCGGTTCGAACAACCGCCCTTATTGCAGCATTCATCCCAGGTGAATCTCCGCCGGAGGTTAATACACCAATTCTTGTTACCTTTTTTTCCATGATGATAAAAATGGAGGTTTTTTTCTTGTAAGTTGGCAAAACTACTTATTTTACAAACAACATGTTTTTAACCATACATGGCAACTATTATTTAATTTCCACGTAAAATAAAAAAAAATGAAAATCAAATGTTTCTTATTGTTTTTTATATCCATCGCAATGTTGCCATCGGTTGCCCAGATAAAATACCCTGAAACAAAAAAAGTAACCCAGGTTGATGATTACTTCGGTACAAAAATTTCTGATCCATATCGCTGGCTGGAAGATGATAAAAGTGAGGAAACCGGCGCATGGGTGGCCCAACAAAATAAAATAACACAGGATTATCTATCTAAAATTCCTTTCAGAGATAAGGTTCGCCAAAAGTTGGAAGAGATGTGGAACTATCCAAAATACAGTTCGCCAAGGAAAGCCGGGGACTATTATTACTACTATAAAAATGATGGTCTTCAAAATCAAAGTATTTTATTTAGACAAAAAGGATTGAATGGAACAGCAGAAGTTTTTTTGGATCCAAATAAAATGAGTCAGGATGGTACTGCGGCAGTTGGATCGCCTGCATTCAGCAAAAATAAAAAATATGCAGGTTACTTAATTGCGCAGGCAGGCAGTGATTGGCAGGAAGGTTATGTTATTGATGTTGTTAGCAAAAAACAATTGGATGATAAAATTGAATGGATAAAGTTTAGTGGACTTGCATGGAAGGGAGACGATGGATTTTATTATAGCCGTTACCCAAAGCCCGACGAAAAAAGTAAGATGAGTAAACAGAATCAATTCCATGCCGTTTACTACCATAAATTAGGTACGTCACAGTCTGCTGATATGCTTATTTATGAAGACAAGGCACATCCACTTCGCAACGTTGGGGTGAATCTTACTGAGGATGAAAGATTTCTTATACTTCATACTTCTGAAGGAACAAGTGGGACTGAACTTTGGGTAAAAGATCTAAAAAATAATCAAAAAGATTTTTCTCTTTTGATAAAAGGTTTTGATACCGAAGCAGATGTTGTAGAAAGTAATGAGGATAAATTGTTGGTGCATACAAATGCTGAAGCGCCAAATTATAAAGTTGTCTCTATCGATCCGAAAAATCCGGCCAAAGAAAATTGGCAAGTTATTATTCCCACTCGAACAAAATTTTTGAGTGGAGTTGGTACAGCAGGAGGCAAACTTTTTCTTAATTATTTAGAAGATGCATCAACTAGAGTTTATCAAACGAATTATAAAGGCATTTTGGAAAGAGAGATCAAATTGCCGGGAATCGGCTCAGCCGGTGGTTTTGGCGGATACAAAGAGGATAAAGAAATATTTTATACATATTCTTCTTTCAATTATCCACCTGCCATTTTTAGATATGATATTGCAAGTGGTAAGTCAGAATTATTTCGGAAGGCAGAAGCAAAACTGAATGCGGATAATTATCAAACTGTACAATCATTCTTTACAAGTAAAGACGGCGCAAAAGTGCCTATGTTTATCACATTTAAAAAAGGTTTGAAATTAGATGCTAACAATCCAACGTTGATTTATGGGTATGGCGGTTTTAATATTGCTTCAACACCGGGCTTTAGCATTTCCAATGCTTTCTTTTTAGAACAAGGTGGCGTATATGTTTTAGTTAATCTCCGTGGCGGAAACGAATACGGTGAAGATTGGCATAAGGCAGGAATGCTTCAGAACAAACAAAATGTTTTTAATGATCTTATTGGCGCAGCAGAATTTCTTATTAAAACAAAATATACCAATTCACAAAAACTTGCCATGCGTGGCGGAAGTAATGGGGGCTTATTAATCGGAGCTGTGATGACGCAGCGTCCCGATCTTTTTAAAGTTGCGATTCCACAGGTTGGTGTTATGGACATGTTGCGGTACCACAATTTTACCATCGGTTGGGCGTGGGCAACGGAATATGGGAGAAGCGACAAAGAAGCAGACTTTAAAAACCTGATTAAATATTCTCCACTACATAATTTAAAGAAGGGGGTAAATTATCCTGCCACTTTAATTACAACCGCCGATCACGATGATAGGGTAGTGCCGGCTCATAGTTTTAAGTATGCAGCAACATTACAAGAAATGAATGCGGGTAATAATCCTGTTTTGATTCGTATTGAAACCAAGGCGGGACACGGCGCAGGCAAACCAACATCAAAACAAATTGATGAAGCATCTGATATCTGGAGTTTTGTTATGTATAATCTTGGAATGGAGTTTAAATAATATCAGGGATTATTTATTTCTGTACAGTTTAATTAATTAAGTATTATATGAGACGTCTCCTATTATTTGCGGCCTGTATTTTAATCATTACATCGGCTGTTGCATTTGACCATCCAATAAAAAGTGGTAAAAGTGTTTTACAAAAGATGTACAAAACCTATAAGGGCAAATGGTACAATAATTTTACGTTTACACAAACGACGGAGAACTACAGAAACGACAGCCTAATCAAAACAGCTACATGGTATGAAGCGATAGCGTTTCCTGATAATTTTCGAATTTCATTCGGGGATATAAAAGATGGAAATGCAATGATACAGAGGGGTGACAGCACTTATAATTTTCGCAACGGAAAGCTTTTTAGAAAAAGCTTAAAAGGAGAGGACCTTACTTTTCTTTTAGGAGGGATGTATTTCATGCCTTTTGATAGTGTTTTAATAAGGATGGATGAGGAAGGGTACGACATCAACAAATTTCATCAAGAAACGTGGCAGGGAAAGGAGGCGTATGTTATCGGCTCATCATCGGCAAATGAAAAAAGCACACAGCTTTGGATAGATAAAGAAAAACTGGTAGTGGTAAGATTTATAAAATACGATAAGGATAGAAAAGAAGAAGGTATATTACG
>MWWF01000259.1_pt1 | contig 10660 bp, 7 predicted proteins | sample 1047351 | NCBI WGS metagenome assembly MWWF01 (sample SAMN06349970, study PRJNA376086) | soil metagenome | isolation source: MGM-3 sample Antarctic (ecotone) soil | place: Antarctica
GTTACTAAAATGCTTCTGCGCATTTTACGGAACCAAAATATCTGCGGCGATAAAACATTACAGCCCATCATAATGAAATAGGCCCAGCCATAGGGACTGCCAATATCAACCCTGTTAAACCGGAAAGCAAACCATTCATACTCAACATGCGAGTACCAGGCCATAAACAATTCGGTTAAATAAGCAATACCTACAATAGAACCTGTTAATACAATTACTTTATTCATTACCTCTATGTGCTCAACGGTAATATACTCCTCTAAGTGCAATACTTTTCTTGTAACTAACAACAGACTTTGCACCATGGCAAAACCAGAGAAGATGGCACCCGCAACAAAATACGGCGGAAAGATAGTTGTATGCCAACCGGGTACTACTGAGGTGGCAAAGTCAAATGATACAATGGTATGTACAGAAAGTACAAGAGGAGTAGCTAATCCGGCTAACACCAAAGAAAGTGCTTCGTGCCTTTGCCAGTGTTTGGTGGAGCCTGTCCAGCCAAAAGCTGTCACTCCATAAAAATGTTTGCGCCATTTTTCTTTTGCACGATCACGAAGTGTCGCTAAGTCCGGCAACAAACCTGAGTACCAGAAAAGAAGCGATACGGTAAAATAAGTTGAGATAGCAAATACGTCCCAAAGTAGCGGTGAATTAAAGTTCACCCATAATGGTCCTCTTGTATTTGGATAAGGAAGTGTAAAAAAGGCATTCCAAACACGGCCCATGTGAAAGATTGGAAACTGGCCGGCGCACATTACTGCGAAAATGGTCATAGCTTCTGCTGCGCGGTTTACACCTGTTCTCCATCCCTGGCGGAATAATAATAAGATAGCGGAAATTAGTGTTCCGGCGTGACCAATACCTACCCACCATACGAAGTTGGTAATGTCCCAACCCCAGCCTACGGTTTTATTCAGGTTCCATTGGCCTGTACCATACATTACCTCACGGGTTACAGAGAAAACACCAAAGTTTAGCATTAGCACCGCCGTAATAAATCCAATCCACCAAAGCCGTGAAGGGCGGGCTTCTACCGGCCGGCAAATGTCTTCTGATACCTGGTGATAATCTTTATTACCCTCTACCAGTGCTGGTCTGACCTGCGATTCGTATTTTAGTGATGCCATATTTATAAGCTATCGGCTGTCAGCTATCAGCATTCAGCCAGTTTATTATTATATATTTTTCTCACCTCGTCATATTCATTCAGCAATCAACTGATAGCCAATTGCAGTGACTGACAACTAATGACTTTCCTTTGCCGGCTCATGCTGCGGTGTTACTGGTTCACTATGCTTTTGCCCCGCATGTTCATTTGCATTGTTTTCACCAACAATCAGTTCATCTGTATTCCTGATTTTTGCTAAATAGTTGATGTTCGGTAATGTGTGAATTTGTTCCAACACATAAAACAGGCGTCCTTCGTTATCTGTTTTGGTTTTTGATATGGTACTGGTTTTATCGGCTGCATTACCAAAAACAATAGCGCTTGTAGGGCAAGCCTGCGCACAGGCTGTCTGTACTTCATCACCAGTTATTGGCCGGTTTTCCATCTTAGCTTGTAATTTGCCTAACTGGGTACGCTGTACGCAGAACGAACATTTTTCCATTACACCACGGCTACGGGTAACCACATCAGGATTGATCACCATGCGGGTTAACTCGTCATTCATTTGATGAACAACTTCGTTTAACTTTCCTACGCCACTGTCCGGACCGCCCTTACCATGTGTAGAAGCGCCGGTGTAGTCGCCCCAGTTAAAGCGGCGCACTTTGTAGGGACAGTTGTTAGCACAATATCTTGTACCAATGCAACGGTTGTAGGCCATTTGATTAACACCTTCCGAGTTGTGCATGGTTGCAGATACCGGGCAAACGTTTTCGCAAGGCGCATTATCGCAATGCTGGCAAAGCATAGGTTGAAACACAACTGCTTTTACATTATCCGGTGCTTTTTCATCGGTAACAAAATAACGGTCAATGCGCAGCCAGTGCATTTCGTGGGCACGAAGCACTTCATTCTTACCAACAACCGGAACATTATTTTCTACGTGACAAGCCACTACGCAGGCACCACAACCAATGCAGCTATTCAAGTCAATTGACATCCCCCATTTAATTTCATTCCTTCTTAATGCGGGGTCGGGATATAACGTTCCTTCAGCAGCATAGTTACCTGTTTTTGAGGCATAGTCGGCTCTTAATTCTTCCCTGAATTCTTTAAATGCATTTGGCTTTGCTTTAAACGTAGCAAGTGTAGTTTCTTTTACTACTTCGGTACGTCCTTCATAAGAATTGTGTACCTGAATTCGGGCGACTTTATATGTATCTACCGGCTTTGCCGATGTAGTAACATCATTATAATAATCTACTGTTTTTGTATCGGCATTCCAACGGGCAAAAGGGAAAACATTTTTACCTACACCGGCAGTTGCTTTTGAAAAATTATCGCTACGGCCATATCCCACCGCTACCGCAATAGTATCGGCATTCATGCCGGGAAGTACCATAACAGGCAACGTGATCTTTTTACCATTAGCTGTTAATTCAATCACCGGCTTTTCAGGATAATATTCGTAATCCATGCCTTCATAATCAATACCCAACTCTTTTGCTTTGGCAGTAGAAATCAAAGCATAGTTATCCCAGGTTGCTTTTGTAATAGGATCAGGCAGTTCTAACAACCAGGGGTTACCCGATTGCTTACCTGATAACATGGAAACATTTTGATACAATACGATTTCATTCTTACTACCTTTTCTTGCATTTGCTAATGCAGTAATTGCGGTTGCTAAATTGGTACCGCCAGTAGTGGAGGTATTGTTAGTTGTATTTGTTGAAACAGTTGTGGTTATAGGGGTTATAATACTTCTAACGGTATCTACCACAGGGTTAATAACGGTTGCCATTATATTGTGGCCATTAGCAAGTATACCATCCTGCATAGCCTTATCTAAAGCTGACTGACTGCCTAATTTGCCTGTCCAATACGTACGGAACCATGTATCGTAGTCTGTATTATTACCGCTCCACTTTAATAAGGAAGTTTGGAATGGCCGGGTTTTAAAAAGAGGGAAAATAGTAGGTTGAATAAAAGAAACATAACCGCTCCGTGGTTCTGCATCGCCCCAGCTTTCTAAATAATGATGAGTAGGTAATGCATACTGGCAAAGCTCTGTTGTTTCATCCATTTTTTCATTGAACGAAACACTGAGTTTCACTTTTGCCAAACCAGCTTTGAACCGGTCAGCATCAAAATATTCATATACCGGGTTAGCACCATAAATCAGTAAACCACCAACGGCACCACGGTTCATATCTTCTACCAACGTAGCCATGGCAGCATCATCACCCTGGCGATAGTTCAAAATTGCGTTGCTATCTATAGTTGTTCCAAAAGCACCAACCAATCGATTAATTTCCCGAACCACAGTTTGCACATTCGGATCATTGCTTGCACATACCACTAGCGATCTTCCATTATTAGCCTTTAAATCAGAAGCCACTTTTGCAATTGCTGTAGTAATATTTGCGGGCAACCCAGGAGCAGTACCACCCCCTAAAGCTGCTAATAAAGCCAATGCCACAGCACCTGTTTCGGAAGGGCGGTGTGTAAAGCGTTCGTCAGCCGAAGCACCCGTCATACTTAGGAAACTTTCAAACTGGTAGTGCTTGCTCATGGCAATTGCCTTCTCATTGATCTTTCTTTTGGTGGCATAACCGCGGGCAAATTCAACCGGTGATAACCAGGTGCCTAAAAAATCAGCACCGAGACTTACTACTACATCTGCTTTATCAAAATTATGTGCAGGAACTTTGCCCCCATAGGCATTGATTAAACCAGAATACGAAACAGCATCATACTGCACATGACGGCCGCCAGGATATTTTGCTAAAAACTCAGAAATAATTTGTTTAGTAGAAGGGGAAACAACTGTGCTTGTCAATAACACTACTGAAGCACCACCAAGGCCGGCCAATGCACCGGTAATCTGTGTATCTACCTGTTCAAAAGTTGGAACTTCCTGGAAAGCCGCACCACTCTTACGTTTTGGATGCGGAATGCGGTACATATCATATAAGTCAAGTACCGAAGCTTGTGCCCGGGGCGAAGTACCGCCAAGCGTAAACGGGTATAAAGTATTGCCTTCAATTTTAATAGGGCGGCCTTCACGCACTTTAACTACAATGGGTATTACATCGCCATCCTGTACATATGTACTTGCGTAATATTTAGCTACCCCCGGTGTAACATTCTCGGGGCGATTTACCCAAGGAATAGCCTTACGCACCGGCACCTGGCAAGAAGCAGCAAGTGTAGCAGCAGCTGTACTAAAGCCCACATATTTTAAGAAATCACGGCGGGGCGTTTTTGCATCCAGCACGCCTTCATCCAAATCACCAAAAGGCAACTCTTCACCAAATTCATCGCTACTCCTCTTTTGAACCCTTTCGTTATTATTCAATTCAGCGAAACTTTGCCAGTACTTTCTATCGCTCATAATTTTTTGAGTTGGCAGTTGGCAGTATGCAGTATGCAATATGGCCAACTATTCTTTAATGCTTAACCTATTTAAGGCAATCGGCTGCCAACTGGCTACTGCCTACTGCTTACTAATTTTAGTAGTGACACTTCTGACATTCTATTCCACCAATATCTTTTACAGTAACGCTATCCATTTTACCGGCCCTGATATCGTTATGGAACTTCTCATATATGCTGTAAAACTTGTTGCCGGTACTGTCGTTGTAGTTAAAGGCCACTTTACTTTCCCTATGACAGTTAATACACCAGCCCATGCTAAGTTCAGCTGATTGATATACTTTATCCATTTGCTGAATATTGCCATGACAGTTTTGACAAGCCACACCACCCACTTTTGTATGTTGTGCGTGATTGAAATAAACGTGGTCGGGAAGATTATGAATCTTTATCCACTCAGGTGATTTTGCTTTTGATGGATCCCATACAGCGCCGGGTCCAGGTGTAAAACCAGCATACTTGTAGAGCTTATTAATTTCGGCGGTACCGCTAATGTCATTGCCATCTTCATCTTTCAATTGAGGTCCTTTTTCGTAGGCATTAATGGCCTTGTGGCAGTTCATACAAATGTTTAAATTAGGGATGCCGGCATGTTTACTTTCCCAGGCAGAACCGTGGCAGTACAAGCAATTGATCTGGTTAATACCGGCATGAACTTTATGGGAAAAATAAATAGGCTGTGTAGGCTGATAACCTTGCTGACGGCCTAACCCAATAGCACTTTTTGCCACAAAGAAACCACCCACTACAAAAAAGACAACAGCAAATAAAGCGATGTATATTTTGTTGCGATAGAAAGGAACTTCGTCAGGGCGAAGGATCTTTTCCTTATCATCAGAAAGTTTTTTCAGGCTGCTGTTTACCTGCATTAAAATAAGCGCAACAACAGCGAGTATAATAGAAATGATGCCGAAGATTAATCCGCCGTTACCTGAATCCTGTGGTTCGCCATTAGGAGGAGTTGGGCCTCCTGTTGGTCCTGGGGGTGGTGCCGTTTTTATATAATCAAAAATCGCATTGATTTCACCTTCACCTAATTGCGGGAAGGAGGGCATTATCTGCCCCCCAAACGTAGTAGCCAATTGCGAGGTGTAAGGAGTTGTGGAAATAAACCCACCGGGATTATGCACCCACTTTATTAAACTTTTTCTATCCGTCCAAGGGCCGCGAGCTTCAACGCCTCTTAGCGCCGGACCAGTAATTACTTTATCTAACGCATGACAGGTTTGGCAGTTGGCTTGAAAAATAGCTTTACCGTCTTGTGCATGTAGTATTAAAAAAGAAAGAAAAAATAACAGTCCTGTCAAAGCGCCCCTCTTAGCAAATAGTGGAAAAAAATTCATAGAAACATTTAGTCTGAGATGTGGATAATTTCCCGATCGGGGGCAAAAATATGACAGGAAACTTACAAAATGGCATCACTGTTAAGTTTTTTTTAAGCCGCAACAGCACTACATTTCACGCTGCTCATCAATAATTTTTATTATACTTAAAATACGGTTGCACTACTAATTACAAATTAAAAACGAGATGTGAATATGACCAAAAATACTTCTATTTGCTTCACTGTTTGACAATTAAAACTGAGCCACTTTCTTTTACCGGTTCAATACCAAACCCGATGCTTCAATTCTTAAAAAACAGACGGAAGGTAACAGGTACGCAACTGCTGCTTATTCTTTTTGTATTTGCTATAACCGGTTTTACTACGGCTTATATTTCAAAAGCCATTACGGGTTGGGTAGGTTTTACCGGGGCTACACATTGGGGTTTGAAATTAATTCTTCGGCTGGTGATTCTGATTTTTGGTTACCAGGTTATTCTTTTATTGGTAGCGGCCTTACTTGGACAGTTCCGTTTTTTCTGGCAATACGAGAAAAAGATTTTAACCCGCTTCGGAATTATAAAGAAGCAAAAAATTACGATTCAAAAAACAAAAGCTAAAGAAACAGTTTGATGGAAAGAGGAAGTTCAACAGCTCAAAATTCAAAATTCAGGCTTGCTGTGTTTGCATCGGGTGCAGGAAGTAATGCGGAAAAGATCATTGAACATTTCAAAGATTCGGCGCTGGCAAGTGTAGCGCTGGTTGTTTGCAATAAGCCGGATGCAGGAGTTTTACTCATTGCAGAAAAAGAAAACGTTGCTACTTTATTAATAGAAAAGGAGCCCTTTTTTCGTGGCGATGCTTATCTATCCCAACTAAAGAATTATAAAATAGACTTTATAGCACTGGCCGGTTTTCTATGGAAGATGCCTTCAATACTTATTAAAGCTTATCCTAAACGCATTATCAATATTCATCCGGCGCTGCTGCCCAAATATGGAGGCAAAGGAATGTATGGGCAATATGTGCATGAAGCTGTGTTAAATGCGGGAGAAGTAGTAAGCGGTATCACCATTCATTATGTAGATGAGCATTATGACAACGGCGACATTATTTTTCAGACGGCCTGCCCGGTTTTGGAAGGTGATGCACCGGAAGCGATTGCGGACCGCATTCATCAGTTGGAGTATTTGTATTATCCAGGAGTGATAGAAGAAGTGCTGAAAGGTTTGGAGTTTGGGGTTCCGGGTTTGGGGTTTGGGGTTGTCGTGATAATTTAAGTTTTTTGCTTCTTGTAACCCATAGTTTTTACTCAATGTTTTTCTTTTGTCCAACAGACGCTGTTGTTTAGAAGAAAAAGAAGTAGATACATTAAAGTGAAAAGAAAGATACATTATTACGACAACCACAAACCCGAACTTACTTTGTCCTCTTCGGCAACCAGGGCATTTCCGGAATAGCTACCGGTTCGCGATAATAGTTATTGCGTAAAGAGTCGTTCCAGCCATTTGGGTTTTTATCAAATGATGTACTGCTAAAATAAATTTGTCCCTGTATATTGGGTTGTGTACGGGTACTATCAATTTGGCGGGGAATAAGGGTAACATCTTTCCAGGCAGCACTGCTGCCAGCCCTGTAAATGCCTAAACCAATATAACAATGCCTTCCATAGCTATGCTCATTCCACCATTTTAAAATAGGTTGAAACGGCGCATTGGGTTGTGTAAACTCCCAATAAATTTGCGGTGCTACATAGTCTATCCAGCCATTGCGCAGCCATAATAAAACATCAGCAAACAAGTCATCGTAATTGGTTACACCGGCCCTGGTTGCACTGCCATCAGGGTCTTTATCTTTATTACGCCACACGCCAAATGGTGAGATGCCAAATTTTACCCAGGGTTTTGCCTCTTTTATAACAACAGATAACCCCCTGATAACAGAATCAACATTGCTTCTTCGCCAATCATCTTTCTTCATTCCATTGCCGTATTTTCTGTACGAGGCAGAATCAGGAAATCCTTTGCCGGCAATGCGATAAGGATAAAAATAATCGTCCATGTGCAGGGCATCAATATCGTAGCGGCTTACCAGATCTTTCATCACAGCCACTACCCAGGCTTGTGCTTCTTTATTTCCAGGATCAAAGTATAGCGTACCGCCATACGCTAAAAACCATTCGGGGTGAAGCCGCGTAATATGCGCCGGTGCGATAGATGCTTTGCCAATTGAAAAATTTGCACGGTAAGGATTTACCCATGCATGATACTCGAAGCCTTTGCTGTGGGCTTCATTGATGGTGAATTCTAATGGGTCATAAAAAGGAACTGGAGGTTTGCCTTGTGTACCGGTAAGCCATTGGCTCCATGGTTCAAAAGGCGATGGATAAAATGCATCTGTAGCCGGACGAACCTGCACAATGACAGCATTCATTCCATTGATTTTATGAAGATCAAGCTGGCGGATGTACTCTTTCTTTTGGCTATCAACATTCCACTGATTTTTTCGCGGCCAGTCAATATTATCAACCGAAGCAATCCATACGCCACGGAATTCGGATTTGGGTTGTGAGAAGGTGAGCGAATAATGAATAATGAGTAAAGAGACCAACAGCAACTGCTTCATGTATCTGCAAATTAAGGGGAATGAAGATAGCAAGTTTACAAGCTCACAACTACCGTTTACAAGTTGGCGTGAAACTTCGCAACTACTGAAGTAGCAATAGTGAAGTTTGTAACTTCTAAAAACGGTAAAAGATAACATGTGAATCCTGAGCTCTAGAGCTTGGAATCTTCCTCACGACCGCAACTTATCAAGCAAGTCACTTAGTAGTCCGGCTTCTTTTTCGGTAAGAGTGTCCATGACAGCGTTCATATTATCCGATTGCGCATCTAATTTTTTTAATAGCTTTTGCCCTCTATCAGTGATAATGACATCTACCAAACGCTTATCCTTTGGACAAGTTGTTTTTTTTACAAGGTCTTTTAAAATTAAACGGTCAACAATGCGGCTGGTGTCGCTCATTTTATCCAGCATGCGTTCGCGGATCTGAAGTGTGGAAAGAGGCTTGGGATGAGCCCCCCGCAAGATGCGCAGAATGTTGAATTGTTGATGCGTAATATCTTCTGAAACCAGGAAGTTCTTAATACGTTCAATGGCCCAGCCGTAAGTAAACAAAAGGTTTATCATTGCCTTTTGCCTGGTATTTTTAAATGTATTCTGATGTATATCCTGCTCTATTCCCATTCGTCAAAAATAAATTCGTCAAAAATAAATAATATGCAATAGCAAGAAAAGCTGAACTACGAGTTGCAAAGCAGGTGTCAATACCGAACAGACAAACAAGACTCCGGCTTCGCATAATGATAAAGGAAAAAACGGAATAAAAGAATCAGAAATACTAAATCAGAAATGGGTCTGTAAAATAAACTGTGTCAAAGAATTGGTTTGCTGTAGTAAAAAAAAGTCGGGACGGCTCCATTAAAAGAGCAAGGCACGACTTTTTTTTACGGCCTATCATAAATCAGTTTTCATTCTGTCCCCAAATATAATTTTTAGTTGTGATGCCGAGATAGCCCAATTCGATAGTGGCATGGTCCATTTTTGCTGTATGCGTTCTGTTGCTAAGTAAATAAGTTTGAGCAGTGCCATATCGCTTGTAAAGACCCCTTTGTTTTTGGTTACTTTTCTTATCTGGCGGTGGTATCCTTCAATGGTATTAGTGGTGTAAATTAATTTTCTGATGCCTGCCGGATATTTAAAATAAGTGGTGAGTTTAGCCCAGTTGGTTTGCCAGGAACTGATCACCATTGGATATTTTTTATTCCATTTTTCTTTCAGCTTTTCCAGTTCATCCACTGCTGCCTGCTCACTATCGGCACGGTATACGAGCTTTAAATCAGCCATGAAAAGCTTCTGGTCTTTGCTGGCTACATATTTTATGCTGTTGCGTATCTGGTGAACAATGCAGCTCTGTATTTCTGTCTGCGGATAAATAGTGGCAATGGCCTGATCAAAACCCTTTAGGTTATCAATGCAGGCAATCAGAATATCATCTACTCCCCGTTGTTTTAAATCAGTGATCACACCGAGCCAAAAGTTAGCACCTTCGCTGTGCGATACATACATGCCCAGCACTTCTTTTCTGCCATCTTTGTTGATGCCCAGAATATTATACACACAGCGTGTCTGCGTCCGCCCTTCTTCTTTTACTTTATAGAACATGGCATCCAGCCATACAATGCAATAGAGACTTTCCAGCGGCCGCTGCTGCCATTCTTTTACCAGAGGAATAACCTTGTCTGTTATGCTGCTTAGCGTAGTGGCAGAGATGTCGGTGTCGTAGGTCTCTTTGATATGAGCGGAGATGTCACGTAGCGAAGTACCCAGACCATAGAGGCCAATGATCTTATCCTCCAGGCTTTGGGCCATGATGGTCTCACGCTTACGAACAATCTCGGGATCAAAACTGCTTAGACGGTCCCTTGGCGTGGCCACTTCAATAATGCCTGCTGAAGTCTTTAACTGTTTAAGATTTTTACCGTTTCGGCGGTTGCCGACACTTCGCTGTTCCTCATCAAGGTGTGCTTCCATCTCTCCCTCTAGCATCGAGTTGAGCATTTCCTGGAGCAGCGGTGCAAAAGCACCCCCCTTGCTGAATAATGATTTGCCAGTGCGAAACTGCTGTCTTAATTTTTGCTTGGCCAACTCGTAATCGAATGGCTCTTCTGTTTTGTTTTCCATCTTACTGTGTTTGAAAGTTAATAATTAACTCTTGACACAGTTTATTTTAC
>MWWF01000260.1_pt1 | contig 10649 bp, 13 predicted proteins | sample 1047351 | NCBI WGS metagenome assembly MWWF01 (sample SAMN06349970, study PRJNA376086) | soil metagenome | isolation source: MGM-3 sample Antarctic (ecotone) soil | place: Antarctica
CCGTAAAGATTGCCGAAGCCGTCAAAGCATTCGCCGTCCGCAGTATTCAGATCGTCAGCGAGGAAGTGATTGTATCTGGAAGCGCATTCACTAATACGAGCCGCCAGACCGAGCGCGACGACATCGCCGGCAGCCGTCGCCGCAGCGTTTAGAATTTCAGCGACGGATTCACCTTTTTCACGCCGGTAATATGCACGTTCGGCAGGCGTTCGCGTGTATGGCGCGTTGCTTTTGTGGTTCGGATATTTTAGAAGTTTTGGATTATTTGACATTCAAGCCCTGTTTGTGTGGGTATTAGGCTTGAATTTTATACTCAAAATGAGTATATTAATTTCAGAACCCGATACCGCCGCAATCGGTTCGTTGGTTTCAGAAAACGCTAAGTGTTGATAGCACTTAGCGTTTTCGCTTTGATAAAAAGAACTAACTTAAACTAACTGAAATAAAGTCTCAAATCAAATTTTCGGCAAATAATTACCGCTGAACGCAAAAGAGGTTACGCAGTTACTTCTTTTTCCAGTAGAGATTTTCTAAAACAAAGAAGCAAATTACAGCAGGAACTAATCCAATTACGACAAAACTAAGGAAAGCCGACTGTTTAATACTATCGGCGACCCCAAAAAATTGCATCGCCTTGTAATTAAATAGAAAATCACCAGCGACGAAAAGAAAAAAGGAAACACCGCCGAGTATAAAGACAAACCTTATAGTCAGAAAAATAACAAGATGCGATAATCCTTTATTTCTAGCAGATAAAGCCTTTTCTACTAACCAGTTACTTCTCATCTTATCTTCCAAACCTTTCTTTAACTAATTCTGTAGGGTTTGCCCCGTGTTCTTCAATGACATAATCGCCGAGCAAAGTCGGTCCGCGTTTGAGGGTAAACGGATACAGAGCAAAAATACCAAATTGCTTTGTTACTACAAGAATCTGCTGGATGCCCGCGCCCATCGCGTTTCCATTCAGCTCACGTTTGGACTGTGCTTCGATTTTGGCGAATTTGCTACACTCGACCGTCCTTTGCAAAAAATTCTTAACTGGTCTGGCTTCGACTTTTGCGTCATTCGATTCGGCAAGGTAAATACCAACACTTGCGCCAACCGCAACACCAACCACGCCACCAAGCACTGCACCGGCTGGAGCGAGGACTCCGCCAACACTCATTCCTACAACAGCCCCTGCCCCTGCCCCCGTTCCACCCATAGAAACCGCTCTAGTTAAAACCGTCCAGACTTTTGAAAATTCGGACATATATAAATCCGCCCGCGCTCCGATTTCATCTATCAATTTTCGTAAAGCATCCGCTCGACAGTCAATTGACGTTTTGAAATTACTGTTTAATAACTCTTGCGCTGTGCAGGGACTTATATAAGTCATTTCATCAGCTACCGTGTTTCCGATGCGCGGAAGTTCCGACGAAAACAATCTGCCGCCGCGTGATATGTAATAATCGCGCCGCCGTGCTAGTTCGTCGTGCTGTTCTTTGGTAATGCTTAAGGTAAAATCTTTATTTTGCAGGGTTTTCCATTCTGCTTCGTGCATCGTTAAATCGTTGTCCAACGGCGACGGATCACTTCCCGCCCACCAGTTTATTCGATAGTTGGCAGAATTTTTGCCACACAACGGATAAAAGAAATCAGCGAAATAGGCTTGCTCCAATAATGGTAAGCCAATGCGGTGCGCCGCTTCCATTAAAACGCGCCGCGTGAATTGAAGTTGCGACTCGTTTATTCCGACCGTTAGAGTGATTTTTTTCGGAATGTTATCAGACATATTTTTGCTAAACTAGCTTAACATTTTAAGGCTATTTTTATTTCTACCATTTCTCAATTGAAGATGTCTAACTATTTATGTAAGCTATCTATCAAAAGTATATCCATAATATAGCAAAAGTATCCTATGATTTTAGTGATCGGCGGAGTCAAAGGCGGTTCAGGTAAAACGACCGTCGCCATCAATTTAGCCGTAATGCGTTCTCTGGCGGGTTTTGACGTGCTTTTGATTGATGCCGACGACCAAGAGAGCGCAAGCGATTTTACAGCACTCAGAAACAAATCTTTAGAGTCAGGCGCGGGTTACACCTGCATAAAATTAACCGATGCGAACGTCAGGACGGAAACGAAGAGGCTGGTTGATAAATACGACGACATTTTAATTGATACCGGCGGACGCGACACGACGAGCCAACGCGCAGCCCTGACGATTGCCAATGTTTTAATCGTGCCTTTCGTGCCGCGTTCGCTCGATATATGGACGCTCGATAAAGTTTCCAAATTGGTTGAAGAGATTCAAGCCGTCAATCCGAATTTAATTGCCTACGGATTTATTAACCGAGCCGATCCACGCGGGCAGGATAATCAAGAGGCAGAAGATATTTTGAAGGATGCGGCAAACCTAGAATTTGTAGATTGTCCGCTTGTTTCCCGAAAGGCATTCGGGAACGCGACCAGCGCGGGCGCGGGCGTAGTTGAACTGAAGCCGCAGGATGAGAAAGCCACTGAAGAAATCAAGTCATTATACAAATATATTTTTGATAGACAATAGATATACTATTGCTATACTCTAGAGAAATTATGCCGATTGCAAAGAAGCCGATACAAGATGAAGAGTCAAGCGAAAGCGAGATTAACACTGTGATTTCAAAAGGCGGCAGCGTCGCCAAGACGAAGCAAAATGCCGGAAGCGAAAAGATTCTGCTCCGCATTCCAAACGGTCTACTTGTCCGGGTAGAAACCGCTCTAACTGCTCGACCGTTGAAAACGCCACGCAACACTTGGATTTTGGAAGCGATACTTGAAAAATTGGAGAAGAATTAAAGCAGTTGATAAGGGGTGTTTTGAGTTCGCTCAGTCCCGCGTTTTATTCAAGCGAACCCGAAACTTTTGTTATAGATTCAATCTGAGGAAAAAAATCTATGTCAATATTTATAGCGAAAGACAGGAAGGGACGATTATTACATTACGGCTTTGACGCGCCTTATGCCGGTTATTTCGTAACCGTTTGGGAAGGCAATTCAACAGAGAAAGAGCCGATCATTGTAGAAGATCGTTGGACAGGACTAAACGGCGGTAAATTAATCGAAATGCTTGAGGATGAATTAGGCGTTTTTGTCCCGGAATACCGCAGAAGGCAAGCACTAGGAGATATACCGTTTGAGGAAACCGACGATGAAGAAGTAATGTTTTGAAGCAAAAAGTGAAAGGCGGCGTTTTACTTTCGTTTACGCCGCCCCCGCCCGCTTCAAACGCTGTCGGTATCGTGAGCAGAGCGAACCAAGTTTTAATAAAATTAGGAAGAATTATTTATGTGGAATCAAACCTACATATTTTAGGATAATTCTTTGCCTATAACATTAGTGTAATTAGAGGCAATGTTAAGTATATTTTTCAGTATCATTACATCAAACAGCCATTCTTTTTCACTACTACCCCAATAGCAATTAACCCGAAAATGTCGGTCATTTACTTCTATTTTAGCTTAAGGTTGCGACCATTTCCTTCTAAAAGTGGCGGTCATTCCCTCTCAAGTCAAGAATTTCATTATTCTCATTTCTATACATTTGACTCAGGCAGGACAGGGATTGGCATCCAATGATGTATAGTGTCCGAATTTATGCCGATCAGACGATCATCTCGCTCAATGTCCCAATCATTTAACTCCAAAGACCAATAAGCAAGAGCAACCGTTTTCTTAATACCGGCGGCGAGCGAGGCGGCGATTAAAACCGGCACATTTTCTTGAGGAAGTCGTTCATTAACAGCGATCCATTCCATCAGCAAATTATAAGCTATCGTTCGCAAAATTTCACCCAACATAGCCCTCTTTGGCAAATTTAGAAATCAAATTACGCCGCCCCCGCCCGCTTCAAGCACTACCGGTATCGTGAGCAGAGCGAACCAAATTTTAATAAAATTAGGAAGAATTAATTATGTGGAATCAAACCTACATATTCAGGAAATGAAACATACATATTTTGAGATAGCTCTTTACCTGTAAACATTAGCGTAATTAGAGCCAGAATTATATGTATTTTTCAATATCATTACATCAAATAGCTATTCTTCTTCACTACTACCCCAATAGTAATTTGATCAAAAGTGTCGGTCAGAACTGTATGTTTTGACAGAAAGTGTCGGTCAGAACTACATCTTTTCAAGGAAACGGAAAGTTAAAGCTAAAAAACCAATAAGACGGAAATCTCAAAACTATCGTAGTTTCAGAACAAAAGTTAGCGCAGTGATATACAAATTAACGCAGTAGCATCCGAATAATAAAGTGAAGTTCAAAACTACCTAAGCCAACCGCTTGTTAAATTGTGTAAAGGCAGAATGAAACCTACATATTTCGTTTTGTCTTATGTATGTTTAGTGTCAAACATATATTAAAAAATCTGCCCCGAAAAATTTCCGAGGCAGATTTTTATGCCTTTCCCGATACAACGGACTCAAACCTTTTTAGGTTCCAAGCCAAGCAGCTTCGTTAAGTTAAAATCAACCGAACCCAACGGCTCTACCCCAATAATTGAGATTCAATCATTGGTAATTCCTAACATACCAAAACCAAATCAAACCACCAATGACAATAATAATCGCTGGCAGTAAAATGAGCAGTTTGGCTAAATTAACAAGACCTTCCATAATAGCCTCCTCGCGGTGAATTGTTGACAATCAACATTTGTTAACCTAACATAAATTACTATTCGAGGCAAGGCAAGAACCGCAAAACGCTATCGCTTATTTGCATTCTTGCAAAGCCGAAGAAAATCAAAGGAGAAAAGTTTATGGTAGAAGATGCGGTGATGCTTCACGAAATGCTCGACGAGATCAAACAGAAAAATTTTCAAATAACAGTAAAGATTGTGAAGGAATTTTTTGGAAGAGAATGAGAAAGAAAATTTACGACAAGAAATCATTGGTTAGGCTAACTAGCGATGAACTAGAACAAATTCACCAAAAGGCTAAAAAGGCAAACTTGAGCGTTTCACGATTTTTCGTAAAATCGGCATTATCAGACGGCGCGGTTTTGACCAAAGAGGAACAAGACGAAATTAAACTACTTCGGTTTGAAATCAAAAAAATCGGTGTGAATCTAAATCAAATAGCCTACTCAATTAATATCAGCCGACGCGGAGCAGGTGAAATGCCAGCACAAAGCAAAACTGACGAGGTGCAGGAATTGATTGAGGAAACATTAAAGAAATTATTAGAAAAATTATGAGTATTATGAAGTTTAAAGCCGGAGCAAAAGGCGCGAGCGGAAAACACGCGAGTTATATCACGCGCGAATCAGCTTGTGAATCAATTAGCTTTCATAATCTAGACGAACTTGAAACCGAAGATCAATACGAAAACCGAGTAAACGCCTTATCATACGCACACAATCGAGAAGAGGAGGAAACCAACGGTAGAAGTCATTACAGGGTAATTTTATCGTGGGACAGAGAAGAGGAAACCGAGAAGGCGCGGAAAATGACACACGAATTTTTAGAAGAGAAATTCAAAGATGCTCGTGCCGTTGTTGCTGTTCACCAAGACACCGAACACACACACACGCACGTTTGGATTGATGCGCGGCAAGAAGACGGGCGGAAGCTACATTCTCCAAGAGGACATATAAACGATTTAAGCAAAAGCTGGCAGAAGCAGTATGATCGTGAATATCAAACCAATTACGAAAAAGAATTTGAAGCTAAACGCGAAGAGACACGCCAATACAGGGAAGCTAGGCACAAAGGATTAGAAGCGGAAGAGCCGAACCGAGCAAGGATGCAGTCGGAGGATTATAGAAGAAAGGACGAGAGAGACGCAGGGGTAAAAACTAATGGCACTGAGCAAAAAGGACTTGGAAGAAATCAACGATTTGCTGAAGAGCGAGAACGAATTTCTAAGGAGTCAGAACGAGCAATTACAACTGCAAATCAACAGATTAACCGAACGGAATCAAAAGCTAGAGAAGTATCTCAAGGGATTGGACGAATGGATAAAGGACAACGCAGAGGAAGTATAAACCGATGAAAAAAGTATTTTTTTTAACTCTAATGATTTTCGCTACAAATGCCGTCACAATAGCTCAAAAAAGCGATAGCAGCTACCTAAAAGACCTTGATACAAAAATAGAAGAGGCAGGCAAAAAACTCGATAGCACTGCGTGTAATACAACTCCCCTAAAGTGCGATGACAAGGCAAAAACCGAAAAGCAGAGACTGATTAACGAATATCACGAACTCATAAATGAGAGAAAAGCAGCAATGACTAATACACAAAGGACGGCGAAACCGTTGGGAGATCAAATTGCCGATAACATCTTACTAGCGGCTTTTGTATTCGGCATTCCAACGGTATTACTTGGGTTTTTCGTCTTAGTTTTAGTCAAAAAATCAAGGGGAAATAGTTCTACCGATTCGCACGGAAGCGCGTCTTGGGCAACTGATAAAGAACTGGAAAGTTGGAATTTTATCCAAACAGCTAAGAATATAAAGCCGGGTGAGTTTGTGTTAGGTATTAACAATCAAGAAGAGAACGAAATAGTAGTTCTGTCAGAATTAGTAGCGGCTCGACACTGCGGAGTGTTGGGACCGAGCGGAACGGGTAAATCTAGAAAAATCTTTATGCCCAACCTATTTTTTCTACGAAACAAGGTTTCGATGTTTGTTCACGACACATCAGAAGAACTCTGGCAAAAAACTAGCGGTTACTGGGATAATACAGTAAGGTTTGCACCTCATAACCCAGAGGGAAGTCACTACTTTAATTGGATTCCCCTATGCACTAGCAACAATGTTCTCGAAACATTAATTTATGCTGAAACCATCGTTACGAATGGCGGACAGGCAAACAGCAAAGATAAATTTTGGGACAGAACCGCAACAGCTTTACTAGCCGGAGTTTTCGCCCACGCTGCAACCACTGATACACCCACACCCGCTTTTGTATATGACTTAATAGCAAACCTAAGTTTAGATAACCTCCAAGGAGTTTTAAGTCAATCATCAGCAAATTTAGCAAGAGAGGAAGCCTTAAAAATCAATGATGCTGACGAGAAAACTAAGAAAAACATAATGTCCGGGCTACGCAGTTGCTTAGATTTTATGAGGGATGACCGAATAAAAAGATTTACGAGCGGGACGATAGAAGGAGCAAATTTCGCAAAAATGCGAGAGGAAAATGTAGCTATTTTTTGGTGCTTGCCAGATACTTTGGCAGAAGTTTTACGCCCACTCACTTGTCTAGCTATTCGGGTAATGTTGACACAATTAAAGGAAACCGAAGGAAACAATTGCTATTTATTATTAGACGAATTCGATACATTAGGCAGAATTCCAAAATTTGAAGCTGACATTACTCTTTTGAGAAAGCGAAAAGTCTTGATTGCAGCAGGTATTCAATCTCTGTCACAACTCGAAAACAATTACGGCAGAGAAAGCGCGAAAATCATTATCGAAGGATTACAATCAATCACAATTTTGAGCGGTCTTAAAGGTCAAATAGCAGAGGAGATTAGCAAATGGTTAGGCGAATTTACGTTCGCAGAAGCTACCATCTCAAAGACCGATAAGTTTATGGAAAAGTCATCAACGACCGTAGGGGAACGAAAACACGCCCGGAGGCTATTGACCGCAGATGAAGTAAGAAGATTGAGCGAAGATGTAGTAGTAGTAATTTCAACAAATAAAAAGCCGTTCACAAAAAAGGCTTTTTGGTTCGACAAAGAGGTTGACGCTAAGGCAGTAACTCAGCGAGAAACAAGGATAATTACACAGCCTGTTATACAAGCAGTTATTACTAAAAGAAAAACACCGCCACCTTCACTAAATGATTTTATAAGCTAAATTGCATAATACTTGGTCAATAATTATGAAATTTAATGCTTCTAAACTGCATAATTCACCAAAAATTTTGAGTTTTAGGAGAACGGACAAAGTTTCAAATAGGTCAAAAGAAATATGTCAGGGATCAGCTAAGTTGTAAAAATCAAGATCTAATTGTGGCAGCCTGCAATTATAATTTGGCAAAACTGCAAACATCGCCAGTTTGAAATCAAATTATTTGCAACTATCGGAAAGCGAGAAGCAAGTTTCAGAAACGAAATCAATTCCAAAGATTTAGGATTTTTACACCGGTTTGAGCAAAATCAGCCTCGTTGCGCGTGACAACCGTTAGATCTTGTTCGAGCGCGGTCGCCGCGATTAAAGAATCAATGATGGGCAACACGCGCCCTTTCGTTTCCAGACTGCTGACGAGCCGCGCCCAACGTCGCAATACCGCCGTGTCGAGCGTGATTATCCGGCGGTCGAATCTTGCCAGAAGATTTTCGAGAAAATCAGCCAGTTCGGTTTTGCGTTTTGAGGCGGGCAGCCTGACAATGCCCTTTTCGATCTCACCGACGGTTAAAACGCTCAGAAATAAGGATTCTTCGATTTGGTTATCGAGCCATTCGATTACTTTAATTTCGGGCGCGGGTTTTTGGTATTCGGCGATTACACAGGTATCGAGTAGATGCTTCATTGGTATTCTTCCGATGAGAAATCAATAGTTTCGCGCCCCGTATCTTTTGAACGAGTCAAATCTATCTCTGCACCGCGCAACGGACTGTTTAGTAAGAAATCACTTAACGATTCGTTTTTGGCGGTTAATCGTTGAAATTCAAGGTAAGAGATGACGACCGCCGCTTCGCGTCCATTTTTGGTAATGACCTGCGGCTCACCGCGCTCGGCTGACGCGATTACTTCACTTAATTTATTTTTCGCCTCAAAGGTCGAGAATGTTTTCATTGAAATTACTCCTAAGCCACCAAGTTAGAAATCTAGCTAAACTAGCTATAATTTTATAGTAGTTAGTTGTCAAGGTCAAAGGGAAAAGTCGCCCGGTGTCTTCGATAGTTATAATAATATTAATTTGAAAATTATGATTGCAGGCTGGTTGCAATTAAATTGGGTTCATTTGCAATTAATGTGGGTTTGAAACGATTTATAGTTGCAAATAATCTGGGTTCAAAAAAGCGATGATTGCAGGTTTGATCGATTGTGTTTGCAGGTTGCTACAAATAGTCATTTTGCATTTTCAGTAACACAAAATGAGAAAGCGGTTCAGCGTCTACATTTCGCAGTTTTCCGTGATAAGTTCTGATGCCGTCCGATAATGCTTCTACTTTTTGATTTGGTTATTCACGAGAGTTGCCACCGATCCTACACCGTCAATATAGTCACAAATCCAACTTCTCAGAATCTTAAATTTATCCGGCATATCATTATGAGTTTGCTCAATCAGTTCTTTTAGATTTTCGCTCTCTGCAAATGCTTCCCGAAAATCACTTAAAATCTGTTCCTTTTCTACTTCCCGGTATTCATTACCGCGATACTTTTCGCTTATTTTGCTAATATTTTTTTGAATTTCTTCTAATTTTTTCTTTGCTTCTTGTCTTTCCATATTGTTATACGAGGTTAAACTCTCAAAAATAATAACAGATTTATACTCTGATAGCCGAAAGTTCTTCGATAAATTGTAAACTCGGCGAGTGCCAGACAAAGCCAGCCAAATCCTTAAAGGTTGCGAGCGGATATTTTTCGATCAAAAGCAGTTTCCGGGCGCGGTGCATCGCTTCAACTTGTCGTTTCAAGATTTTTTTGTAGGCTTCAAGACCTTTCACCCGAATTATTTCGCGCCAGTTTTCGCGCTTGACCTTGATTTTCGGCTCGACTTCCAAATTTTGACCGCAATCGGGCAGAGATTCGGATATTTGGGCGGAATTTTCGCCGTCAGTTAAATACTTTGTATCAAGATAGTTTAAATCCGCAGCACCCTTTTTTTGTTCGGCTTGAATCTGTTTGACGGCTTCTTTTTTTTCCTTGATGAGTTTCGCCGATGTTTTTAAACGCCCGGCTAATTCAAACATCCGACCCCATCGCTTAACGCTCGCCACTTCGAGCAGATGCGCGGCGGGTATTTTTTCCCAAGATTCCGATTTAGTAACATATTTGCAGACTTCGTTAAGAGAATTTTCGATATTATCAACCAATTTTATATTCACGACGGGCGAATTGTCTTTCGTCTCACAACGCCAATCCAACCCGGACGCGGCAAAAGCGGTTTGCAGACAACGCCGCCAGAGCCTTTTAAGCTGCTTTTCGGGCAGATAAAAAGAAATGGCGAGTAAATGAATGTGCGCGTGATAAGACTCATCGGAGCGCACCGTAAACTCTACCGATTTAACGTAACCGGCGAAATAGTTTTTTGTGAAATCGAGTTTTCTAAATAAATCCCAAGCGTAGGAAAGCAATTTGAGGCTTTCGACACAGGATAGAGAGATTTTAGGCATCGTCAAAGTTACGAATCGAAATCTTTCCTGTTCGACGACGTAATCTTTCGCGCCGAAGGGAAGATATTCGCGCCGCCGCAGCCGCGTCGTCTGGATCGCTTCACGCGCCTTTTTCCGATTGAGTTTTGCCGCTTTATCAACGCAGGAATGACAGAGTTTAGAGCCGCAGCCGTAAAGATTGCCGAAGCCGTCAAAGCATTCGCCGTCGGCAGTATTCAGATCGTCAGCGAGGAAGTGATTGTATCTGGAAGCGCATTCACTAATACGAGCCGCCAGACCGAGCGCGACGACATCGCCGGCAGCCGTCGCCGCAGCGTTTAGAATTTCAGCGACG
>MWWF01000261.1_pt1 | contig 10636 bp, 12 predicted proteins | sample 1047351 | NCBI WGS metagenome assembly MWWF01 (sample SAMN06349970, study PRJNA376086) | soil metagenome | isolation source: MGM-3 sample Antarctic (ecotone) soil | place: Antarctica
TGCGGCGGTTGCAGTGCCGGCGCCGGTGCTGGCCCGGGCTTCTTCGGTGCCTGGGCCTGCGTTGCCGGTGTGAATCCCAGGCCGATGGCGGCCGCTGCCCGCTTGACGGCGTTGCCAGCTTGGATTGCTCTGGCTTTGATCTCGTCGAGGATCCGCCGATTGATTTGGCGGATTTCTCGGTTGTAAGTGATCCGGTCGCTGCGCTCGCCTCGGGCTTCCATCTCTCGGGAAGCACGGCCCTCGTGGATGGTTGGAATCGTCTCGATGCCGCGGCGCTTATTCGAGCGATGGTCGACCCGCTCGCATTCCTCTTCGGGGATGCCGGCGTCTGCCAGGGCAGCGTTGACATGCTTGGCCCAGCTGGCCCGCAACGCCTCGATCTCGTCGCCTCGGCCGTCTTGGAAGGCCTCCTTTGAGGTCGCGCGGTCTTTGGTTTTTCTCCATCCGCCGGTCTCAGAGTCGATCGCCCGCAAGGGTCTCATCAGATGATAATGATCGTTGTAATTCTCGGCCCCAACCGGAGCGACGTGGATGTTCACGTCAGCGATGAAGCCCTTTGACGTAAAGTGCTCCTCGACAAATCCGGCGATCAATTTTTTTTGCAGCCGCCGGGGAAGTTCGTGGGGCAAGGCCATCTCGATTTCTTGGCATAGCTGAGCGTCCGAACGCCGCTCGACAGCTTCGAGGCTGTTCCACAGCTTCGATCGATTCCGAGCCCAATCAGCTGTGGCAAAATCGGGGGCGAATATCTCGGAATGGACGACACGATCTTCGCGGGTGAAAGTGTGAAACTTTTCCTCGCGCTCGTCGTACAGATCGACGCCGCAACGATAGCTGGCGCAGGCGACAGACGACCGGCCTTCTGATCGTTTGACGATCTGACTCGAGAGATGGAAGATTGCCACAGCGCAATCGTACAGAAATCGGCCTTGGGGGGCAAGGGGGTTTCCCCCAAATTCTTAGCACACGTTCGTAGAACGTAGAAGTGCGCCCTTATCTTTGATTTCGGGACAGAATAGGGAAGAGGTTTTAGCGGTTTTCCCGCTCTCTTGTCGAGATTGGATTGCTGTCCTATCATTGGGGAAAGGGAGCAATGCGGCAATGGCTAAAGGAACTAAAAGGTCATTTGATGCGAGAGAGGCCGAGGCTAAGCGGAAGCTCCAGCGTATACAATCGGAGCGCAGGAAAATGGAATCGGCATCGGATACTAGGAGAGCCATCATCCTTGGCAAGAACCTTCAGGCGAGAGCCGGTTTGGGCAAGGCCAGTGCGAAGCTGGAGATTGATGAAATCTTGGATAGCCTGACGCGAAATCAGGATCGGAAGATGTTCGACCTCGATCCGCTGCCGAAGCCAGAGCCAGATAATCAGTCTACCGAAAATTCGCCGGCGTCTGGTTTATTGGAGGCTGCCGTTGCTCGTCGTAGATTGGCCGTGGAAGCCTGGAGGAATGGTAGTAAATTTTCGGATTCGGAGCGTCTTCCGCTTCGGTCCGAGTTGGTCGATTCGGTTATTGCCTGGGAGAAACTGACCGGTGAATTGTTTGCCGGCATAGAGAATCGGGCCTCTTTCGGTTTGAGTGATCGCCCTGGGGAGCGCCTCGCAAATGGATAAGGACACAGCGCAGGCTTACCAGAGCCTGCTTGGGCAAGCTCAAGGGTGAGTGGGTGACGAGAGGATGGCTTTCTGCGCTCTAGCAATGACTATCGGGGCGGCTCTAGGGGCCTTGGGACTGCGTTTGCGCTCTCGTGGTCGTCCTCAAGCGTCTGAGAGGCGTTGATCGGCATGATTGCGCGACCCCAGCAGGATGATCGAGCCACTGTTCTATCTTGCCGAGCATTTTCTTTTTTTGGCGACTGACACGCTCGCCGAATGGCGAGCGTAATAATGACGAGCCTTCGGCTCGGCATCTTTGAGCCTCAACATCAGCGCAAGCGCTGCCTTATGAGGCCGGGCCGTAGGCATCCACCCAGCTGCTGGGTCGCGCTGGCTGCCTACGGCCAGAAACAAGTAGATCATAAGAAACCCGGTTTTACGTTATTATTGTTTATCAATGACTTAGCAGGGGGGGGGTGCGCACTCCAGAATGTGCGGGGGTGCGCACTCTAGAATGTGCACCCCCTGCGCATTGGGATTCCGATTATTGGAACCTGAGTTCCAATAATTTACTTGTCATAATGTGCAGGGTGGCGCACTCCAGTTCCAATAATTGGAACTGGAGATTTGAATGTCGTTGCCAGTCAAGCAGCCGTTGAGCGGGTGGGTTCAGACGGATCGCGCCTCGCATGAGGCATGGGCCGTGTTGATCAGGCGCAGCCCATTGGCGGCGACGCTGATGCACCTGCTGGCTGCGAGAGTCGGTGAGCACAATGCGGTTGTGATCTCGCAAAAGACGCTGGCCAGTCTCGCCGGCGCTTCCAGGCGTGGGGTGCAGAGTGCGCTGAAAATCCTCGAGCGGGATCGGTGGATCGAGCTTCGGCAGCTTGGGACGACGGGGAGTGTGAATGCCCATGTGCTGAACGATCGCGTCGTCTGGGCTGGGGCCAGAGACGGGTTGCGATATTCGACGTTCACCGCTGTCGTCATCGTCTCTGATGACGAGCAGCCGGATCGGGTCGACTTGGGGCAGCAGGAGCCGCTTAGGAAGCTGCCTCGGCAGTTTCCAGGCGAGCAGCAGCTACCAGCTGGCGAGGGCCTGCCGCCGCCCTCTGAACCGGCGTTGCCTGGGCTTGAGCCAGACCTGCCGGCGATCGAGGAGCCGGAGAGACATGGTGAGGCGGTGGCGATCGGGGCGCTGGTAAGGAGCATCGTTCCGGACCAGAGCGAGGAATGATCTTCCTGTCGATTAGAGGCTCAGCCACACGGGCCGCCGACACCCAGAAGCGTCTGATAATCTTTTAAGGTCGATAAGCCGAACTTTGCTCTTCGTTCGTCAACGTGATCCGGATCCTCGATGGGATATATTCGGACTTTTCCATCTTGGCACTGCCCCTGAGAGCCAAAACGTTGGGGTTCGCCTCGTCCCATCCGGATGCGATCATAAAGGAGGGCATATTGCGATCGCTCTTTCGCGCTTTCGCCGCCCTTCGGGACCATTCGGTCAAGTCCGAGATTTTGGAAAGCCTTGTCGGGCGAATGTTGGACGATAAACCAAGCCGCTCTCGCGGCCTCCGGACCATAACGTTTCTCGTCGAACCAACCAACTACCGGCATGATCGTGCGCAGTGCCTGGCTGTTTTTTCGGTCCAATTTTCTAAGCCGCTTGTAGAGACCCGCGCTTCTTTGACAGAAAGAAACCTCACTGCGTGGCAGGTCGGGTGGCCAGATGTCGCTCAAGGCACTCCGACCCGTTAAATCCAATTCACGTAGCCGGATAATTGCTTCTGAGGCATCCTGCGGCTTGCCTCTTAACCGGTGATCCTTCTTCACCGTTTCGATAGCCCGTTCCCACTTTTTGGCGGGATGCAGTCCGCACTTCGCCGGATCCACGCCGATCGAGAGCGAGCCGACAATCGCGATAGTTAGAAGCATTTCACCTCTGCCGAATAGGGAATAAAATCGGACGTGCTACCTCTGACGAAAACTCATTGGGACGGCAAGCAATCCACAAAATAGGTTTCGGGCGGTGGTGGAGTAGTGTTCACCGGTGAACGCGTGTTAACACGCTCGCGCGAACGATCGTGAACGGGGGTAACGATATGGTTTACTTGTCGCTTGGGCAGGCTGCGAAAGAGGCGGGAGTGAGTAAGGCGACCATCAGCAAAGCGCTGAAAACAGGTCGTCTTAGCTATGTGTCGAAATCGAGCGCTGGATTTCAGATCGACCCTGCTGAGCTCTTTCGGGTGTTCACCCCGAAACCGCTGGTAACGGTTGAGAGCGAACGATCGCAAACTCCTGTGGAAACAGGCAAATCTCAAGCCGACGTGTTCGAGCTGCAACTGTTGCGTGAACGGGTCGAGGACCTGCAGCGGGACCGTGACGCTTGGCGTGAACAGGCGCAGCGCCTGGCACTAACGGGACCCGAGCAGCAGCCCAGAAAGGGCTGGAGGCTGTTCGGTCAACGCTAGCGTCGGAATGTCTGCTATGGGTGGTTAGCGGACGTTAGTCGCGCTCGTCGTCATGGCGTTGTTTTAGCCATACGAAGAGTAGCACTTGGGCTGGCATAAGAAGCAACGTCAGCACCGCGACTACTTGGCTGACTGAGCAGGTTCCTGTCGTTTCGCATGGGGCCGAGCTAACGGCTGCCATGTAGAACAAGGCCGCAGCCCATGTGACTATCACAAAGGTCCAGAAGACTACCAAGGTAAGGCGACGCCCTTCGCTCATGCCCCAAAGTTGCAGGTATATGTAATGTCCGCAATGGGTCGAAAGCGGAAAGGCAGCTAAGGGTGGAAAGCGGACCTCATTCGGCAACCGCGACAGCGGTAAGCCACGGCCCGCCGTCGGCGTAGGTCATCAGCTTGCAGCGGACGATGCTGCCGGGAGGAAACTCCCACTCTTCGTCGGCGGGCACTGGGCCTTCCACGCGAAAGATATTATCGCTCATGACTGTGGCTTCGACCGGGCGCCAGACCTCAACCGCTTCGTCAACCAGCTGCATGTAGATCGTAGTCATACCGTGTGACCGACTGACCGAATGTCTGCAATGGGTCGAAAGCGGAATGTCGGCTTAGGGTGGAAAGCGGACCATCGTGGCTGTAGCCTAGGCTCATGAAGGAAGCTGAATTGTTCAAGAGCATATCTGTCTGGCACAGGGTGAGCAGCGAGAACGCGGTTCTTTATCAATGCCTAGAGAACCTCGGCACCGACTTATTCACTCTGTTGGTGGCGACGGTGGTTCGCCTCCCCGCCGAAGGACGACCGCCTGTAACCGCCCCCACGCCCTCCTTCGTCGAGCGCTTTATCGAGCATGATGATGCTTTGGCAGAACCGGACGAACAAACCCAGTGGTTTGCTTCTCTACAAGAGGCCATTGAGGCTCATCGCCGCGACTTCGATGAAGACTATTTCGCCTCCGCCGTCCCCGACTACAGGGAGAACTTCGGCTATGACCGCTGAGGGGAGCCAGTGTCCGCGATGGGTGGAAGGCGGACATTAGCTACCACGCCAATGGGTGATCAGTAGTTGAGCGTTGAGGGCAATTTTGACCGACGTGCTCAATAAGAAAAAGCAAAGGGTCAATACGATTAGGGCTTGTGCAAAAGCCGTTCGCGATTGCCAGTCGAAAGCCCACGAAATTATCGCCAGAGCGAGCAAGGAAACCGCGGCAATGACCGTTGGCAAAGCTGCAAGCACGTAACCCACCAACCACGGAATTGTCCTAAGCGTCTGCTTCCGCGCCGGGCCCATAGTCAGACGCCTCACCACAGCGAGCAAAACCAGAAGAGCTACTAATCCGGCTGGAATAAATGTTGAGAAAAACGAACTGACCCAGAAGCCGACCGTCTCATAGGCGGTGAATGACGCACCGGCGAACGAGGCAGCGAGCAAGACACCCAAGCCGCAACTGACGCGAATGAGGGTCGGCCTATCTTCGGCCCATTCGGGAAGGAAGGTTTTTTCTGCCACGGCAACGCGATAACCCGTAGGGTTTAATGTCCGCAATGGGTCGAAAGCGGACGCTCGCCGCTAGCGGCAAGGACTAACCGCCGACACCATCGCCGCCGCCTTGTTGGAGCCAGGCGGCACGAAGGGCGACCTTTTTGCGTTTCTCTGCCTCGACGTCGGGTATCGTCGGCGGCGGCATTGGCGGCTTGATCGGTTCGGGCTTGGCCGCGATCGGCGCCGGTGCTGGCTCCTGCGTCTTCTTGGCAGGGGCGAGCTTGTTGGCGAGGTCGCGATAGGTGGCGACTGCTGCCGCTTTGATCCGTTCGAGGATCTGGCGGTTGCTCATTTGGATCTGTCGATTGAGATCGGCACGCCAGCTGCTGCCGCGCTTTCGTTCTTCGATGGCCTGGTGGACGTAGCCCACGTGGATGCCTGGCTGCACATGGGTGATGCCGCGGTCTTTATGAGAGCGATGGTCGATCCGGTCGTCCATGCCTTCCCTTTCTAGGATGGCATTGACGTGGCTGGCCCAGTTGGCCCGCAGCGCTTCGAGCTCCGCGTCTCGGTTATCCGTGAACGCTGTCCTCGAGTCCGCTCGGTCTTTGGTTTTTCTCCATTCGCCGGTGTCTGGGTCGAGCGCGCGCAATGGGGCCATGATGTGGGCGTGATCATTGTCCGGCTTGCCGACCGGCGAATGGTGGATCGCCACATCGGCGATGAAGCCCTTCGTCGTGAAGTGCTCGTCGATGAACCCGGCGAGGATTTCCTTTTGTATCCGCGTGGGAAGTCCGTGCGGCAAGGCGACCGTCATTTCGGTTGCCAGCTGAGCGTCTTTTCGACGCTCGACAGCTTCGAGGCTATTCCAAAGCTGAGAGCGATCGGTAGCCCAAGGCTGAGCATTGGCGGGAGCGATAATATACGCGTCCCGCACTCGGTCCTGGCGTTTGAACTTAAAGGTTTTCACTTTGAGTTCGTCGTGTAGCTCCTCGCCGGAACGGTAGGCTGCACAGGCGACCGTCGATCGTTTGGCGGATCGTTTGATGATCTGCTTGTTGAGATGGAAGATTGCCATAAAGCAATATTACCATCGAAGAGCGGATATTTCAACCGCTCGATCTTTTTTTTCTTAGCACACGTTCGCAGAACGTATAGGTGCGCCCTTGTCTTCAACTGCGGGACAGAAAAGAGAGAGGGATTTAGCTCATCTTGTCGGAATTTCGCGCTCATACTATTATGAAAGAATTGGGAGAAAATATGATGGCCGCACGGAAACCTCCACGGAGCAAAGAACAGATCGCCAAAGACCTCAAAGAGGCGCTGAATAAGGTAAAAGCCGATATGAGGGACGAAATCAAGAAAGCGGAAAACCACAAGGCGATCATCTTGGGTAAAACCCTTCAGTTGAGAGCCAAGAACGGCAACGCTAATGCTAAGCGGGAGTTGGATGAAATCTTGGCCGGTTTGACGCGGGATCAGGATCGGAGGGCGTTTGGCCTCGATCCGCTGCCGGGGAATCCTCCGGCTGATCCATCTGCAAAGCCGCCGACGGCGGCTGATGTAGCTGCTGCCACTGCTCGACTAGATGCTGCCCGTATTGCCTTCAATACTGGCAAGCTAACGCCTGAGGTGCTCGATCTTCAAGCTGCGTTCGTCGAAGCGGCTATCGTTTTTGAGAGACTGACCGGTTCGTTCGCCCCCACCATCCCACCACAGAATCGCGAGGGGTTTGGCCTAGGCGATCGTCCTGGGGAGCGCCTCAAAGCCTCTTAGGAATGGCTAGGAGGCGTGGGACTGCGATTAGCGGTCTCGTGGCCGTCCTAGAGCGTCTGAGCGGCATTGATCGGCATGAAAGCGCGACCGCCAGCAGGTTGCTTGGGCTTTTGTTCTTCCTTGCCGAGCATCTTCGGGTCGATTTGCAGTGTGATTGGTAGACGGATGAGCGCCTTTAAAAAAGTCCAAGAGAACGTGAACAGCCATCAGATGGCTGGGCCTGATGACTATGAGGTGCGGTTCGATGAAGAGCGGGTGATGCACGGCTGTAAGGTCTATGTTCTTGCCCCCGCAAAGAAGGTTGGAGAGCTATATTTTTCGACCGATCCGTTATTCTACAGGTTCGCATTTGCGTTCGACGGGCAGATCCCAGAGTCGCTGATTCCAGGCTATATCGGCTGCCTGCCAGAGCAGCTGGTCGAGGGCTTCAACGATTTAGAGAAGCCCTGGGGATGCGACCGCCTGGGCATTAGGCGGATCAAGTCGATCGTCCATTATCAGGGCAGTGTCCTGGTGAATGTGGAGCAGGTTTGATGCCCGTCTCAATCGCCAACTGCTAGGCTTGTTTCTTTTTTTTGCCGGTCGCGCACGATCGCCATACGGCGATCGTAATAATGACGAGCCCTTTGGGCTCGGCATCTTTGAGCCTCAACATCAGCGCAAGCGCTGCCTTATGAGGCCGGGCCGTAGGCATCCACCCAGCTGCTGGGTCGCGCTGGCTGCCTACGGCCAGAAACAAGTAGATCATAAGAAACCCGGTTTTACGTTATTATTGTTTATCAATGACTTAGCAGGGGGGGGGTGCGCACTCCAGAATGTGCGGGGGTGCGCACTCTAGAATGTGCACCCCCTGCGCATTGGGATTCCGATTATTGGAACCTGAGTTCCAATAATTTACTTGTCATAATGTGCAGGGTGGCGCACTCCAGTTCCAATAATTGGAACTGGAGATTTGAATGTCGTTGCCAGTCAAGCAGCCGTTGAGCGGGTGGGTTCAGACGGATCGCGCCTCGCATGAGGCATGGGCCGTGTTGATCAGGCGCAGCCCATTGGCGGCGACGCTGATGCACCTGCTGGCTGCGAGAGTCGGTGAGCACAATGCGGTTGTGATCTCGCAAAAGACGCTGGCCAGTCTCGCCGGCGCTTCCAGGCGTGGGGTGCAGAGTGCGCTGAAAATCCTCGAGCGGGATCGGTGGATCGAGCTTCGGCAGCTTGGGACGACGGGGAGTGTGAATGCCCATGTGCTGAACGATCGCGTCGTCTGGGCTGGGGCCAGAGACGGGTTGCGATATTCGACGTTCACCGCTGTCGTCATCGTCTCTGATGACGAGCAGCCGGATCGGGTCGACTTGGGGCAGCAGGAGCCGCTTAGGAAGCTGCCTCGGCAGTTTCCAGGCGAGCAGCAGCTACCAGCTGGCGAGGGCCTGCCGCCGCCCTCTGAACCGGCGTTGCCTGGGCTTGAGCCAGACCTGCCGGCGATCGAGGAGCCGGAGAGACATGGTGAGGCGGTGGCGATCGGGGCGCTGGTAAGGAGCATCGTTCCGGACCAGAGCGAGGAATGATCTTCCTGTCGATTAGAGGCTCAGCCACACGGGCCGCCGACACCCAGAAGCGTCTGATAATCTTTTAAGGTCGATAAGCCGAACTTTGCTCTTCGTTCGTCAACGTGATCCGGATCCTCGATGGGATATATTCGGACTTTTCCATCTTGGCACTGCCCCTGAGAGCCAAAACGTTGGGGTTCGCCTCGTCCCATCCGGATGCGATCATAAAGGAGGGCATATTGCGATCGCTCTTTCGCGCTTTCGCCGCCCTTCGGGACCATTCGGTCAAGTCCGAGATTTTGGAAAGCCTTGTCGGGCGAATGTTGGACGATAAACCAAGCCGCTCTCGCGGCCTCCGGACCATAACGTTTCTCGTCGAACCAACCAACTACCGGCATGATCGTGCGCAGTGCCTGGCTGTTTTTTCGGTCCAATTTTCTAAGCCGCTTGTAGAGACCCGCGCTTCTTTGACAGAAAGAAACCTCACTGCGTGGCAGGTCGGGTGGCCAGATGTCGCTCAAGGCACTCCGACCCGTTAAATCCAATTCACGTAGCCGGATAATTGCTTCTGAGGCATCCTGCGGCTTGCCTCTTAACCGGTGATCCTTCTTCACCGTTTCGATAGCCCGTTCCCACTTTTTGGCGGGATGCAGTCCGCACTTCGCCGGATCCACGCCGATCGAGAGCGAGCCGACAATCGCGATAGTTAGAAGCATTTCACCTCTGCCGAATAGGGAATAAAATCGGACGTGCTACCTCTGACGAAAACTCATTGGGACGGCAAGCAATCCACAAAATAGGTTTCGGGCGGTGGTGGAGTAGTGTTCACCGGTGAACGCGTGTTAACACGCTCGCGCGAACGATCGTGAACGGGGGTAACGATATGGTTTACTTGTCGCTTGGGCAGGCTGCGAAAGAGGCGGGAGTGAGTAAGGCGACCATCAGCAAAGCGCTGAAAACAGGTCGTCTTAGCTATGTGTCGAAATCGAGCGCTGGATTTCAGATCGACCCTGCTGAGCTCTTTCGGGTGTTCACCCCGAAACCGCTGGTAACGGTTGAGAGCGAACGATCGCAAACTCCTGTGGAAACAGGCAAATCTCAAGCCGATGTGTTCGAGCTTCAGCTGCTGCGTGAACGGGTCGAGGACTTGCAGAGGGACCGTGACGCCTGGCGCGAGCAGGCGCAGCGCTTGGCGCTGGCGGGACCCGAGCAGCAGCCCAGAAAGGGCTGGAGCCTGTTCGGTCGCCGCTAGCGGCGAGGACTAACCGCCGACACCGCCGACACCGCCGCCGCCGCCTCGATGGAACCAGGCGTCACGATGGCCGTCCTTTTTCTTCTTTTCCGCCACCTCGTCGATCACCTTGAGCGCAAGATTCTCGATCGGCTTGGCCGGTTGAGGCTTGGGCTCGATCGGCGGTGGTGCTGGCTTCTCCTTTTTCGGAGCAGCGGGAGACGTGCCCCAGGGTGTCAGCTCCAGGCCGGTGGTCTGTGCGAGCCCTATGGGGACCTTGTCGGGCCTCATCTGCGGCGGTTGCAGTGCCGGCGCCGGTGCTGGCCCGGGCTTCTTCGGTGCCTGGGCCTGCGTTGCCGGTGTGAATCCCAGGCCGATGGCGGCCGCTGCCCGCTTGACGGCGTTGCCAGCTTGGATGGCTCTGGCTTTGATCTCGTCGAGGATCCGCCGATTGATTTGGCGGATTTCTCGGTTGTAAGTGATCCGGTCGCTGCGCTCGCCTCGGGCTTCCATCTCTCGGGAAGCACGGCCCTCGTGGATGGTT
>MWWF01000263.1_pt1 | contig 10622 bp, 13 predicted proteins | sample 1047351 | NCBI WGS metagenome assembly MWWF01 (sample SAMN06349970, study PRJNA376086) | soil metagenome | isolation source: MGM-3 sample Antarctic (ecotone) soil | place: Antarctica
TTATAAACAATTATGAAAGGCAGATATGGATAGGTGGCTCTATAAAGGACAGCAGTGGTAGAGAAATGTTTGTAACGGTTATCACACTGAATGAAAAGCTGAATCCTTCAGAGGTCGTGCAAACCCAACTAATAAACGGAAACCCTTCTGTAACCCGCACAAAGTATGAGTATGACCGTTTTGATGAACACGGCAATTGGATACAACGACGTGAACTGAATAATAAAGGAGAAGTGCGTAAAATTGTAAAACGGGAGATTCGCTACCGAAAGAGTTGAACAGCGATTTTGGAAAGTTAAACGATGATGTTAAGCGGTGAAAAAATGTTTGCAGCACGATCGCACAACGCTGCGTTTGTGAAATAGTGGTTGCATCTCTATATTTAAACAATAAAACATTATTCAACTATAAAGCAAAAGTGAGGCTGTAATTTTCCAAACGCCACTACTTCACAAACGCTTTCCCGTTGTGGGCAAACGCTGCGAATGATACGTTCATAACTCATTTTAATGTTTATTGCCACAAGGATCAAAATTTATCCATATGAGCTTCGAACCAAAAATAAAAACACGGAGAGAGTTTATCAAGCAGTCTGCAATGACCGCAGCTGTACTCCCTCTTTTGTTCTCCTGTGGACACATTTTAAGAACATCTCATTCTTCTTTGGATCCTGATGCAATCAAAAAGTTTAGAAAAGGGTTTAGCGGTCAGATTATTCTTCCTGGGGATGCAGCGTATGAAGGCAAGCGCTGGTCACGTGTTATCAATCCAATAATGAATAAACATCCCGCCATCATCGCAACATGCAAAATGGAAGAGGACGTCTTGAGATGTGTTGACTTCGCCAGGGAGTATCAGTTAGAAATTGCAGTGCGGTCAGGCAATCATAGCAATATGGGTTGGGGCACTTGCGAAATGGGTATGGTGATAGACCTCTCGCAAATGAAGGGAATTACTATAGATGCGAATAAGCAGACTGCTATCGTTACTCCAGGTATTACTGCGGAAGAGATTTTGGCGGCGACAGCACCGTATGGACTTGCACCTGTATTAGGTGAGTGTGGCAGTGTGGGTTCTGGAATTGCGTTAGGCGGAGGATTAGGTTGGCTTGCAGGAAAATATGGAGCTACGAGTGATAACATGATCTCCGCAAGGGTGATCACAGCAGTGGCAGAAATTCGAAAAGCTGATTCTACTACCAACGAGGATCTCTTTTGGGCAATACGAGGTGGTGGTGGTAACTTTGGAATTGTTAGTTCTATGGAATATAAGTTACACCCGGTAAAAGAAATGCTTGGCGGCAGTTTTTTTTACTCCATTGCTAATGCCCCTTTCATCACCAGATTTTTCAACAAATTTATGTCCACCGCTCCAGACGAGTTGCAGGCAGACTGTTATCTTTCCCGTGATAAGTGCTGGATAGACTTTGTTTATTTTGGTGAATTTGATGCCGGGGAACGTTTGCTTAACAACTTCCGCAAATTCAGTATTCCTGAACAGGATAGCGTAAAACGAAGACCTTTTTCGGAAGTGTATACCATGTCCGGGGATCCATCAACTCCGTTCAAGTTTAATTCAGAGAAAGGCATTTATTTAGAACAAATGTCAGATGAAGTAATTGAATTAGTGTTGGATCGTCTGGCGAAATCTCCCCGTTCGGGTGCTGTGTACTTTGATTTTAGTCACTATATGCACGGAGAAGTTTGCCGCATTTTGCCGGATGTCACTGCATTCGAACTTCGTAAACCGGGTGCAGCACATCTTGCGTTTTGGGTGAATTGGCAGGATCCAACTGATACAGCGGATTGCCTATCATGGCACAATGAAACATTTGCGCAAATGCAAGCGTTTTCTGGTGGGCGTATTTATGCCAATTATATGAGTGTACCAGGTGGATCAACAGCGAAAGCCGTGTTTGGTAACAACTTCTCACGTCTTGTGCAAGTGAAGAAAAAGTATGACCCCAATAATATTTTTCATCTCAATCAAAACATTCTTCCGGGCTAAGGAGATGCAAATTGTTATAATGGAGGCAAACAAACATCAAAAAAAATAGAAATTTAAAAGAAGAAATAAACAACTTACTTCTTAGACTTTAAAAAGGCTATAAAAGGACAATTAAAAAGAGCAAACACACAGTGACTCACAAAAGGGCTTAAATCCTCGTCAGCCCACAACAAAAGTATTTGCAAAAGCAGGGCTGGACAATCAAGCATCAGCTATGTGCTACTATCAGTAGTGGTTCCAGCTGACATTTATAAATTTGGCTTTTAGTTGTTAACTTCAACTTTATATTTTCAATTGTGCATTTGTACCGGGCTGGACATTCAATGAATTCCCTGCCTTCGCAAATACTCAACGTTAGGCGCAACCTTTTTTGGACACAACTTTCTCGGACAATTGATTTAAATTTGGTTTATGGAGATTAATGATATTATAAACGTTGACGAGGAAATTCTAGGTGGACAACCTGTTTTTAGAGGCACACGTGTTCCTGTGGAAAGTTTGTTTGACCATTTGGAAGCAGGAGTGCCGCTTGACGAATTTTTAGACGACTTTCCTACAGTATCCAAAGAGCAGGCAGTTGCCTTGCTGGACGTAGCGAACAGACTTTTAACTTCTAAAAACGTAGCCCAATTGTATGCGTCTATTGCTTGACGAGAACTTGCCTAAACGGCTCAAGCTTGATTTTCCGGAACATGAAATATTTACAGTTAGGGACAGACAATGGAACGGTATCAAAAATGGAGAGTTACTAAAACTTTTGCTTGACAATTCTTTCGATGCTTTTTTAACGTTTGACAAAAATTTGCAACATCAACAAAACTTTTCTAAGTACACAATAACCGTTTTTATTTTAATTGCCCAAATCAATCAGTATAAAGAATTAACCAAGTTGACACCAAAAGTAAAGGCGTATTTAAATAGCGGACAAATGCCAGTTGGACCAGTTATCATAGCGAGTGAATAAGGTGTGCGCACAACATTCAGCTTGGCATTATGGCGGCTGGACGTTCGCCGCGGCGGATCAGCAGCAGTTCGCTATTCATCGGCAGTTCCAGCTTGATATTACAAATTAAGCAGCAGTAGAAACCATTAACTAAATATATTTAATCGGCTTCAGTTGTGGGCTGAAGGAACACAGAATGCCGCCACAACGCCAAGCCGTCAACGTTGGTGGCAACCTCTGGAGATGAAAAACCCTAAAATAGGTTGACTAAAAATTAAACACTTTTAGCAACACTATGGCTTACATTAAAAAGGCAGACCGCCGAAAAAATCAGTATCAAAAAGTCAGTTTCGATTTCAAACTTTCAGTCATTGACGAAATCCACAACGGGCTCATTTCAATTAATCATGCATCAAAAGTTTATGGGATTTCCAGGAGTTCCATTAACTACTGGATGAAAAAATTAAGTTCCTTTATACAAACAAAAAAAGGAATGAGCTTAAAGGATGAAAACAAAAAACTAAAAGAGCGGATAGTAGCTCTTGAGTTTATTAAAGACCTGCAGCAGGATATTATTGTAGATTTTGAAAAGGTTACGGGTCAGGAACTTTCAAAAAAGTACTTGCCCGAAACATTAGCAAACGAGATAGCCAGAAAGAAGAAAAAGCTTTCAAAGTAAAATGGCTGTACGAATGTTTCGGGCTAAGCAAACAAGCTTACTACAAAAAATTACAGGTGCAGAAAAAAAGAGAAATACAGAAAGAGCAGATCAAAGAACTGATTGCACCGATAAGAAAACTGATGCCCAGGTATGGCACCGAAAAACTGCATCTTGATTTGAAAGATCAGTTAAAAGAATTAAAGATAAAAATGGGCAGAGATGGGTTTTTAAAGTTTTGTCGCCAGCATCATTTATTGGTTCCCAAAACGAAGCGATGCTTTATCACCACTGACTCTAAGCACTTTTATTATAAATCACCCAACCGCATAAAAGATATGTTGCCAACGCATTCAGAGCAGGTTTTTGTATCAGACATCACCTATATAAAGTTAGACGAAGGGTATGCCTACCTGGCACTGGTGACCGACCTGTATTCCAAGAAGATCATGGGCTATAAGCTGGATAATAATATGAGAGTTGGAATGGTAAAAGAAGCGCTGACAATGGCAATTAAAAACAGGATTTACAAGCATAAAGAAGTCATTCATCACAGCGATCGGGGTTTGCAGTATTGCTGTCCTGATTATTCGGAATTTGCAGAAAACAAGGGGTTCATTTTAAGCACAACAGAAAAATATGATCCTTATGAAAATGCGGTAGCAGAAAGAATGAATGGCATTCTAAAATATGAGTTTGGGCTGAAAAGAATTATTCCAAATTTGCAAGTCGCAATAAAAATGGTGGATGAAGCAGTACGATTATACAACGGTAAAAGGCTACACAGATCCGTGCAAATGCAGACGCCCAATGAAGCACATAAGTCTCAAAAACACCCATATGCAACGTACAGAAAAGAAAATTGCCGCCTGACAACGGGCAGGAATGTTGATAAGTCGAGCGGCATTCTTAAAAAATGCCAGCGAAAACTTATCAATGTTCCGGTAAATTTGAAACGGAAACTTAAACCAAATTGATCAACAAAAATGGTCAACCTATTTCAGGGTAAGACAAGACTATCAAACTCTTTTCAATCTTACGAAAGGCAATAACTCAAACTTTAAATTATGAAACCATTATTTCTTCTCCTGACTTTCTCCTTGTTTTTGACATGCATCTCCAACATTGTTTTGGCGCAAGACCCAAGAGAAGCTGAGATAAAGCGATTGGAAAACCTTGAAAGAGAATCTGTGCTAAAAAGTGATTCTGCTGCATTGTTTGGCAAGATATGGTCCCCTAAAATGGTTATCAATTCCCCGGCTAATGTAGTGGGAACAGTAGAAGGAACAAAGCAGCTTTTTAGAACAGGTGCCCTTAACTACTTGTCCTTTGAAAGGAGCATAGAGAAAATAACATTCAATGATAATATTGCAATCGTTATGGGCGGTGAGGTAATAAAACCACAAGGCTCACAACCAAATGCAGGCAAAACTGTCACCAGAAGGTTTACGCATGTTTGGAAGCATTCAAATAACAGTTGGAGTATAATAGCACGGCAGGCAACTATAATAAAAGTAGAATAAAGAAAATTGATCGAAGATCGTTGTGTACGGTGCCCACGGAGCAACCTACTAACATTCTCAGCTTTCAACACCTCAACGGTTTGTTGTAAATTTGTAATTCAAGTAAAGCGACAATGGATAACTCATATATTTCATTTGACGAACTCAAAAAGCTGTATCCAGACGAATGGATACTGTTAGGCAACCCTGTAATGAAAAACACATCAGTTTTGGGGGGCATTGTTTTGTACCATAGTAAAGACAAAAAAGAAGTTTGCTATATCGGAAGAGATAAAACTGCTGACTTCTCAACTGTTACGATTGCATTCGCAGGCGACTTAAAACAACACCGTAAAATCGGACTCCTGAAAAGAATATGAAAATTTTCTCCTTTGACCTTCCGACAGACGAAGATGTCATTATTGTAAATGCCTCTATTGAAGGAAAATATAAATTTCGACTTGCTCTTGACACGGCTGCGACACATACTACAATTGACAGTAACGTTTTATATTTTTCTGGCTATGAATTAAAAAATAGCAAGGGGGAACAAGAATTAGAAACTTCAAACAGAATTATAGTTGTAGAAACTTATGACATCGGGCATTTTGAATGTTTGGGAATTTTAATGACTGATTTTGAAGTTCAGGTATACGACTTTTTAGCTCACGGAATTACTTCTGACTATGATGGTGTAATTGGGCTTAACTTTTTAAGAGAACATAAATTTTGCATTGACATTTCAAAAGGTGAAGTAAGCGTTGACATTTGAGCAGCGTGATAAAACAATACTTCAGACAATAAAATAGGGATTCTTCAGTCCTGCAAGCCCAACAATGAAGCCAATGTTGCCCCGGCCTATCCGGGAGAACCCTTGGTAGTTTGTAATCCTCTGGTATGCGGTTTTCGACAGGTGGAGTGTATTGCCAAAGAATTTTTAGCTGTTGGCCGGGGTGGTTGTGAACGACGTATCTCGGTTGGTTTATCTTCGATGCTTTTTAGATGAAGTGCGTTATTAATTGTTCAACACTTACCCAATAAGTGCAAATGCTTTCATTTTTGCTGAGGTAAGTACATCGCTTCGCCTCTATTCTGTCTAAAGCGGTTTTAACTTATCGGGTACATAAAAACCCTATCCCTCGGTATAGGGCAAAACCATATTGCTTCCGGAAAGGGTGGGGTTCACCAACGCTTTTTTGAAAGTGTACAGCCAGCAGATGGAGTTTATTGTAGGGATAGGAGACAAAGTTCTATAGCTGTTATGAATTGAATACCCCTCACAGAGAACAATTCCCGATAACTACCCGGATGGAAGCGAAACCACTTAAGCATCGATGTGTTGAGCAGGGCTGTTAATGAAGTGGCGGTCAGTTGTTGCCAGCTACTTTTAAAAACACAAACCAGCATTCGATGTAAGCATAATATGCACCACAATGTTCGGATACCGCTGTTCCGTTCTACCTAATGTGGCATTTTGAAGCGTATAGCCGGGCGTGGTTTATTTTTTGTATACCTCATTGTAAAACATATCTACTATGAACAACGATGATAACCGGCAACAAACCAGCAGCAACGAGCAAGGCCAGCAGAACACTGCCAAACGCTCCAACAAAATAAAAGACCCGGCAGACTGGACAACAGGTGATGAGCCGATGACAGGTGCACAACAATCGTATATACAAACGCTAAGCGGCGGGCAGGCAGATATGAAAATGACCAAAGCGGAAGCAGCCCAATATATTGACGAACACAAAAACCGGCAGCAAGGCAGAGGTAGCCAGGAAGGTGGTTCTTCCAACGCCATTAAAGACCCCGAAAATTGGGCAACCGGCGGCGAGGAAATGACGGATGCACAACGCTCTTATCTTAAAACATTAGCCGATGAAGCCGGGGAGAACGTAGATGAGAATTTATCGAAGGCTGAGGCCTCAAAACACATAGATGAACTACAACAAAAAACAGGACGCGGCGCAGGGTAGGCAATCCATTTACAAAATTGCAGGGAGTTGTTTGCAGGGCAAAAGTTCTGTTTAATTACATGTGTACTACTATTGGTATTGAAACGGTTATGCAGCCAAAAGCCGGCTTAAAGCAATGCCTTTGTTTATGGCAACGCTTTTTGTTAGCTTTACCCGAATTCATTAATAAAATATTATAATATGTTGCCTGAGCAAATTGCTAAGTTTATTGAAACAGAACAATTGAATAATCCTAGTGTAAAAGTGGAGTTTAAGAAGAGAAATACGATCATTGGACTATTTGTAAAACTGAACGATTACGACGAATTAAAGACCAAAAACTTTTGGAGACTTGTTACAGAGACTAACCTGGAACAATGGCACAAATCAAATGATATTAATGACGCAAAACTTTTTAACGGAAGCGAATTCACCCGGCTTTCGGTAGTAAAGAAAAAAGCTTAGTCTGAAAAGGTGCCGGTGAACTGGCACCTTTTTTTATGCCCTGCCTAACCATTTAGAAAGTTACCTGGCCGCAAATGGCTGCACTTATTTTGCGGGTTAATCATTATATCCTGCTCAACCACCTCTCTCCCTGGTATTTGCACCACCATCAAAATGTAAAAAAGGCTTTACAGTATCACCTTCGTCTTCACTGTAAGCGTTTAGATACCTTAGCATACATTTCCAAGGCGTTTCCCCATCTAAATTCGCTTTGCCACCAAGGTAAACAGGTATAGATAATTGTTACTTCCGATAATATAATAGCTTTCTAAAAAACTGCATTACATATTGTTGTACAAACACCTAAGCACTTAAGGGGGGATGTTCGTCAATGTCTGTTATACCACCTGATTTCTCTTACTTTGCACCTCTAAAAAAAGCTATATGGAATTTAAGTTGAGTGAGGAGCACCTGATGATACAACAGGCTGCGCGTGATTTTGCAAGAAATGAATGCTTACCTGGTGTGATTGACCGCGACGAGCACCAGCGCTTTCCAAAAGAGCAGGTGATGAAGCTGGCCGAACTCGGTTTTATGGGGATGATGGTAGACCCGGCCTATGGTGGATCGGGGATGGACACGATAAGCTACGTACTGGCCATGGAAGAAATAAGTAAGTTGGACGCCAGCGTAAGTGTATGCATGAGCGTAAACAATAGCCTTGTTTGTTGGGGACTGGAGCAATATGGCAGCGAAGAACAAAAGCAGAGATACCTGGTACCGGTAGCACAGGGCAAAAAGGATGAGGAGCTGTACATTGGCGCCTTTTTGTTGAGTGAGCCTGAGGCAGGCAGCGACGCCACCTCGCAAAGAACAACGGCTGAAGACATGGGCGATCATTACCTGCTTAACGGAACCAAAAACTGGATTACCAATGGATCATCTTCTTCAGTGTACCTGGTGATTGCGCAAACCCACATTGAAAAAAACAGCAATGGCATAAATGCTTTAATTGTAGAGAAAAACTGGCCGGGCGTTACTATTGGCGCCAAAGAGAATAAACTGGGCATAAGGGGTAGCGATACGCACAGCATTATGTTTACCGATGTAAAGGTGCCCAAAGAAAACAGGATTGGTGAGGATGGGTTTGGCTTTAAGTTCGCTATGAAAACACTTGCAGGAGGCCGGATTGGTATTGCAGCACAGGCGCTTGGTATTGCCAGTGGCGCATATGATTTTTCGGTGGCGTATGCAAAGGAGCGCAAAGCCTTTGGAACAGAGATCATGCACCACCAGGCAATACAATTTAAGCTGGCCGATATGGCCACCAAAGTAGAAGCAGCACGTTTGCTATGCCTGAAAGCAGCGTGGGACAAAGACACCAATAAAGATTATACCCTCAGTTCGTCAATGGCCAAGGTGTTTGCCAGTGAGGCAGCCATGTGGAGTGCAGTAGAAGCCGTACAAATACATGGCGGATACGGTTTCGTAAAAGAGTACCATGTAGAGCGCCTGTTGCGCGACGCCAAGATTACCCAGATATATGAAGGCACGAGTGAAGTGCAAAGGATTGTAATTGGAAGATCGATACTTAAGTAGAAAGTAAAGAGTAAAAAGTAAAAACAGCAGGGTGCATCCGAAATTGTAGCTGTTTTGTATTTGGAACCGGCAGAAGATTTTCATGGCGTCTTCGTTGTGTCACTCTCTTGTACTGATATATTTTCATAGCATCTTTTCTCAACCTGTTTTTAACCATTGATCATTTGCAGCGACAATTTGGGATGCATCCAAAAAGCCGCCACACCCGCTGTTCACCTTTTACACGTCTGCTTATGCCAGTAAATTTAACTTCTTACAATCAGCTACAGCTACAACTACAAGCCGCCCATGTGCAGTTGGTGGCGGTGAGCAAAATAAAACCCGTAACCGATATTATGGCGTTGTACAATGCCGGTCAACGCGACTTTGGCGAAAACTATGTGCAGGAGTTGGCAGACAAACAACCAAAGCTGCCCAACGATGTCCGCTGGCATTTTATAGGCCACCTGCAAAGCAACAAGGTTAAATATATTGCCCCTTTTGTACACCTGATTCACGGAGTAGATAGTCTTAAACTGCTAAAGGAGATTAATAAACAAGCGGCCAAAGCCGGGCGGATCATTTCTTGTTTATTGCAAGTACACATTGCCGAAGAGGAAACCAAGTTTGGGTTTAATGAAGAAGAACTTACCGCCGCTGTAGCAGAGATTCAGACTGCGGGTGCCTATGAGCACATTAAAGTAGAAGGCTTGATGGGAATGGCATCCTTTAGTGATGACCTGGCCAAAGTGCGAAGAGAAATGCAGTTTCTGAAGAAGTTGTTCGATCAATTTAAGGCGATACAGTCTCCACAATTAAACCTCAGCATTTTATCAATGGGCATGAGCGGTGATTATGCACTGGCCATTGAAGAAGGAAGTAATATGGTGCGGATAGGAAGCTTACTTTTTGGGGCCCGTTTGTAATTTGACAATAGCGCTGGGATGGCGGCTGCAAATATTCTGTGCCGTTGATACCGAAAGGAAGAAGTCAAGGTAGATCGGTATTCTTTACCAACAAGCAACCTATCTAGTAATCAGCGTTTCACATTTTTACTTTTTACTTTGTATTTCCCTACCTCACATCCTGCCGTGGATTTTTTTTTATTAGAAAATACAGCAGCACTCCGCCACCAACGGCAAGCGCAACACCAATTGCCCACCATAGCCAGTTCGTAGATTTTCGTTCTTCAATGGGTGTAACCGGTGGAGCTGCCTGCCACGCATAAACACGTATAAATTGCTGGTCTTTAGAAACAGTATTGGGGCCAGAAACAGAAGACGTGGCAATTTCATTGTTGCCAGGAATGTTGTTGCGCAAATCAAGTGCAGCAGACAAAAGCAGTATACAGCAGGTAAGAACAAGTATTTGTTTCATGTGCGGTTATGTTTTTAATCAATGTAGAGGTAGCACCTGGTGAAAAATGATTGCAAAATAGTGTTTCAGTAACATCATTGTCCCGATAATATTTGGTTCTTTAGCTTGGGTTACTGGGCGCTTTACGTGTTCAAAGCTTCTGCATAAATCCCTCG
>MWWF01000264.1_pt1 | contig 10599 bp, 9 predicted proteins | sample 1047351 | NCBI WGS metagenome assembly MWWF01 (sample SAMN06349970, study PRJNA376086) | soil metagenome | isolation source: MGM-3 sample Antarctic (ecotone) soil | place: Antarctica
TACCCATAGAAAATCATACCTGGCAAACCAAGAATAACTGGGGCTATCAAAGTTTTAAAAATGCTGATACTTTATTTTTAAAATATGAATCTTTTATAAATAGTTTGCAAACCTGGATTAAAAAAGGACTATCTGCAGCAATATATACCCAAACAACTGATGTGGAAATTGAAGTTAATGGGTTGATGACATATGATAGAAAAACAATCAAAATACCGATTGAAAAACTAAGAGCGGTTAATATGAAATTGTATGAATCCACCCTTGCAAATTTTTCAAAAAGAAATAATTAAAAATTATATCTAATCTTCAAATAATGAGACGTGTCTTTCTATCGCTCTTAGAATTTTTTATTCTATCATTTGCAGGTAATTCCCAGGCGGTAATTGAAATAAGCAATTCATTAAAAGTTGGCAGAGAAGAAGTGATTGCTATTCCCTGGACAAATGTTTTATCAGTGTATCCTAATATTGACACCTTAAATTTTATTGTTACCCTCATTAAAACAAAACAACAAGTTGCCTATCAGTTGGAATATCGAGGTACACAAGAGGTACAAAATCTGCTCATCCAGGTAAAGGTTGGCGCAAAAGGAAAATTGAATTTACAATTGCAAAAAGGAAAGGTGGCTTCATTTATTTCAAAAACATATTGCCGGTTTGTACCCGAACGTAAAGATGATTTTGCCTGGGAGAATGATAAGATCGCTTTTCGTATGTATGGTAAAGCGCTGGAAGCAACTAAGGAAAATGCTTATGGCACTGATGTATGGGTAAAACGGACCGATAGGCTGGTGATAAACGAACGCTATAAGCGCGGTGAATATCATATTGATCATGGTGATGGAATGGATTATTATCATGTAGGGTTTACCTTAGGTGCAGGCAATTTGATGCCCTATAAAAATGATACTATCCGGTATTCAAAAAATTATGTAAAATGGAAAGTTCTTGATAATGGACCATTGCGGTCTACCTTTCAATTAACTTTTGATGAGTGGGATGTTGCATCGCAAAAAGTAAAAGTTTTAAAAACTATTTCGTTGGATGCTGGTTCCCAGTTGAGTAAGATAGAGGCTGATTATAAATTTGATGATACAACATTGTCAGTAGTTGCAGGGATAATAAAAAGAAAAGAACCCGGGGCGGCATGGCTGAATGAAAAAAATGGTATAATGGGTTATTGGGAACCGGTGCATGGTAAGGATGGAACCACAGGGGTGGGGTGTTTATTTACACAGCCCGTTCAGCAAATGTTAATGAACAAAGAGCATGTACTTACAGTATTACAAGCAAAGCAGGGACAACCTGTAATATATTATAGCGGAGCTGCATGGGATAAGGCCGGAGCAATCATTTCATCACAAAACTGGTTTGATTATCTTCAATTATATAAACAAAAATTGGAAAATCCGTTGACAGTGATCATTCGTAAAAGCTTATAAAGAAAATATTTAAGTAGAATCTTTTTAAATTATAGCTGTTTATTTTTTTCTTCTTCGCTATGAGAATTAATTATGAACAATAAGTTTACAGGGTACTTTTATATGCGTTATTTTTCTCTCTTCCGATTCTTTTAAATTAATGTTTCTGAATAAAAGTTCAGCAGCTTCCAATCCAATCCGGTACGAATTTTCTTCAATAGAAGCCAATGGCTTGTGATCCAAATATTGAAATAGAGGTAGATTGCCAAACCCTGTAAAATCAATCTTATTTAGTTTTTCGGGCAATTCTTTTTTAAGGTATTCGATTGCATCAAGCGTAATATAATTTTTAAAAGCAAAAATAGCTGTTGGGGGAGATTTCATTTTCATAAATCCACTCATCACATTAAAGGTTGCTTGTTCTGTGAAATCAACACTTTTTACAAGTTCTCCATCGAACTTAATTTTATTTTTGTGTAAAGCTCTTTTATATCCCTGTAATCTTATTTGGCTTGAGGTCATCACCTCCGGCCCCATAATATGAGCTATGCGTTTATGCCCTTTTTTTATCAGAAACTCGGTAGCTTTAAATGCACCCCCTTCATTATCACCTGTTACATAATCAAAACATTCATCTTTGGGGAGCCGAGCAAAAAATACAACTGGTATTCCTATATCTTCCATCTTTTGAAATAGAGACATGTCCTGAGTATTTTTTGTAATGGCAACAATAAGGCCATCCACCCTGTTTCTTTTCATCAGATCAATAATATGTTCTTCCTTCACATCATCTTCATAGGATTGAGAAATGATAACATTATATTTTTGTGTGGCAGCTATTTTCTCGGCTCCATTTATGGCTAATATATAGAACTGATCCAGGAGGTTAGGGATAATAAGCCCGAAGGCAAATGTCTTATTAAGCTTGAAGTTTCTGGCAGCCTGATTGGGAATATAGTTCCATTCAGAAGCGAGTTTCTTAACCCGCTCTCTTGTAAGTATGCTTATTGTTTGGTCGTTACTAAGTGACTTTGAAACTGTGGAGATTGACATATTCAATTTCAATGCAATGTCCTTTATAGTAACAGCCTTTTTCATGCAATGCCCATTTGACTTTCTTTTATGACAAATTTAGAGCAATAAGGGCTGCTCACCGTAATTTATTTGTGTTATTATAAAAGATAGATAATTGAGCTTAATATGAACAATTGCATAAAATATTTTTTTCTATCGTTGTAGTTAGTGCATTTATTTGTGTGTAGGGAACATACATCTATTCTAAAAAAAATAACATACTTTACTTTAGTTAAGTACCAAATTGGTAGCATTATCTCTTAACTACTGAAAGTTTATCAATTACTGTAAAGGATTTGAAGCTAAATTATTAAATCATGAAAAAAATATTTATTTCCCCAACGATAATTATCATTTGTTTCTTCTTCTTCGGCTGTTCTACAACAAACAAGCAAAGTGCATCGGGTACTGCTATCTCTTCTAAATGGATCGATAATAATTTGAAGGTCGCAACAAGTCAGTATAAGTATTTTATGACAAAAATTCCCGAAGGTGTAATGCCCCGATCTTTTACAAATGATACCCTCAGAACATGTACTTCAGAAAACTGGACCGCAGGATTTTACCCCGGCACCTTACTTTACCTGTATGAAAATACAAATGATAATGTTTTGTATTATGAAACATTGAAGAAGATAAAACTGATGGAAAAAGAGCAGTACAATAAAGGCACACATGATCTTGGGTTTATGATGTATTGCAGCTATGGTAATCTTAACCGCATAACTCCGGATGAAGAAACTAAAAAGATCCTCATAAATTCTGCCCGTTCTCTTGCTACAAGATTTAATCCCACTGTAGGCTGTATACGCTCATGGGGCAAATCTAATGATACCTCAATGTTTAGAGTTATTATTGATAACATGATGAATCTTGAGTTATTGTTTTGGGCAGCAAAAGAAACGGGTGATCGGTCATTATATGATATTTCTGTTACACATGCTAACACCACCTTGAAAAACCATTTCAGGCCGGATAATAGCTCCTATCACGTAGTAGTTTATAACCCCCAAACGGGGAGGGTTATTAAGAAAGAAACTGCTCAAGGTGCCGCTGATGAATCAGCCTGGGCACGTGGACAATCATGGGGGTTGTATGGCTATACTTTAATGTATCGTGAAACAAAAGATAAAAAATATTTGGAGCAGGCACAACGCATAGCAGCATTTATTTTAAACAATCCAAATCTGCCGGCAGATAAAGTTCCTTACTGGGATTATAATGCACCGGGCATTCCCAACACTTTTAGAGATGCATCTGCTGCAGCAATTACGGCTTCTGCATTAGTAGAACTTGCTGGATACAGCGATCCGGGATTGTCAAAAAAATATTTGAATACTGTTGAATTTATTTTACACACACTTTCTTCGCCGGTATATAAATCAACTGTTGGTGAAAATGGGGGTTTTATATTAAAACATAGTGTGGCACACTTACCAAGAAACACAGATGTTGATTCTCCGTTACCATACGCCGATTATTATTATGCAGAAGCAATGCTGAGGTATAAAAAATATTTGGGTAAATAGAAAGATGGGATTGAAAAATATAATATTACTTTTTTGCTCTGTATCAATTGTATGCAATGCAATTGCCCAGGAATTTATACCGCTATGGCAAAAAGGAAAGATGCCCAACTCTAAAGGATTGGAGATAAAAGACAGTATTATAAATGAAAGGGCTGTGCGCATATCAAATCCAGGCATTTATGCGTTTTTCCCTTCTAAAGATGATAATTGCGGGTCCGCAGTTGTAATATTTCCTGGTGGGGGATATTCGCATATTACTTTAAATCTTAGTGGTTATCAGTTGGCTAAATGGTTTAATACCCTTGGCATCAGTGCTTTTGTAGTAAAATATCGTTTACCAAATTCTGTTGATTTACTTCAAAGAGAACTGGGCCCTTTGCAGGATGCAGAAAGAGCAATGCAGATAGTAAGATCGAATGCAATTAAATGGGGTATTCACAAAGATAAAATTGGAGTAATGGGTACTTCCGCAGGTGGACATTTGGCCTCGTTGGTTGCCACAGGTTTAGATGATGTGACTTTGACCAAAGACAGCATTAATAGTTTTTCTTTTCATCCGGATTTTATGATACTGATCTCTCCGGTAATAGATATGGGTAAATATGCGCATAAAGGAAGCCTTGTAAACCTTCTGGGAGCCAATCCGGCACCTGAACTAATTGAAAAATATTCTTCGCAAAATAGGGTAACTACACAAACACCCCCTTGTTTTATGGTTCATGCTTTTAATGATAAAGGAGTGTTGCCACAAAACAGTTTATTATTTTACCAGGCCTTGCTCGATAAAAAAATTTCTACAAGCTTCCATGTTTTTCCGCAAGGTGGGCATGCAATTAATATAAATAACAATCCGGGCTCAACCGAATTATGGAAACCACTTTGCGAAATGTGGCTGAAAGAAATGGGTTTTCTACTTAAATTTAAAGAATAATATTATTACGCATCCTAAAAACAAATGCCCGATGAAGACACCGGACATTTAAAAAGAATTATTTTTCGTTTATCCGAACAAACCACCTTTCTTAAAACTCCTCATAGCTTCTCCAATTTTAAAACCATTATTATAAATTTCTATTTTATAATCGCCTGGCAAAAAATTTTGAGATTTTGCCAATTCAATTTGTACTTTTTGGCGTTCCCCCTGCTTATAGTCGACTTCTACTTTCTTGGTTGCTGATCTTTCCAATCCTTCTCTAGTTACAAATTTATTAGCACCGGCCGGCATGATAATAGCCGAACCATCTGGGGCAGTAATATTTATATAGATTTCTTTTAATCCGCTTTGGGTGATCCTGTTTTCATCAAGATCAAAAGTGATCTTTAATTTATCTACCCGCTTAGCTGTTGTAGTTTCTTTTTCTTTTCCGCCATTTTTTTCTTTAACTCCAACAATATTAAAATTAGAGGCATGCAATGTTGAACCGATATCAATTATGCTTTCTTTATCTTTTATAACAGTTTTAGCTGAATCAAAATGTTTTCTAACAACATCTCTTTCCTGCGTGATCACTCTTTTTTGTTCTGCCAGTTGAATATTTTCACCTTTCAGTTTTTCAATTTCCAGTGTATAATTTTCAATATTTCCTTTTAATTGCTTTATCAAGCCTCTGGCCTGGGCAAGTTGTGATGATGTTGCGCTTTTATCATTTATAATTTTTTGAATCCTGGCCTTAAGATCCTGTATCTCTTTATCTTTTGTACTTAATAAACTATCGGCTCTTGCATTTGAACTTTTCAGCATGTCAAGACTCATTACAGCATCGTTTAACTCACTTTGCAAATTATTTTTAGATGAATCGCTGGAAGTTAATTGCATGGATAGCTGTTGCCTTTGATCGCTTGATTTACTTTTATTCCATATCAAATATCCCCATGTACCCAATAAGGCTGCAATTAATACACCCAGCAAAATAGGCTTGTAATTAATATTTGTATAATTACGTTTTTTTGGTACAGGCTTTTGTTCAGGAAGATTTCCGGTGGGGAAGTTTTCAAAGCTCATATTTATATAATTTTTGAGGTTAAAAAATGAGGGATAGTAGAATATACTTTTCCAGAATCATGCCATCGCCGTGAAATTCGTGCTGTATGTGCTATTTTTAGGATTTCTTTTAGAGTCCGCTCAACAGCTTTAGAATTTTATCCTATATAAATCAATCTTTAATCGTACCCTTAAAGAATTTTTATTGAAAATTAGCTTAAAGACGATACTGGTTTTATTCTTATTGCCATTACAACTAATAGCTCAGGATATTACTGGTTTATGGACGGGATTTTTAAAACTAGATGGTACTAATTTACCATATGAACTTGTTATATCTAAAACCGGAGATGAACTTTCAGGTTATTCTATCACGGTATTTACAATAAATAATGTTGAAAATATGGGTGTTAAGTCCATTATTTTAAAAAATAAGAATGGAAATATTTTTGTTGAAGACAACGACCTGGTATATAACAATTATACAACTCCGCCCAAAAGAGTAAAACAATATAATTTTCTTATTTTAAAAGTAGAAGATTCTATAATGACCCTCAAGGGTACATTTCGTACCCGCTCTTTCGAATCCAGGCCATATTACGGAACAGTTCAATTACAAAAAAGAAATATCTCTACGCCATCAAAATTAATCTCCAAACTGGAGGAAATTGATTTGTTGAATACGCTTTCATTCGTTAAACCAACAATAAAACAAACAGAAGTAACAGCTGTATCTGTTTCTGTGCAACCCAAGATAATCCTGCCAAAAGAAAATGACAATGGAATAGTCTTAAAAGAAGAGAAAAAACAAACTCCAAATACTCCTGTAGATAAAATAAAAAAAGAAGTATCCGTAGTTTATCAACCCCCTACAGATAAAAAGCTACCCGCTATATCGCCAAAAGAAAAAGTAAAACCCGCACCTATAGTTGCTAAACCAATACAAAATAAAAAAGTTGAAATTGTTTCAGTACCGAAACCAAATAACGCTATAGCCACTCCACCATCAATAAAACGAATTCAAGAAATACTTCCATCAATTGGGGTCGCAGAATTAGCTTCCCGAAAAATAGAAACAATCAGAATCGTTTTAATTAAATCAGACAGCCTTTTACTTACCCTATATGATAATGGAGAAATTGATGGAGATACAGTTAGTGTTTTATTAAACGGAAAGATCATTTTATTAAAGCAGGGATTAAATGCCAATGCCATAAAAAAAACAATCTATTTTACTCCTGAACTTGGAGATTCAATGCAGGTAATAATGTATGCGGAAAACCTGGGTAGAATTCCTCCTAACACCGGGCTCCTTATTTTACAGGATGGCGATGATAGGTATGAAATAAGATTTGCAGGTGATCTTCAAAAAAATTCCGCAATTATTTTAAAACGAAAGCATTAAACAGTCCTTCAACTTCTCCCCTTTTACAATACAAAAGCCGAAGCTATAATTTGACAAAAAAATCCAAATAATAGTCCCAAGTATATCTCTTTTGGTGTATGATCGCTAACTATTAATCTTGCAGTACAAACCATGCCTGTAATAAGGATTACAATTATTAATGGAACACTAAAGGGAGAAGATGCATTATTGTTTAAAACAACCATCATTAGACCCAACATGCCGCCACAACCAATTGCATGCATACTTATTTTAAAATAAATATTGGCTATTAAAGCAACTGATGATGCCAAAAAAACACCAAAGGTAAATGCCGTAAGTATTTGCGGTATTTCAGGTTGATTACGGAAAACAAGATACATCCAGAAAAAAAATATTCCTGATGCCATGTACGGTATAATCCTGTCTCTTTGCTTTTTTAAAAAAATGGAATCAATAAAGCCCACCCCTTTTAAAAGTAAAACTGATAATGCGGGAAAGAAAACCATATTTAAAAAAAGCCTAAGCATAACCCAATTTTTTGCTTTTTCACCAAATCCGGCAAAATATCCATGATGTATAAAGACCAAATACCATCCTACATATAAAGGAATAAATAAAGGATGAAAAACGTAAGAGATTACTTTTGCAAAAAAAATTACGATTCCTGAATGCTGAATTGAATTTGTTGATTTATAATCCGAGGCGTGTATTTCCATAATAATGTCAAATCAAAATAATGTGGTATCGTATGGTCGTTTAAAGTTCCTTGCGTAATCGGGCCACAGGAATATTAAGTTGCTCACGATATTTGGCTACGGTGCGGCGTGCAATATTATAACCCTTCTCTTGAAGAAGATCAGTAAGTTTTTCATCGCTTAAGGGGTGCTGTTTACTTTCTGCTTCTATAAGGTTACTTAATATTTTTTTAACCTCTCTTGTACTTACTTCTTCTCCACTATCCATTACAAGGCTTTCACTAAAGAAAAATTTAAGACGATATGTACCAAATTCCGTCTGCACAAATTTGCTATTAGCAACCCTGCTTACGGTTGAAATATCAAGACCGGTTCTTTCAGCAATATCTTTTAAAATCATGGGACGCATTTCCGTTTCATCACCCGTTAAAAAAAATTCTCTTTGGTAATCCATGATAGTTTCCATGGTGCTGAGCAAAGTATGTTGCCGTTGTTTTATTGCGTCAATGAACCATTTGGCCGAATCAATTTTTTGTTTGATAAAAAGTACTGCTTCTTTTTGGCGTTTATCTTTTTTTGCACCACGGTCATAATCCTTCAACATATCCCGGTAACCTTCACTAATCCTCAGGTCGGGGGCATTTTTTGAATTAAGTGATAGTTCTAATTTCCCGATATTATTCACCACAAAAAAATCAGGTATCACATAATTTTCCATCCTGTTAGTTTCGCCAACATGGCCCCCCGGCTTCGGATTCAATTTTATTATCTGGTTGATAACGTCTTTTATTTGATCATCAGTCAAGTTTAAACCCCGCTGAATTTTTTCATAATGCTTTTTTGTGAATTCTTCAAAATATTTATCCAACACCTTGATGGCTGTTTCAACAGATTTGCCATCTCCCGATTTTCTTTCCAACTGAAGTAAAAGGCATTCTCTAAGGTCTCTGGCAGCAACCCCAGGTGGATCGAAGTGTTGAATTTTTTTTATTAAATCTTCAATTTCTTTTTCTGGTGCATCAATATTTTGCCGGAAAGCCAAGTCATCAGCTATAGCCGATAATTCTCTTCTTAAATATCCATCATCATCAATACTACCTACAATTTGCTCAGCAATTTTCTGCTGCCTCTCATCCAGGTCGAGCATACTTAACTGGCTGATCAATATCTCATAAAAAGATGTTTCAACTTTATGAGGAATTGTTTTTGTTTCTTCCTGATCAGGATAATTGTCATCACGTAATTTATAGTCGCCCACATCATCGTCCCCATCATTTACATATTCACTTATATCAATGTTTCCATATTCATCTTCACTTCCGTCTTTATCAAAATCATCTTCAGGTGTTTCAAGTTCCTCCTTTGTTTCTTCAAAAGTATCTTCATGGCCATCTTCTCCCGTTTCAAGCGCTGGATTTTCTTCAAGCTCTTCCTTTATCCGCTCTTCTAGATGGGCTGTAGGTACCTGCAACAACTTCATTAGCTGAATTTGCTGAGGGGATAATTTCTGAAGTAATTTTTGCTGTAAGTTTTGACTTAACGACATTTCTATTTTTAAAACTAACCTGGTTAAGAATCCGTAAATTTACATACACTAAATTAATACAATGAAGTTTTGGAATAAAATTTGTGGCCTGACAGCAATTTTTTTTCTATGTGCGCTTTTTTCACGGGGCCAAACAGTTAATTATGTAAAATTATCGGGTACCGAACAAATTCAAAAACATTTACCCAAAGTTGATTTTAATTCAAATAAAACGAATACTAAAGAGTTTCCAAATATAGTACGACCATTTGCTATAATTCCGCAGGATTATTATACTCAGCATTTTGGAATTATGTGTAAAAAAGAATTAGCTATTGAAAAGGCAACTAAAATTCCATTTAGGTTTAGATTAGGCTCACTGCAACAATGTAATTACCTGGAAGGAAAAAGGTAATACTTATTTTCCCAGGATCTTTTTAATCACTTCAACAATCTGATTTCCTTTTTCTTTGATCTGTTCTTCTGTCCACGCCAGGCTAATAGTTGTGGAAATGCAACGGCTCATAATATCATCGCTTGCTTTAAAAGGTTCGGTTAAATATTTTTTTAACTGATGTTGTAATGCTTGGCTTTGATTATTCAAAAACCCATTATTTTTTAAATGATCCCACTTACGGATGTAATGCCAGTTATTCTCAAACCAATAAAAATTACCAGCTAAAATATTTTGAGATCTCATTTCAGCAACTACTGCGGCTGTTGCTTTTGAATCAGGTAAAAACCAGGTAAGAAAAGTACAGCTATCGCCTGCTTCATCATGAATTTTTCTAAAGGTTACTTCGGAAATTGAACTTAAGATAGATTTAAGCACTGCATGATTTTTTCTTTGTATAGATAAGAAATTTTCCAGCTTACCTATTTGTGCTACTCCTATAGCTGCATGCAATTCACTTATCCTGTAATTATAACCAACAAAAGGATGTAAGTCGGCGCCACGGTCTGCACCTTTATGATCATGGCCATG